>Ga0172382_10000760_pt1 | contig 59775 bp, 59 predicted proteins | sample Leawel138RmetaG_FD_122245 | JGI IMG/M metagenome (GOLD analysis project Ga0172382, IMG submission 122245) | Leachate microbial communities from a municipal landfill in Southern Ontario, Canada - Leachate well 138R metaG | ecosystem: Engineered > Solid waste > Landfill > Unclassified | place...
CAAAAAATGGCCAATATCGAGGTTTTTATCGATGTTGATTGGGTGGTGGGGCGCCTCCCTGGTTGAAGGGGGCTGTGGACGTGGGTGGCGCCGTGGCGGCGGCCCTCAGGGTCCCAGGGTGCGCTGCATTTCCTCGAGGGAAAGGCCGTGCTGGCGCATGTTGTGGTAGAGGTCCAGGTATTCCTTCCAGTCGCTGATCTTGCCGTCGGCGTTGATTCTGAACACCGCCACCAGGGGGATCGGGACCCAGTGGTCCTTGCGCAGGGAGTAATCCATGCGCTCGGTGAACACCACGTCGCCGGCGCAGGCCACGGCCAGCATGTCGTGCTTCTGGTCGGCGACCTTGGTTCTCATGGCGTCGAGGGCCGCCCGTATCGCCGCCTTGCCCGTCACCGGGGCGATGGTGGGCACCACCATCTGGTAACTGGCGTCCTCGGCGAGGAAGGACAGCGCCCGGTCGAAACTGGCGGGCCAGCTGTGCTCGAACTCGGCGATGAAGTCGCGGACGGTGCGTTCGTGGGGGTGCATGGGGTTATCGGTCATCACTCATGCCTTGGTGGTTGCTGGTTGTTTCGGGGCTAGCTTGCAATCTTGCTCACCGTCACAGGGATGCCATTCAACACCGCGTTGCCGGAGGCCTCGTCGACCATCGGCCCGGGGCTCAGCAGGTTGATGTTGGCGCCGGGGTGGGCGCGGGCCACCCGCAGGCGGGATTGGGGCTGCCGGTGGCCCCAGCCGTGGGGCAGGCAGACGATGCCCTGGCGGATGTCGGTGGTGATCTCGACATGGGCTTCCACCTCGCCGGATGCGCTCGCCACCGTCACCCGATCGCCGTCGGCGAGGGCGGCGCCGGCGGCGTCCTCGGGGTGCATCTGCAGGGTGCAGCGATCCTTGCCCCGCACCAGCTTGTCGATGTTGTGCATCCAGGAGTTGAGGGAGCCGAGATGCCGCCGGCTGACCAGCAGCAACCCCTCGCTCGCCTCCGCCAGGGCCGCTTCGAGGCGGGGCACGTCGGCAAGGAAGTGGGGATGGGCCATCTCGATCTTGCCGCTCGGCGTGCGGATGGCCGCCGCTCCCTGGGGCGTGGCGTGGCCGAGGAGAATGCCGTTGGGTTCGTCCTTGAAGTGTTGCAGGGTCAAGCCGTCGGGCTTCTCCCCGAAGCGGTCGCCGAAGGGGCCGGTGCGAATGCAAAGGTCCAGAATGCGCTCCGGCCCACGCTCCGGGTAGCGCTTGAGGGCCATCGCCGGGTCGATGCCGGTCTGGTGGCACATGCCCGTGAAGAACTCGTCGTCGAGGGCGTTGACGTCGGCATCCGGGTTGCCGCCGAAAATGGCGCCGAGGCGGGCGATGACCTGCCACTCCTCCGGTCTGTCGTTGGGGACGAAGGTGGCGGGGGAGTAGTGGCCGCCGCTGGTGAGGCACCAGGGCCAGGCCCACACGTCCCAGTGGGGTTGTTCCAGCAGGGAGGGGCTCGGCAGGATGACGTGGGCGTGGCAGGTGGTCTCGTTGATATAGATGTCGAGGCTCACCATGCACTCCAGCATCGGCAGCGCCTCGATCAGCCGCTGGGAGCCGGGGGTCGAGAGTACCGGGTTCGAGCCGAGGGTGAGCAGCCCCTTGAGCTGCCCGGGGCCTTCGGTGTCGATTTCCTCCGCCAGGCAGGAGGCCGGGTACTGGCCGAGGATGCCCGGCACGCCCCGCACCCGGATGGGGGGCGATACCACCGGGGCATCGGAGGGGTAGGGGGGCGCGAGGTCGAGGTGGGGCGCCACCTGGGTGCTCCACATGGAGCCGCCAACGCGATCCAGGTTGCCGGTGAGGATCGCCACCACATCCACCAGCCAAGAGGCGAGGGTGCCGAACAGCTGGGTACAGGTGCCAATGCGGCCGTAGATGGCGGCGCGGGGCGCGTCGGAGATGGCGCGGGCAAGCTCGCGGATCTCCCCCGCCGAAATACCGCAGAAGTCCGCCACCCGCTCCGGGGTGAAGCGGGCCGCCAGGGCCCGCACCTCGTCGACGCCGTTCACCAGGCCGTCGAGGTGGCCGAGGCGCACCCGGTCCTCGGCGAACAGCACCTGCACCACCGCCAGCAGCAGGGCGGCGTCGGCACCGGGGCGGATGGGCAGCCACTGGTCGGCGTTCTGGGCGGTCTTGGTGCGCACCGGATCGATGACGATCACCTTGCCGCCCCGCTCCCGCAGGGCGCGCAGGGCCGCCATCACGTCGCGGTGGGAAAAGATGCTGCCCTTGGAGGCGGCGGGGTTGCCTCCCATCACCACCATGAGGTCGGTGTGGTCCACATCGGGAATGGGGATCTTCCACATGTCGCCGTACATCAACTGGCAGCTGACGTTCTTGGGCAGCTGGTCGACGCTGGAGGAGGAGAAGGTCCGGGCGAAGCGCGCCTGCTTGAGCAGCAGCATCATGTAGCGGGCGCTCGCAAAGCCCTTGCCGGACATGTTGCCGCCGAAAAAGCCAAAGGCATCGGATCCGTACTTGGCGCGCACCGCGGCCACCAGCTTTTCGATATGGGCGAAGGCTTCCTCCCAGCCGGCCTCCCGCCAGTCATCGCCGTCCCGGATCATGGGTCGGGTGAGGCGGTCGGGGTCGTGGTGGAGGGCGCCGAGCTGGGTGCCCTTGGGACAGACGTGGCCCTGACTCCAGACGTTGTCGTGGTCGGGGCGAATATTCAGTACCTGGTCGCCCTTCACGGTGAGGCTGATGCCGCACATGCCCTCGCACAGGGGGCAGACACGGCGGTGGACACTGGTGGCGGACGTTTGGCTGTCGCTGCTCATGGCTCGAAATCCGTTGTGATTATCCCATCGATCATCCGTCCGCCGCCGGTTGGGGTCAATGACGGTCGGTATTGCTGGAATGCAAAGCCCTATTTCCGGATGGCGGCGGCTCCGCGCCTTGGTGTCCGGGCGGGGGCTCGGGCACAATGGTCGTCAATCGACAGGCGGTGTCATAGGGAGCAATCATGGATATCGGTGTACCCCGGGAATGCAAAACACAGGAGTATCGGGTCGGGCTCACCCCGACGGTGGTGCGCGCGCTGGTTGCGGCGGATCACCGGGTGTGGGTGGAGCAGGGTTGTGGCCTCGGCGCGGGCTTTGGCGACGACGACTATCGCGCCGCCGGAGCAAGGGTAGTGGCGACCGCGGAGGAGGTCTGGGGCGGCGCCGGCCTGATCGTCAAGGTCAAGGAGCCCCAGCGCCATGAATGCGCGTTGTTGCGCCCGGGCCAGGTGATCTTCACCTATCTCCACCTGGCGGCGGACCCGGGCCTGGTGGACCTGCTGCTCGCCAGCGGCTGCATCGCCATCGCCTACGAGACCGTCACCAACGCCGAAGGCCGCCTGCCCCTGTTGACCCCCATGAGCCAGATCGCCGGGCGCATCGCGGTGCAGGCCGGCGCCCATTACCTGGAGAAATCCGCCGGCGGACGGGGCGTGCTGCTCAGCGGTCTCGACGGCGCCCCTCCGGGCAAGGTGGTGATCCTCGGCGGTGGCAACGTGGGGGGCAACGCGGCGCGGATTGCCCTCGGCATGGGGGCGGAGGTGACCGTGTTCGACGCCTTGCCGGCTCGCCTCGAGCAGCTGGGGCGCCAGTTTGGCCCCGCCCTTGCGTGCCTCCCGGCGGAGCCGGCGCGGGTCGAGGAGGCGGTGCTGGGTGCCGATCTGGTGATCGGCTCGGTGCTGATCCCCGGCGCCGCCGCCCCCAAGGTGGTGAGCGCCGAGGTGGTGGAGGCCATGGCCGCGGGCACCGTGCTGGTGGACGTGGCCATCGACCAGGGGGGCTGTTTTGCCACCTCCCGGCCCACCAGCCTCGATGATCCGGTGTACCTGGAGCACGGGGTGATCCACTACTGCGTCACCAACATGCCGAGCACCGTGGCGCGCACCGCCACCCTCGCCCTCAATCACATCACCGGCCCGGCGGTGCTCGCCATGGCCGAGCAGGGGGTGGACGCCGCCCTGAAGGCCAACCCCCACCTGCAGGACGGGGTGAACCTGTACCGGGGCGAGCTGACCCACCGGGCGGTGGCCGAGTCCCTCGGCAGGCCCTGGCGGGGGGTGGAATCCCTGTTGGGCTGAGCTCGTCGCTCCCTAAGTGGCGGGGACGCGGGCGAGGAAGATGCCCCGCCGGGGGGCCGGGTGGCCCTCCAGGGTGCGGGAGGAATCCGCCGGGTCGAGGAAATCCGCCAGGGACTCAAACGTCATCCAGGGGGTGCGCCGCTGTTCCTCCGTGGTGGTCAAGCCGCAGTCCACCAGGCGGGCGCCTTCGAGCCCCGAGTCCCCGAGCCAGCCCAGCACCGTGTCGGGGGATGGCACGCACCAGACATTGCGCATCTTCGCATAGCGCCCCTCCGGTATCAGCGCCGGGCCCTGGTCCTCCGGCACGATCAGGGTTTCCAGCACCAGCAGGCCCCCGGGGCGCAGGCACCCCATGAGTTCGCGGATATGGGCCAAGGGGTCGCGGCGATGGTAGATCACCCCCATGGACAACACCGTGTCGAAGGCGTGGAGGTCGGCGGGCATGTGCTCGATGCCGAGGGGCAGGACATCCACCGGAATCCCGGGGCAGTAGTGTTTCAGGGCGTAAAACTGGTGGACGAAGCGGGGCGAGGGGTCGATGCCGATCACCCGCTCGGCGCCGGCGCCGAACAGGCGCAGGCAGTGGTAGCCGTTGCCGCAGCCCACGTCGAGAATCCGTTGTCCCGCCAGGTCCGGGAGGTGGGGCTTGAGCCGATTCCACTTCCAGTCGGAGCGCCATTCGGTGTCGATGGTGATGCCGAACAGCTCGAAGGGCCCCTTGCGCCAGGGGTGCAGGCCCATCAGGGTCGCGGCGAGGCTGTCGCGGGTGGCCCCGTCGCAGTCGCCGGGCTCACCGATGCGCACCGCTCCGGCAAAATCCACCGAGGAGGGTTGCAGCGCCGGCAGCGCCCGCAATACCGCCTGCCAGTCCGCCAGGTCGCCCCAGCGCTCGGGGCTGAGGCCCCGGGCGATGTGCGCCGCCAGCTCCGGTGCCCAACGGGCGAAGGCCGGGTTGCTGTCGAGCCAATGGAGAAGGGGCTGGTAATTGGGCATGGTGTCGTGGCCTGGCGGCGGGGGCGGCAATGTAGCGCCCGCCGCCGGCCGGGGCAATAGCGGGGCGGCGCGCGCCCCGGTCTCGTCGTTTCAGCGGTTGCCGGGCACCAGCATCCTGCGGAGGGTGCCGTCGCGGTCGATCACCAGGTGCTTGAGGCCGCCGAGGACATGGATGATCACGCCGAAGTAGAGCAGGTTGGCCCCCAGCTCGTGAACCTCTTCCATCCATTCATGGAGATCCTCCGACTCGCCGATGGGGGAGGGCAGCGCCACCAGGTCGAAGACGTTGATGGGGTTGCCGCTCGACCACACCAGCATCGGGCCACTCACCAGCATGAGGGCGATGCCGGCGAGCAGTACCACCGGCACCCAGGTGGCGAGAAGGCCCAGCAGGCGGTGTTGCGGCGCGGCGGTCGGGCGCCTGTTGAAGGCGCGCCACAGAATACGGGCCCAGAGCACCAGGTAGAGACTCATGGCGATGGAAATGTGCAGCCCCATGAGGCGGTAGCCCTCCTCCTTGGGGGCGTCGTGGGCGATCTCGGCGATCAGCCACAGGCTGATGACGGTGACGGCGGTGAGCCAGTGAAAGAGGATGGAGAGCCAGCTGTAGCCTTGCGCGGTGTCCTTGAGTGTCATGGTGTCGGTCCGGTCGTGGTTTCGGGGAGTCAAGTAGACAGAACAAATGTTAACTCAGTGTTAACGGTGAGGGAGAGAGGCCATTCACTCGGGTTTGATGGCGATCAAGGAGGCAAAGTTGAAGCACTGGAACCACACATCCACGCTGCCAAAGCCCACCCGGCGCAGGCGCTCCCGGTGAATTGCCAGGGTTTCCGGGATCAGGACGTTTTCGAGGGCGGAACGCTTCTGGCTGATTTCCAGCTCGCTGTAGCCGTTGGCGCGCTTGAAGCTGTGGTGCAGATCGATCATCAGGGCGTTGTGGTGGGCATCCTCGAACGCCACTTTCTCCGAGAGCACCACGATGCCGCCCGGATTGAGCCCGGCCCAGATGCGGGCGAGCAGGGCTTCCCGGTCCCCGGGGGGCACGAACTGCAGGGTGAAGTTCAAGGCCACCATGCTGGCGTCGGCGATGGGGGTATCGCGGATATCGCCACAGCGCAGCTCCACGTCGTCGAGGCGCTCCCTGGCGAGCAGCTCCCGGCAGCGATCCACCATGGCCTTGGCGTTGTCGACGCCGATCAGCCGGCGGGGCCGGTCGGCGGTGGCGCTGCCCATGGCCAGCAGGGAGGCGCCGAGGGAACAGCCGAGGTCGTAGACGGCGGTGCCGGGGCGCACATAGCGCTCCGCCAGGGTACCGGTCATGGCGATGATGGTTTCGTAGCCGGGCACCGAGCGCTTGATCATGTCGGGAAAGACCGCCACCACCTCCCGGTCGAAGGTGAAGCCGGCGATGGTGAGGCGCGGGCTGGCGTAGATCCGGTCGCTGACCGGGGTTCCCGTGTCGGGGTGCTGGTGGTCGCCGGTCACGGCCGTCCCTCGCCGGGTGTCAGCAGCAGGTCGGCGAGCCGCGCCCGCATTTCCTCGCCCATGGGTTGGGGCCGTTGGGCGGCGTAGTCGAAGTGGACCAGCACGGTGCGGCCCGTGGCGGCCAGCTCGCCGTGCTGCCAGGCCTCCTGGTACACCCGCAGGGAGCTGTTGCCCAGGTGCTCGATGCCGGTGCGCACCGCGACGGGCGTGCCGAGGAACAGCTGCCGTTTCAGGTCCACCTCATAGCGGGCCAGGATCATCGGCCAGCCCGCCAGGGAGAGGGAGGGGTGGAGGCGGCGAAACAACCCCTCCCGGGCGGCCTCGAACCACACCGGCAGGGTGGTGTTGCTGATATGGCCGAGGGCGTCGGTCTCGGAGAAGCGGGGGGTGATCAGCAGTTCGTCCATGGCATTCCGGACCTGGTGACAGTGCAGTTGGCGATCATAGCGACTTGATCTCGAAGCCCTGGCCCTCCAGCTCCGCCGCCCGTCTCGGGTTGGTGATCACCGCGGTATTGCGGCGCTCCGGGACTAGATAGCTGTTGGCCACCCGCTGCAGGTCCGCCAGGGTCACCGCCACCACCCGGCTGCGAAAGGCTTCCCGCAGCTCCCGGGTGGCGCCGTAGAGCTCGGCGTGGAAGGTCTGCTTGGCCTCCCCGGCGGGGGAGCCGGGTTTGTCGAGGGCGCCGATGACCCCGAGGATGGCCTCCTCCACCGGTTGCCAGCCGTGGTCGTCCCGCTGCAGCCAGTCGAGGGCGGCGTCGAAATCCGCCAGGGTGTCGGCGAGGCGCGGGTCGCGGTAGGAGAAGAAGCGGAAGGCCGCGCCGTGGTTGTCCTGGCTGGCGCCACCGCCGTAGGCGCCGCCCTGTTCGCGGATGGCGGTGTGCAGGTAGCCGTTGCGCAGGAAGCCGCCGAGCACGGTGAGGGCCGCCGCGTCCGGGTGGGCGCTCGGCACCGTGGGGTAGGCGGCGGCGCAGAAGTTCACCTGGGTGCTGGTTTTCCACAGCTCCCGGACCTGGCGGCGCTCGCCAGTCACGGCAAAGGGCGCGAAATCCTCGCCGCCGGGCGGGGCCCGGAAGCTGTCGGCGATCACCGCCTTGTAGTCGGCAAGGCGCGCCGGCTCCCCCACTGCCAGGTAATGGCGGGGCGCGGCGAGCATGCGCTGGTGAATGGACCCGAGGCGCGCGGCGAGCGCGCCGAGGGCGGCGCGGTCGTCGAGGCCCTTGTCGAGGGCCTTGATGGCGCGGATGGCGGCAAGCCCCCCCCAGCGGTGGGCGAGCCCACAGCCGGGGCCGATGCCGCTCGCCGCGGCCACCATGGCGAGGGAATGGCCGCTGCCGGTGATCGACGATTCCCGTCGCGCGCGGCTCTGGGCCACCAGGTCGCGGATGCGGTCCAGTTCGTCGAAGCGCACCCCGTCGAGGGTCTCGGCCATCAGGCGGGTCAGCTCCCGCTGGTTGCGGGCGAGGCCCTTGGCGGAGAGCACCAGGTGGCCGCGCAGGGCACCGGCATCGACGGGGGTGCCGCGGGCCCCCACGGCGGCGTTGAACGAACCACTCACCCGGGCCTGCCACAGCTGGGTTTCCAGGTAGTCCCGGTCGCCGACCCCCAGTTCGGTGAGGACATTGGCGTAGAGGGGCAGCAGGTCGACGAGTTCGTCCTCCAGGGCCGGCAGGCGGATCACCAGCTGCTGGTAGACCAGGCCGTTGGTGCCGGCGCCGTAGGTGGTGAGGGGCAGGGGGCTGTCGAGGCGCTCGGCGGGGGCCACGTAGGCCATTTCCCGGGGAATATCCTCCAGGCCCACCTTGGGGAGTATGGATTCGTCGTCCTTGCGGGCCTGGCGGGCCTTGAGTTCCTCCGCCTGGCGGAGGATGGCGGCGACCTCGTCGGCCCCGAGGCGGGCCTTGATGGCGGCGAGGCGCTCCACCTCGGCCTGCACCTGGCGGGCGGACAGGCCCTCGTCGGGGCGCAGGGTCAGGGTTACCCGGTGCGGGTTGTCCAGCAGCTTGCGGGCCAGGGACTTGATGTAGTCGGGGTCGGCGATGCGTGCCCTGAGGGTGTCGAGCACCGGGTCGAGGTCGAGGAGGGCGATGGGGTCGCCCCGGTGGGTGGCGCTGGTGAGGGCGGTCATCAGCAATTGCAGGCCGTAGGGGTAGCCGTCGCCGGTGATCTCCCGCTGCTGGAGTTCGAGTTGGTGGAGGCTGGCCGCCACCTGGTCCTCGGGGATCCCGTTGTCCGCCACGTCCCGGAGCACGTCCAGCACCAGCTGTTCGAAGGCGCGGCCGTGCTCCACCTCGCTGCCTTCGATCCCGCACAGGAAGCACAGCTCCTTCTGGGAGTCGTCGAGGCCGCACAGGGGCGAGGGGGCGCTGCCCAGCTCGGTGGTCTCCAGTGCCCTGAGCAGCGGGGAGGCGCTATTGTCCAGCAACACGCTGGAAAGCAGGTGGGCCTCCATGGATTCCAGCAGGTTGGTGGCCGAGCCCAGCAACCACCCCATTACGATATGGGTCTTGCGCTCGGGGGGCGCCTCCTCGTCGAAGGCGTAGGCCTCTTCCACCCGCACCGGCGCCAGGTAGCGCTTCTCGTCGGGCACGGCGATCTCGACGTCGAGGCGCTCGAAGCGCGCCAGGGCCTGTTCTTCGACCCGGGCCTGGACCTCGGCGGCGGGGATATCGCCGAAGGTCATGAAGATGGCGTTGCTGGGGTGGTAGTGGGTCTCGTAGAAGTGGCGCAACTGCGGGTAGCTCAGGTCAGGGATGCAGGCCGGGTCGCCGCCGCTGTTGTGGTGGTAGGTGGTGGTGGGGTAGAGGTACTTGCCGAGGGTGTGCCACAGGGTCGAGGTCACCGAGCTCATGGCGCCCTTCATCTCGTTGTACACCACCCCCTTGTAGACCAGCGGCGAGTCCGGGTTGCCGGGTTCGGCGAATTCGAGGCGGTGGCCCTCCTGGGCGAAATCGAGGGGATCGAGGCGGGAGAAGAACACCGCGTCCAGGTAGACGTCCAGCAGGTTGAAGTAGTCCTTGCGGTTCTGGCTGGCAAAGGGGTAGGCGGTCCAGTCGGAGCTGGTCATGGCGTTCATGAAGGTGTTGAGGGAGCGCCGGATCATCATGAAGAAGGGATCCCGCACCGGGTACTTCTCGCTGCCGCACAGGGCCGTGTGCTCGAGAATATGGGCGACGCCGGTGGAATCCTCGGGCACCGTGCGCAGGGCCACCAGAAAGACGTTCTCCGGGGAATCGCTGGCCAGGTGGATATGCTGGGCACCGGTGGCCCGGTGGCGGTATTCCTCCACCACCAGGTTGAGGGAGGCCACCGGCTGGCGGCGCAGGCATTCAAAGGCGGGATGGGTTGCCGTTTCGCTCATATCTGTCCACTGTGCTGATTGCGGTGAGGGGTCATTGTAGTGCATCTCGGCGGGACTGACTGCGGCGCGGGGCCGGATTGCCGACCGCCCAAATCCGTGGCACTCTTCGCGGGCAATTCCTGCTCCAGCTCAACGACCGATAACACATGGGGGATATATGTCCAGCGTTACCCGAATCAAGCAAGTTCTTGTCCTTGGCGCGGCCCTCTCCATGGGCGGCCTGGCCTACGCCAATGACTGTGGCGAGGCGCCCGTCGCCCCGCAACTGGTGGATGGCGCGTCCGTCACCATGGAGGAAATCGTCGCCAACAGCGAGCAGGTGAAAGCCTACATCGCCGAGGCCGACAAGTACCTGGATTGCCGCGAGGCCATCATCCCCACCGAGGCCTTCACCGCCCTCGACGAGGCCGCCCAGGCGGAGTACCGGGCCGCCAACAAGGTGGTGCTGGATGCCCGCAACGGCATCGGCGAGGCGTTCAATGCCGAGGTTGCCGACTTCAAGAAAGCCAATCCCTGATACGGCCTCCGGAGCACGGGCCGTACCGGCTCGTGCTCAGGCTCCGCCCCTCTCCCCAGCCGATGATCGACCCCGTCATCACCCTCTACGGCGGCGAAGGCTGCCACCTCTGCCACCAGGCCCGCGACTTGATTCTGCCTCTGCTGCCACCCGGCTGGCGCCTGCGGGAGGTGGACGTGCGCGCCGATGCCGAGCTGCAGGCCCGCTACGGCCTGCGGATTCCCGTGATGGCAGTGGGGGAACGGGAGAAGGGTTGGCCCTTCACGGCGGGGCAGGTGCGGCGGTTGCTGGAGGGAAATGAGGGTTGACCCGCCTCGGTGGATATTTCGGCCGATGACGCCTGCGGCTTTTCGGCCCTACGGGGCGGTGGCGTAGGGCGGAAGAGCACAGCGTCATCCGCTGTGGCTGCGGGGCTCTAACGGGCATCTGGCCCATGACGCCTGCGGCTTTTCGGCCCTACGGGGCGGTGGTGTAGGGCGGAAGAGCACAGCGTCATCCGCCGTGGCTGCGGGGCTCTAATGGGCATCTGGCCGATGACGCCTGCGGCTTTTCGACCCTACGGGGGGGGGGTAGTGTGGGGCGGCATGGCGCTTATCCGGCGTTGGGCAAGGCAAAGAAGGCCCGGGCATTGTCCCGGGTCGCGACGGCGATCGCTTCGCTCTCCTCGGGGCGGTGCGCTGCGACGCCGGCGAGGACTTCGGGGAGGAATGCCGGCTCGTTGCGACCGTCCCGGGGTTTGGGTTTCAGGGTTCTCGGGGTCAGGTAGGGGGCGTCGGTTTCGATCATCAGCCGGTCGAGGGGGATGTCCTTCACCAGGCCCTGCAGTTCCAGGCCGCGGCGCTCGTCGCAGATCCAGCCGGTGATGCCGATGTACAGGTCCAGGTCGAGATAGCGGTAGAGGCTCTTGCGATCGCCGGTGAAGCAGTGGATCACCCCCCGGGGGATGCTGTCCCGCCAGGCGCGCAGGATCTGCTGCTGGCGCTCCGCGGCGTCCCGCTCGTGGAGAAACAGCGGCAGGCCCAGTTCCGCCGCCAGTTCCAGTTGCGCCTCGAAGGCCCTTTCCTGCGCGGCCGGCGGGGAGAAGTTGCGGTTGAAATCGAGCCCCGTCTCGCCGATCGCCACCACCACGCCGGGGTTTTCCCGGGCCATGGCCAGCAGTTCCCGGTGGCTTTCGGGGCTGTGACTGTCCGCTTCGTGGGGGTGGATGCCGACGGTGCAGCTCAGCATCCCGGAAAATTCCTCGCCGAGCCGCTGGCACATCAGCACCGCGTCGAGACTGCTGCGCAGGCTGGTGCCGGTGATCACGCAGTGCTCGATACCGGCGTCCCGGGCGCGGTGCAATACCGCCTCGCGGTCGCCATCGAAGCGGGGGCTGGTGAGGTTGACGCCGATATCCACCAGGGTCGATTCCATTACAACGTCCTCCGGCGTTCGGCATCACTCAGCAGGGTGGCCGGGTTTTTCAGGTGATGGGCGAAGATCAGGGAGAAAGCCAGCACATTCTGCACGTAGTTGCGGGTCTCGGCGAAGGGAATCGTCTCTATCCAGGCGTCGAAGGGCAGGGTGCCGGCGCTCTGGCGCAGCCAGCCATCCACCCGCCCGGGGCCGGCGTTGTAGGCGGCGGTGGCGAGGATGCGGTTGTTGCCGAAGCGGTCGAGCATCTGGCGGTAGTAGCGGCTGCCGAGCTGGATGTTGCGCGCCGGGTCGTCGAGGTCCGCCGGGCCGCGGTAGGGGATGCCGTGGCGGCGCGCCGTCTCCCGGGCGGTGGCGGGCATCAGTTGCATCAGGCCCCGGGCGCCCGCGGGGGAGACGATGGTGGGCTCGAAGGAGCTCTCCTGGCGGGATACCGCGAACAGCAGATGCAGGGGGATGCCGGTGTCACTGGCGTTGCGCTCGAAATAGGCCCGGAAGGCGAGGGGGAAGCGGATTTCCACATCATCCCAGTAGTCCGCCTGGATCATGGTGGTGATGGCCTGGTGGTGCCACTCCCAGCGCTGGGCGAGGCGCGCCGCCGCCAGCCAGTTGTCCTCGGGGGCGTCCCTCAGCTGGAATTGCCACTCGCGGCGGGCGTTGGGCAGGTCGTTGTGGTGGCGCAGTTCGGCGATGCGCAGGAACGGCGGGCTGATGGCGAGGTCGTCCACCAGGGCCTCGGCGATGGCCACCGGCCGGTGGGCCATGGCGGGGGGCCGCCCGAGCCTTTCGGCGGCGAGAAAGCCGTGGAAGGTACGCTCCTTCGCGAGGGACTCGTAAAGGCCCCGAATCTCGTCCCCATGGCGGTCGCCCTGCCCGCTCAGCTCCAGGCTCCGCGCACGCCAGTAACGCCAGCGGGGGTTGTCGGCGAGGGCCGGGGGGCGCAGGGCCGTCCACTCCGAGAGGCTCTGCCACTGACCGTTCCTGATGGCCTGCTGGAGGCGCCAGTCGAGCACCGCGGGGTCCACCCGGGCGATGGCTTCCCGCAACAGGGTATCGGCGGCAAGGCCGTTGCCCTGGCTGTGCAGCTGGCGCACCAGGGCCGATAGCGCCCGCGTTTCGGCGTCGGGGGGAAAGCTGTGGGCCGCCCGGTAGCGTTTCCAGTGGGCGAGTGCGAGGGGCGCGTCCCGCTGTGCCAGGTGGCTGATGCCGTGGGCGATCACCGCGAGGGTGTCACCGTCGTGCTCCCGGAACAGCGGGTAGTCGGCGAGCACCCTGGGATCTTGGTCCACCGCCAGCAGGGTGCGGGCCCGCTGGCGCAGGGCGTCGCCGGTGAAAAAGCGGGTGACGTAGTTGGCGAGGCGATACTCGTGGTTGAGCACCGCATCCACGAAGCGGCGCCAGGCCACCGCCTCGCTGACGTGGCCGTCGGCGATCAGCCGGTCGAACAGCGGGTCGCAGCCCGCGGGCTGGGACTTGCCCACTTGCCAGAGGGCGAGGCCCTCGGCCACCGCGCCGATCTGGTCCCCGCGCCGGTAGTTGAGCAGGTGGAAGTGGCAGCGCTGTTCGACGCTGGCGATGGCGGGGTCGTAAAAGGCCAGGAAGCCGTCGTCGTTTCCCTGGCGCCGCAGCCGATCGAGCCACTGGCCGAGCAGCCGGCCGGCGAGGGGGGAGTCACCGTAGGCGGTGACGAAGGCCCTCACCCGGTCGGCGTCAAGGCGCTCCGGGTGGCGGCGGTACTCGGCGTATTCCAGGTAGGGGTAGAGGGGGTAGTCCCGCAGGCGGTTCTTGAGGGCGTGGAATTCGTCGCCCCGGCCCTGTGCCAGGGCATCCAGGGCCCGGGCGTAGAGTTGGCGCTGCTCAGGGAAGTCCTCTCCCGCCTCAAGGGGGATGAGCCACAGGCAGAGTAAAAAAAAGGCCGCGAGGGCGGCGACGGGGTGCGCTTTTCGGTACGGCATGGGGCGCGGTGTCCGGATGTTGCGATCGGCCGCGCCCGGCACCCGGGCGCGGCGGGGTGTTTCAGGCTTTGTCCTTGCTTTCCTTGATGCGCACCGCCAGTACGTCGCAGGTGGCGCCGTGGAGGATGCCGTTGGCGGTGGAGCCGAAGATCAGGGCGAGGCCGTGGCGACCGTGGGTGCCCACCACGATCAGATCGACGCCGTGCTCCCGGGCGAAGCGGTGCATCTCGCTCGCCGGCTGGCCGATGATCACGTGGGTGTCCACCTCGAAATCCGCCAGCTGGCCGCGCAGCTCGGCGAGGCGCTGGGTGGCCTGGGTCTCGAGCTGGTTCTGGATTTCGCTGAGGTCCATGGGGATATCCCCACCGTAGGCGAAGGACAGTGGCTCCTGTACGTGGACGAGGCTGATTTTGCTATCCTTCCCGGCGAACAACGCCTTGACGTGGTCGATGACCTGCTGGGATTCCGCCGAGAGGTCGAGTCCGACCAGAATGCGCTTGTAGTGGGACATGCCCTTACTCCTGCTTATCGTTAGCTTCGCCACGAAAACAGACCCCCCGACCAAGCAACCCGCACTGGAATTGTCGATTGATCAAGTATCTGCTCATAGCCCTGGTGGTATTGATGGTGGTCTCGCCGCTGCTCTGGCTGCGCCAGACGCCGGGCCAGGCAAGGATAACCGCATTTCGCAACCGGGCGCTACAGCTCGGCCTCAAGGTGCAGATGGTGCCCCGGGCCGACGCCGACCCGGCGGATCGCCAGCCCGACGCGGTGCGCTATCTAAAGCCCCTGGTGCCGGATTCCCGGGGGGCCATGCCGGTGATGGACCACAGCTGGATCCTGCTGCGGGACCCGCGGCGCGGGCGGGAATCCCCCTTCCCCGGCTGGCGCTGGTTTCGCGACGAGGCGCCGGCGGCCATTCACCCGGCCATCGCGGCCTGCCTCCGGGAGCTGCCGGAGAGCGTCGGCGCCCTCCGGGCAGACGGCCAGGGGTTGTCCGCCTACTGGCGGGAAACCGGCACCCTGGACGACGTGGCGCGCCTGGCCCGGGCCCTCGACGGCCTGTTCCCGCAGCTCGGCCCGCGGGGGATGCTGGCGGCCCCGGACGCGCCCCACTGACCCGCCCCGGCGGGCATTGCCACTGTCCGGCAAATATGCTCTTAATAAAAAAGACATCACTGGCGCCATTCGCCCCCGCCCGCTCTTCACGAGGGAAGACTCACGCACATGGGTAAGACTCTGGTCATCGTGGAATCGCCCGCCAAGGCGAAAACCATCAACAAATACCTGGGCAAGGATTTCATCGTCAAATCCAGCATCGGCCATATCCGCGATCTGCCCACCGGCAAGTCATCCCCGGTGGACCCCAAGGCCCGCGCCCGCCTCGCCGCCGAGACCCGCAAGCTCAGCGCCGAGGACAAGGCCAGGCACAAGGCCCGCAAGTCCCAGGAGCAGTTGGTGGCGCGCATGGGCATCGACCCGGAACACGGCTGGAAGGCCCGCTACGAGATTCTGCCCGGCAAGGAAAAGGTGGTCAGCGAGCTGAAGAAACTCGCCCGGGACGCCGATGCCATCTACCTCGCCACCGACTTGGACAGGGAGGGGGAGGCCATCGCCTGGCACCTGCGGGAATCCATCGGCGGCGATGCCTCCCGCTACAAGCGGGTGGTGTTCAACGAAATCACCAAGAAGGCCATCGCGGAGGCATTCCAGCATCCCGGGGAGCTCGACACCAACAGGGTCAACGCCCAGCAGGCCCGGCGCTTCCTCGACCGGGTGGTGGGTTTCATGGTCTCGCCCCTGCTGTGGGAAAAGGTCGCCCGGGGCCTTTCCGCCGGCCGCGTCCAGTCGGTGGCGGTGCGCCTCATCGTCGAACGGGAGCGGGAGATCCGCGCCTTCATCCCCGAGGAATTCTGGACCGTCCACGCCGATACCGAGACCGCCCTGGAGGATAAGATCCGCTTCGAGGTGAAGAAGTACCAGGAGCAGAATTTCCGTCCGGTCAACAAGGCGGAGGCGGACAGGGCCCTCGCCGATCTCAAGGGCGGCGACTATGTCATCAGCGCCCGGGAGGACACCCCTACCCAGTCCAAGCCCACCGCGCCCTTCATCACCTCGACCCTCCAGCAGGCCGCCAGCACCCGCCTCGGCTTTGGCGTCAAGAAAACCATGATGATGGCCCAGCGTCTCTATGAGGCCGGCTACATCACCTACATGCGCACCGACTCCACCAACCTCAGCGAGGAGGCGGTGGCGGCCTGCCGGGAGTTCATCGCCTCCCGTTTCGGCAAGGCCTACCTGCCGGCGGAGCCCAACCGCTACTCCAGCAAATCCGGCGCCCAGGAGGCCCACGAAGCCATTCGCCCCTCCAACGTGGACATCGCCCCGGGGGATCTTGAAGGCATGGAGGAGGACGCCCGCCGCCTCTACCAACTGGTGTGGCAGCAGTTCGTCGCCTGCCAGATGACGCCGGCGCAGTTCACCAGCACCACCCTCACCATCGACAAGAACGGTTACCAGCTGAAGGCCAAGGGGCGCGTGGTGCGCTTTGACGGCTATCTGAAAGCCATGCCGCAAGCCCGCAAGAAGGACGACGACGAGGAACTGCCGGACGTCAAGGTGGGGGATGCGGTGCGCCTTCTCGCCCTCGTGCCCCAGCAGCATTTCACCAAGCCCCCGGCCCGCTACAGCGAGGCGGCGCTGGTGAAGGAGCTGGAAAAGCGCGGCATCGGCCGCCCCTCCACCTACGCCGCGATCATTTCCACCATCCAGGAGCGCGGCTACGTGCGGGTGGAGAACAAGCGCTTCTACGCCGAGAAGATCGGCGACATCGTCACCGACCGGCTGGTGGAGAATTTCGCCGACCTGATGGACTATGGCTTCACCGCCAGCATGGAGGAATACCTCGACGACATCGCCGAGGGCGAACTCCCCTGGAAGCAGGTGCTCGACAATTTCTACCGGGATTTCTCCGCCAAGCTCGCCGCCGCCCAGGCGGACGGCAAGGGGATGCGCCCCAACAGCCCCACCGAGACCAACATCCCCTGCGACCTGTGCGGCCGGCCGATGATGATCCGCACCGGCACCACCGGAGTGTTCCTCGGCTGCTCCGGCTATGCGCTGCCCCCGGCGGAGCGCTGCAAGGGCACCCGCAACCTCATCCCCGGGGACGAGGCGGTGAACGTCGAGGACGACGAGGAGGCCGAATCCCGCCAGCTGCTCCACAAGCACCGCTGCACCCTGTGCGGCACCGCCATGGACAGCTACCTGCTGGACGACAACCGCAAGCTCCACATCTGTGGCAACAACCCCGACTGCGCCGGCTACGAGCTGGAGATGGGGAGTTTCCGCCTCAAGGGCTACGAGGGTCCGGTGATCGAATGCGACAAGTGCGGCAGCGAGATGCAGCTGAAATCCGGCCGCTTCGGCAAGTATTTCGGCTGCACCAACGACCAGTGCAAGAACACCCGCAAGCTGTTGCGCAACGGCCAGCCGGCGCCGCCGAAGAGCGACCCCATCCCGATGCCGGAACTGCGCTGCGACAAGGTGGACGACCACTACGTGCTGCGGGACGGCGCCTCGGGCCTGTTCCTCGCCGCCAGCAAGTTTCCCAAGCACCGGGAGACCCGGGCGCCCCTGGTGAGGGAACTGCTTCCCCACCGGGCCGCCCTCGACCCCAAGCACCACTATCTGCTGGACGCGCCGCAACAGGATCCCGACGGCAACCCGACGGTGATCCGCTTCAGTCGCAAGGCGGCGGAGCAATACGTGCAGACGGAGATCGACGGCAAACCCACCGGCTGGCGGGCGTTCTACCGCAAGGGTCGCTGGCAGGTGGCCGAGAAGTAGATGTCCGCGCAGCTGTCACGGGTCAACCAGAAGCTCTACTTTGCCCGGCTGTTGCTGGCGGACATGGCGGCGGACGGCGATCCGCGCCGCCAGCAGCTGGCCGGGGAATCCCTGCTGTTCCAGTTGCGCCTCGCCTATCACTTCCACCTGCGGGACATCGCCGCCAGTTACCAGTGCCGGGATGTCTCCGGGGTCAACGATGCCGCTTCCCTGGCCCGCGCCCTCGAGGCGATCGACAAGTCCCCCGCCGAGGCTCGGGAGATCGACACCCTCGCCAGCTCCCCGGGAAGCTGGTTGAATCGCCTGCTGGTGGCCTGGGAGCAGGCCTTTGCCCCCCCTGAAATGGGCTCCAGCGCAATCCAGGAGGGCCTGATCCCGGTTGCCCGGGTGGAGATGGAGGTGCTGGACGCGGCCACCCTGGGCGCCTGGCACCGGGCCCTCACCGAGCTGGTGGAGCGCCATCGGGAAGTGATGGTGGAGTGCTGAAGGCCGCTGCCGAGGGCCTGCCAGGCCTCGCCATCGCTGCTATACTGCCCCCTCATTCCGCGTATCCAGGCACCATGTCCACCGCTTTCTACGAAATTGTTCTGCTCCCCGACGGGGACTTCGCCCTGCAACGCACCGATCAGGACGCCGAGCCGCTGGTGCGCATCCGCTTCTCGGAGGAGGCCCTGGGCTTTCTCGGGGATGCCGGCCTCGACGTGGCCCAGGCCATGATCGACGCCGGTATCGAGGCGGTGGAACTGCTCGGCATGGGCGGGGAGGGCGCCGACATGGACGACGAGGAGCAGGGCGTTCCCGCCGATCGGGTCCTGCACTGATCCTTGCCGTCAGGGCCCTCAGGCGCCCTGGCAGCGGGGCCGAATCACTCCCACCCCGAGGCCCTCGATCGCGAACGCCGATTTGCGCAGGTCCACCACAATCGGTTCATAGGCCGGGTTCTGGGGCAGCAGCTGGATCTGGGTGCGATTGCCCGTCTTCTTGAAAATCTTCACGGTGACTTCGTCGTCGATGCGCGCCACCACCAGCTGGCCGTCCCGGGCCTCTGGGGTGCCGTGCACCGCCAGCAGGTCGCCGTCGAGAATGCCGCCGTCCCGCATGCTGTCCCCCCGCACCCGCAGCAGGTAGTCCGCGGCGGGGTGGAAGAGGCTGGCGGGCACCTCCAGGTAATCCTCGATATGTTGTTCGGCGAGGATGGGCTCCCCCGCCGCGACCCGCCCCACCAGGGGCAGGCCGCTCTGCCCCGGGGCGAGGCGAATGCCCCGGGACGTGCCGGGCACCAGGGTGATGGCGCCCTTTTCCGCCAGGGCGCGGAGGTGATCCTCGGCGGCATTGGGGGACTTGAAGCCAAAGCGCCGGGCGATCTCGACCCGGGTAGGGGGATAGCCGGTGGCGTCGATGGATTCGCGAATCAGGTCGAGAATCTGCTGCTGGCGGGGGGTGAGTTTCATGGCGGTCTCCGGCGAAATACTGTAAGTGTATACAGTGCCGGGCATCCTGCAAAGCCGGGTCTGTATCCAGGCCCCCGTTGCGGTAGAATGGCCGCCCGTTTCGCCGAGGGTGAGGGAGCCACCCGGCTTCCCGTCCGTACCCCCATGACCGATATCAAGGTAATCACCTACAACATCCACAAGGGCTTCAACACCGGCAACCAGCGTTTCGTGCTGGCCCGGATGCGGGAGCTGCTGGAGGAAGAGCACGCCGACATCGTGTTTTTGCAGGAAATCCACGGGGAGACCCGGCGCTACAAGCGCAAGCGCGGCGGCTTTCCCGACATTCCCCACTTCGAGTACCTGGCGGACCGGCTCTGGCCCCACTATGCCTATGGCAAGAACGCCATCTACAAGAAGGGCCACCACGGCAACGCCATCCTCAGCAAATACCCGTTCACCTTCTGGGAGAACATCGATATCTCCAACCAGACCTACGCCAGTCGCAGCATCCTCCACGGCATCATCGAGCTGCCGGGGCGCGGGCCGCTGCACACCCTGTGCGTGCACATGGGGCTGCTGGAATCGGAGCGGCGCCGCCAGGTGGATACCCTGATGGAGCGCATCCAGTCCCACATCCCCCGGGACGAGCGGCTCCTGATCGCCGGGGATTTCAACGACTGGAAGCTCCGCGTCGAGAGCCGGTTCGAGGCGGACCTCGGCCTACGCGAGCTGTTCGTCGAGCTGACCGGGCGCCACGCCCGCACCTTTCCGGTGTGGATGCCGATCCTGCCCATGGATCGGATCTACTACCGCGGCATTACCCCCACCGGCTGCGCGTGCCTCCACAGCGGCCCCTGGCGCAACCTGTCGGACCACGCCGCGCTCACCGGCACCTACGCCTTCTGACTGGGGCAGCCTTGACCGCCGTCAACACCCGGCGCCGGGGCCATGATATTCTCCGCCCTTCCAATTCCGATGTCCGCGTACCCATTGCCATGAACACTCCCTACCAGCTGCTCGGCGGCGAAGCCGGCGTCCGCGCCCTCGCCAACGCCTTTTACGACGCCATGGATCGCCTGCCGGAGGCGGCGGAGATCCGCGCCATGCACGGCGCCAATCTCGACGAGATCAAGGAAAAACTGTTCGAATTCCTGTCCGGCTGGATGGGCGGCCCGCCCCTTTACTTCCAGCGCAAGGGCACCATCTGCCTGACTTCGCCCCACAAGCCCTTCGCCATCAACGCCGCCCATCGCGACCAGTGGCTCCGCTGCATGGACGAGGCCCTGGAGGCGGTGGGCGCCTCCGCCGAGGTCAAGGCCATGCTCAAGGAACCGATGTTCCAGCTGGCGGATATCGTCCGCAACGTCGGCGACGGGGAGAGGCCCCAGGGTCGCGGATGAGGGGCCAGAACACCTCGGTGGAGTTCCGCGAGGTCAACTGGGCCGCCCTCGGCAAGCTGTGGCACTACCTGCTGGAATTCCGCGGCCGCATCCTGCTGGCGGTGCTGTGCCTGATCGGCGCCAAGGTGGCCAGCGTCGGACTGCCCTTTATCCTCAAGCATGTGGTGGACGACCTCAACGGCGCCGTGGGGGGCGAGTCGGCGCCCCTGGTGCTGATGCCCCTCGGCCTGCTGCTGGCCTACGGGGCGGTGCGCTTTGCCAGCGTCATTTTTGGTGAGATCCGGGACACCCTGTTTGGCCGGGTCACCGAGCGGGCCATGCGCCGGGTGGGCCTGCGGGTGTTCGAGCATCTCCACTCCCTCGACCTGGACTTCCACCTCAACCGCCGCACCGGCGGCCTCTCCCGGGACATCGAGCGGGGCACCAACGGCATCAGTTTTCTGTTGCGCTTCATGGTGTTCAACATCGTCCCCACCTTTGTCGAGATTGGCCTGGTGATCGTCCTGCTGTGGCTCAACTACAGCGGCCTGTTCGCCCTGATCGTGTTTGTCGCGGTGCTGGTGTACGTGGCGTTCTCGGTGCTCGCCACCGAGTGGCGGACCCGCTTCGTGCGGGAGGTGAACAGCGCCGAGTCCCGCTCCAGCAGCCGCTCGGTGGACAGCCTGCTCAACTACGAGACCGTCAAGTACTTCACCAACGAGGCCCACGAGGCGGCCCACTACGACCGGGAACTGGAACAGTGGGAGAGCGCCCGGCGCATGAACCGCCTGACCCTGTTCGCCCTCAACGGCGGCCAGGCGCTCATCATCGCCCTCGCCATGACCGCCGCCATGGTGCTCGCCGCCTGGGGCGTGGTGGACAGGACCATGACCATCGGCGACTTCGTGCTGATCAACGCCTTCATGATGCAGATCTTCATGCCCCTGAATTTTCTCGGCTTCGTGTACCGGGAGATGAAGGGTGCCATGGCCAATATCGAGAGCATGTTCGCCTTGCTCGACCAGCAGCCCAGGGTGGTGAATGCCCCGGACGCCACCCCCCTGGTGGTGACCCGGGGCGAGGTGCGTTTCGAGGATGTGACCTTTGGCTACGGCCCGGAGCGGGGCATTCTCCACGGGGTGAGTTTCACCGTGCCGGCGCGCCACAAGGTGGCCATCGTCGGCAGCAGTGGCGCCGGCAAGTCCACCCTCCTCAAGATCCTGTTCCGCTTCCACGACCCGGACGCGGGGCGGGTGATCGTCGACGGCCAGGATATCCGTCAGGTGACCCTCGACTCCCTGCGCCGCGCCATCGGCGTGGTGCCCCAGGACACGGTGCTGTTCAACACCAGCCTGTTCGAAAACATCCGCTACGGGCGGGTGGAGGCCAGCGACGCCGAGGTGGAGGAGGCGATCCGCATGGCCCATCTCGACGACTTCATCCGCCAGCTGCCCAAGGGGGCCGACACCCTGGTGGGGGAGCGGGGCCTCAAGCTCTCCGGGGGCGAGAAGCAGCGGGTGGCCATCGCCCGGGCGATCCTCAAGCGCCCGCCCATCATGGTGTTCGATGAGGCCACCTCGTCCCTCGACAGCCGCTCGGAGCAGAGCATCCTCAACGCCATCCGCGAGATCGCCGCCGACCACACGGCCCTGGTGATCGCCCACCGGCTGTCCACCATCGTCGACGCCGACAGCATCCTGGTGCTCGACCGGGGGCGGGTGGTGGAGCAGGGCAGTCACGGCGAGCTCTTGGCGCGGCGCGGCCGCTATGCTGAAATGTGGGCCGCCCAGCAACAGGACAGGGGCAGGGGCGGGGAACCCGCCGACGCCCTGGCTGTCCAGTCCTGAGCCGGCAATCCGCCGATGCACCATCCCCACACAAGGAGTCCTGCCGTGTCCCATTCAATACCCTCACCCCTCGCCAAATTCCTGCTGGCCCTTGCGCTGCTGGGGCCTTCCGTCGCCGTCCAGGCCCAGCAGGGCATGAGCGAGGAACAACTGCGCCTGATGATGCAGGGCGCCGCCCAGATGCAGGCCTGTTTCGCCAACCTGGATCAGGCCGAGCTGGAGGCCATGGGCACCCAGGCGGAGGCGGTGCAGGGGGAACTCAAGGCCCTCTGTGCCGCCGGCGAGCGGGACCAGGCCCAGACCCGGGCGGTGGATTTCGCCCGGGAGTTCGCCGATTCCGAGACACTGAAACAGATGCGCGAGTGCGGCGACATCGCCCGGGCGATGATTCCCCAGGTACTCAATTATGTCGATGAAAACGTCGACAACAGCGAGGGCAGCACCCACGTGTGCGACAACCTTTGAGGGGTGAATCTGTACTACTCTTCAAGGCGCGTTTGCGCTATAAACCCCTTAGCGGGGCCGGTGGGTGGCTTGTCCCCCGCCCCAACCTTCATCGTCTCCAAGCCAATTGCCAGGGAAATTCCATGAAAACACGAGGTATCGCTACACAGGCTTTGAAACTTTCCGCCCTCGGTCTCGCCTTGCTGTGCGCCGGGGCCTTCGCCTCCACCACGCCGGAGCAGGGCGGCGCCACGGGCATGTCGGCCTCCGGCGCCGCCGGTGGCGCCAATGCCCAGGGGGCCAACAGCCAGCTGGAATACTGCCCGGAATCCCTCGGCACCCTGGCGGTGGTGGAGGACACCGGGTCGCCCTGGTGGGGCGACTACATCGGCCGCTATCCCCGCCTCGGCAGCACCGTGCCGGTGTTGCGCATGATGATCCAGCAGTCCAACTGCTTCGTGGTGGTGGAGCGGGGCCAGGCCATGGGCAACGTGATGCAGGAGCGCGCCCTGGAGGATTCCGGTGAACTGCGCGGTGGCAGCAACTTCGGTCGCGGCCAGATGGTGGCCGCCGACTACACCATGAGCCCCAGCATCCAGTTCGCCGAGAAGGGCACCGGCGGCGTCGGTGGCGCCCTCGGCGGCCTGATCGGCGGCTCCGGCGGGCGGGTGTTCGGCGCCATCGCCGGGGGGCTCAAATCCAACGAGGCGGCCACCACCCTGCTGCTGATCGACAACCGCTCCTCGGTGCAGATCTCCTCCTCCGTGGGCAGCGCCAAGAACATGGATTTCAGCCTGTTCGGCGGTGCCTTTGGCGGCAGCGCCGGGGGCGGCGCCGGGGCTTTCACCAATACCCCGGAGGGCAAGGTGATCACCGCCGCCTTCGCCGACTCCTACAACCAGATGGTGCGTGCCCTGCGCAACTACCGCGCCCAGACCGTCGAGGGCGGCCTCGGCAAGGGCGGGCGTCTCGGCGTCGGGGAGTAACATCGCCTTCCACGGCAACGCCCGGGGCCCGGATCATCCGGGCCCTTTTTTGTCCCGCACCCCACCGGCGATCGTGCCGGGTATCCGGCTCCTGGCGTAGAATGCCGCCCTTCGCGGCGCCCATGGCGGGCACCGCCGCCGGGAATCAAGGAGGTCAGGTGCAACCCATCGTATCCATCAGCCAGCTCGGCAAAACCTACGGGTCCGGTTTTCGGGCCCTTCACGACGTCAGTCTCGATATCCAGCGGGGCGAGATCTTCGCCCTGCTCGGCCCAAACGGCGCCGGCAAGACCACCCTGATCAGCATCATCTGCGGCATCGTCAACCCCGGGGAGGGCCGGGTGACGGTGGATGGCCACGATATCGTGCGGGATTTTCGCCAGTCCCGGGCGGCCATCGGCCTGGTGCCCCAGGAGCTCTTCAACGAGGGTTTCGAAACGGTGTGGGCCACGGTGAGTTTCAGCCGGGGCCTGTTTGGCCTTGCGCCCAACCCGACCCATATCGAGAAGGTGCTGCGGGATCTGTCCCTGTGGGACAAGCGCGACACCCGCATGCTCGCTCTGTCGGGGGGCATGAAACGCCGGGTGCTGATCGCCAAGGCCCTGGCCCACGAGCCCCGGGTACTGTTCCTCGACGAGCCCACCGCCGGCGTCGACGTGGAGCTGCGCCGGGAGATGTGGGCCATGGTGCGAAACCTCAGGGACAGCGGCGTCACCATCATTCTTACGACCCACTACATCGAGGAGGCGGAGGAGATGGCCGACCGCATCGGCATCATCAACCGGGGCCGGATCGTGCTGGTGGAGGACAAGGTGGCGCTGATGAAGAAGCTCGGCAAGCGCCAGCTGCGCCTGACCCTGCAGCAGCCCCTGGCCGCCCTGCCGGCGGGGCTTGAGGACTTTGACCTCAGCCTCGCCGCCGAGGGCGGCGAGCTGGTCTACAGCTTCGATGCCCAGCACGAACACACCGGCATCGCCCAGCTGTTGCGCAAGCTCGACGGCCACGGCATCGACTACCGGGACCTCCAGTCCCGGGAGAGTTCCCTGGAGGAGATTTTCGTCAACCTGGTGAGGGCCGAGTCATGAACATCCACGCGGTCCGCGCCATCTACCGCTTCGAAATGGCCCGCACCTGGCGGACCCTGCTGCAGAGCATCGCCTCGCCGGTGATTTCCACGTCCCTCTACTTCGTGGTGTTCGGCGCCGCCATCGGCTCCCGGATGATGGCGGTGGACGGGGTGAGCTACGGGGCCTTCATCGTCCCGGGCCTGATTATGCTGTTGCTGCTCACCGAGAGCATCGCCAACGCCTCCTTCGGCATCTACATGCCGCGCTACTCCGGCACCATCTACGAACTGCTGTCGGCACCGGTGTCGGTGGTGGAGGTGCTCCTCGGCTACGTCGGGGCGGCGGCCACCAAGTCGGTGATCCTCGGCCTGCTGGTACTTGCCACCGCGCGGGTGTTTGTCGATTTCGATATCGCCCATCCCCTGTGGATGGCGGGGTTTCTGGTGTTGACCGCTGTCACTTTCAGTCTCTTCGGCTTCATCGTCGGGGTCTGGGCGGAGAGTTTCGAGCAGTTGCAGATCATCCCCATGATGATCGTCATGCCGCTGACCTTCCTCGGCGGCACCTTCTACTCGGTGAGCATGCTGCCCCCCGCCTGGCAGACGGTGATCCTGTTCAACCCGGTGGTGTACCTGGTGAGCGGCTTTCGCTGGAGCTTCTACGGGGTGTCGGATGTCAGTGTGGGGTTGAGCCTCGCCATGACATTGGGATTCATGGCCGCCTGCCTTGCGGTGATCGCCTGGATCTTCAAGAGCGGCTACCGCCTCAAGCGCTGATCACTCCCCCACCAGTTCCAGGGATCGCCAGCTGCCCCGGCCGTCCTCGCCGAGTACCTGGGCGAGCCAGGGGAGGGTGGCGGCGAGCTCTTCCCGCAGCCGCCAGGGCGGGTTGATCACCACCATGCCGCTGCCGTTCATCCCCGCCTGGCGCTGCTCGCCATCGCGGTAGAGCTCGTGGACGTCGATACGGCGGATGCCACTGCGGGCCAGCTGCCGGTGGAGGCGCTGGATGCGCGCCGGCTCCACCACCGGATACCAGAGGGCGAAAACGCCGGTAGCGAAGCGGCGATGGAGCGCCTGGAGATGCTCGACCACCTTCTGGTAATCCTGCTTTTGCTCGTAGGACGGGTCGATCAGCACCAGGCCGCGCTTCTCGATAGGGGGCATCAGGGCGAGGCTCTGGGCAAAGCCATCGCTGTCGTGGCAGTGGACCCGGGGCTCGCCGGCAAACAGCTTGCGCAGGCGGGGGAAGTCCGCCGGGTGCAGTTCGCACAGTTCCAGGCGGTCCCCGGAGCGCAGCAACTGGCGCGCCAGCCAGGGGGAGCCCGGGTACCAGCGGAGGTGGTCGCCGCCCCGGTTGAAACGCTTTACCAGGGCCAGGTAGTCGGCGAGGGGCGGCGGCAGGTCGTCGCGGCCCCAGAGGGCGCCGATGCCGTGGCGGAATTCCCCCACCTTGAGGGCGAGGGGGCTGTCGAGGCGGTAGCCGCCGGCGCCGGCGTGGGTATCCACATAGAGCAGGGACGCGGGCTTCTGGGTGAGGTAGCCGAGTATTCGGGTCAGCACCAGGTGCTTGAGCACATCCCCGTGGTTGCCGGCGTGGTAGGCGTGTTGGTAGCTGAGCACGGGGTTCTCCAGGGGCAATGGGGCGGGGGATTCTTCATGATCCCCGTCGCCAAGACAAGGGCGGGCCACTTTATCCCGCCGGTCCAACTGGGCACAATAGCGGCCCTCGCCGGCCAGGGGTCGGCTACCTAAACCCGTCATTCAGGTCCGAAGCCCATGAACATCACCGACAACAAGGTCGTCTACTTTCACTATCGCCTGAGCGAGGTGGGCCAGGAGCCCCTCGAAACCTCCGACAGCGACGCCCCCGCCGCCTACCTCCACGGCCACGGCAACATCCTGCCGGCCCTCGAGGCCGCCATGGCGGGCAAGCAGGCGGGGGATGAGGTGACCGTGACCCTGAGCCCCGAAGAGGCCTACGGCCAGCGGGAGGAGGGCCGCCAGCAGCGGGTGCCCATCAAGCACCTGGTCACCCGGGGCAAGCTGCGTCCCGGCATGGCGGTCAAGGTCAACACCGCCGACGGCCCGGTGGATGCTCGCATCATCAAGGTGGGCAAGTTCAACGTCGACCTGGATCTCAACCACCCCCTGGCCGGCATGAGCCTGACCTTCGATATCCGCATCACCGAGGTGCGGAACGGGAGTGAGGAGGAGATCGCCCACGGCCACGTCCACGGCGCCGGCGGCCACCACCACTGACAGCTGTCCAGGTTCCCTGGATGGTTGCCGTGGAGGCGACAGGGGAGTATGGTTGCCGCTGATTGATAAGACCGATTGGTACCCCCATGTTTATTCGACAAAAAGGTTCCCGTGACAAAGACGCGGAGGCGAGGGGCAACGCCACCGCCCACCAGCCCCAGCCGGCCCCGGACGCCGGCAAGGCCCAGGACGAGCGCAGGGCAAACCCGTCGACAACTTCAGCCGTGAGAACCACCGCCATGATTGGAATGACCGTCAAGATCAAGGGTGACATCAGCAGCGACGAAAACCTGGTCATCGAAGGCCAGGTGGATGGCACCATCACCCTCAACAGCCACGAGCTGACCATCGGCCAATCGGGCCGGGTCAACGCCAATGTCACCGCCAAGATCATCAAGATCGACGGCCAGGTGAACGGCGATCTGGTGGGCAAGGAAAAGATCATCATCAGCAAGACCGGCACCGTGCGCGGCAACCTGGTGGCCCCCACTGTGATCCTCGAGGAAGGCGGCAAGTTCAAGGGCACCATCGATATGGGCAGCGCCGTGGGCAGCAGTGCCGAGCCGCCCATCGCCGACTTCGCCAACGCCGCCCGCGCCCAGCGCAGCGTGGTGGAGGCCAAGGGCGAAGGCTCCACCGTCATCAAGCACGGCTGATCCCGAGGCTCCCGGGGGCCGGCGCCGTCGCGGTTGCCGGCCCTTTCCGTTTCAACGCCCCGGCCCCGCCCATGACCATCAAACCCGTGATCCCCAACGGTTTTGCCAGCCAGCTGTTCCCGACCCTGGTGACGGCCTTCGCGCCCTCCGACCACAGGCCCCTCCGGGTGCTGGACCTCGGCCCGGCGAGCGCCGCCACCGTGGCATTCTTCAGCCAGTACCGCTGCACCCTGCGCTTTGCCGACCTGAACCCGGGGGAGCTGATGCCGCCGCCGGGGGACGACGGCGAGGTGCCGGACAGGGACGCCCACCTGCGCCGCCTGCTGGAACTGCCCCTCGGCAGCAAGTTCGATATCTGTCTGTTCTGGGATTACCTCAACCACCTGGACGACGAGGCGGTGCGGGCCCTGGCGCGGGTGTTGCGCCCCCATCTGCACAGCGCCAGCCGCGGCCACGGCTTCGCGGTGCTCAACCGGGGCAACGCCTTGCACCACCAGAACTACGGGGTGATGGCCGCCGACCTGCTCATGGTCACCGGCGAATCCCGCCGCCAGCCCCTCGCCCATCCCCACAGCCAAGCGGGGCTGAACGGCCTGCTGGGGGGCTTCGAAGTGACCCGCGGCGTGTTGCGCGCCGATGGCCGTCTCGAAATCCTGCTGCGCACCCTCTGAGGGGCCTCAGCCCGCCGCCCCGTCCCCCGGGGGGAAATCATCCACATCGATCACCTCCCGCACCAGTGCCATGGTGGTGCGAATCGCCTCGGCGTCCGCTTCGCTGATCAATCCAGCCGCCAGCCCCCGCGCTGCGATGTCCTCGTAATTGGTGATCGACAGCGACTCGCCGAGCTGCTTGCGCAGGGCCTTTTCCAGGGGCGCGATGGCCAGCACACCCTTGAAGGCGCGGCCGAGAATGGCGGTCACGTCGTCCCCCTCCGAGAGAAAAATCCCCGCCGTGAGACGCTCCCGGGCGGCGCAATCGGTGATGACCAGGCGGGCGGCGTGCTTGCCGAGGTTGTCCGAGGGCTCCTTGTAGGGGCGGCCAAGGGGAAAGATCAGCCACTGGATCACCAGGCCCAGGGGCCGGATGGGGAAGTTGCGCAGGGTGTTGACCAGGGCATTCTGGATCTGGAACAGGCTGTCCCGCACCGCCCGGTGCACCAGTGGGTGATCTTCCTTCGGGCAGCCGTTGTCCTCGTGGTACTTGAGCACCGCCGAGGCCAGGTAGAGATGGGTGAGCACGTCGGCGAGGCGCCCGGAGATCTTCTCCCGGAACTTGAAGGCGCCCCCCAGGGACAGCAGCACCATGTCGGCGACAAAGGCAAAGGCGGCGGACAGGCGGGTCAGCTGGCGGTAGTAGTGGGCGGTGCGGCCCGCCACCGGCGCCTTCACCAGCCGCGCCCCGGTGATGCCGAGCACGAAGGCCCGCGCCAGGTTGCGCAGGGTGAAACCCACATGGCGGAACAGGGTGCTGTCGAAGGTGGCCCGCACCTGCTCGTTTTCCTCCGCCCGGGCCAGGGCCATCTCCTTCAACAGAAAGGGGTGATTGCGCACCGCCCCCTGGCCGAAAATGATCAGGCTGCGGGTGAGGATGTTGGCCCCCTCCACCGTGATGGCGATGGGCAGTGCCTGGTAGAACCCCGCCAGGTAGTTGCGGGGGCCGGTGATGATGCCCTTGCCGCCGTGGATGTCCATGGCGTCGTTGACGCAGCGGCGGTTGGCCTCGGTGGCATGCCATTTGAGGATCGCCGACAGCACCGAGGGCTTTTCCCCAAGGGCGAGGGCGCTGAGGGTGAGGTGGCGGGCGGCGTCGATGCGGTAGGCCTCGCCGGCGATCCGCGCCAGTACCTCCTCGACCCCTTCGAAATAGGCGATGGGCATGCCGAACTGCTTGCGGATGCGGGCGTATTCGCCGCTGTAGCGGGCGCTCAGCTTGGCGCCGGCGGTGCCGAGGGCGGGAAGGGAGATGGCGCGCCCCGCGGCCAGGCAGTGCATCAGCATGCGCCAGCCCTGGCCGATGCGCTCGCGGCCGCCGATCACCTGGTCGAGGGGGATGAAGACATTCTCCCCCCGGGTGGGGCCGTTCATGAAGGCGCTGCCCACCGGGCGGTGGCGGTTGCCGGTCCAGACCCCCGGGGCACTGGCCGGGATCAGGGCGCAGCTGATGCCGAGATCCACCTCGCCCCCCAGCAGGCCGTCCGGGTCGCGGGTCTTGAAGGCAAGGCCGATCAGGGTGGCCACCGGGGCCAGGGTGATGTAGCGCTTGTTCCAGTTGAGGCGAAGGCCGAGCACCCGCTCCCCCTGCCAGTCGCCGTAACAGACGACCCCTTCGTCGGGCATGGCGGCGGCATCGGAGCCGGCGGCGGGGGCGGTGAGGGCAAAGCAGGGGATGTCCTCGCCGCGGGCCAGGCGCGGCAGGTAGTGATCCCGCTGGGCCTCGGTGCCGAAATGGCTGAGCAGTTCCCCGGGCCCCAGGGAGTTGGGCACCATCACGGTGATCGCCGCCGCCAGGTTGCGGCTCGCCAGCTTCATCACCACGGCGGAATTGCCAAAGGCGCTGAAATCCCGCCCGCCATATTGCTTGTCGATGATCAGGCTGAAAAAACGCTGATCTTTCAGGTATTGCCAGACGGCGGGGGGCAGGTCGCCGTCCCGGTGGATCTGCCAGTCGTCCAGCATCCGGCAGAGATCTTCCACGGGGCCGTCGAGAAAGGCCTGTTCGTCATCCCGCAGGCGGGGTTTGGGGGTGGTGAGCAGGCGATTCCAGTTCGGCTGGCCGGAGAACAGCTCCGCGTCCCACCAGACGGTGCCCGCATCGAGGGCCTCCTGCTCGGTGTCCGACACCTTCGGCAAGACCTTGCGAAACCAGCCGAGGGCCGGGTCGCTGATGACGCGGCGGCGCAACGGCGCCGCAGCCAGCAGGCCGAGAACCAGCGCCGACAAGCATCCCGCGGCGAGCACCCACCCGCCCCCCAGCTTGAAGGCGCCGACAGCGAGGGTCGCCAGCAACATCGCCCCGGCGGCCACCACCAGGTTGGCCCCGAGGAAGGCGAGGGCGATAAGGGCGACGATCAGCAGGATCAATCCGGTCATGGTTCACTCCAGGGTCGGTGGGGAACGGAAAACAGCGGTGTCAGTCGTCCAGGTGCTCGGTGCGGTTGAAGAACACCAGCTCGCCCCTGTCCGGGGCCAGCTCCGACACGGCGGTGTTGTGCTTGATGTAGTCGAGCCAGCGGGTGGTGTCGTTGTGCAGGTAGTGGGCGATGGCGATGCCGAGGGCGGTGCCGTGGGACACCAGCACCACGTTCTGGTCCGGGTGGCGGTGGAGAATCTCGTCGATGGCCGCCACCATGCGGTTGCGCACCATGCGCTGGGATTCGCCCCCGGGGGCGGCGAAATCCGGGTTGCCGTAGAGCTGCCCGGTGGCGCCGTGGAGAATCTCGATATCGTCGAACTTGATGCCCTCCCAGTCGCCGAGGGAAAACTCCATCAGCCGGGGATCGAGGTTGAGGTCGAGACCATGGCTGTCGGCGATGGCCCGAGCGGTATCCCGGGCCCGCTGCAGGGGGCTGGCGTAGACCACGTCGGGGACCGCAATGCGGTGGAAATGGGCGCCGAGGCGGCGGGCCTGCTCGCGGCCGTGATCCGTCAGGGCGGTATCGGTGCTGCCGTGCCAGACCTTGTCGATATTGGCGGACGTCTGGCCGTGGCGGACCATCAACAACCTGCCCTTGCGTCCCGTCATGGTGCTACCCCCTTTGCGCTGTCAGTCTGGCCTTGGATTATGACCGATTTGACGTTGGAGGGGCGGGTCGGTGTGTGCCGTCAAGGCCGATCGGGTGTTTTCCTACGGTTTTGGCGCTGGCCTTTGGTGCTGTTTTGGCCTCTACAAAAACTCGACAAGTTAATGACTTTACTTGTTTTTCAGGTGGACTAAGATCGAGGGGAAGCGCCAGGGACAGACATTGCTGCCCTGGCTTGCCAGTAGCCCCCATGCCCACCAGAGGAATTCCCATGACCCTTGCCAGACTGGCCCTACTTATCCCGCTGCTGCTTGTGCCCTTGCTCGCCGCCGCGGCGGACTGCCCGGAGCATCTCGATGTCACCCTCAAGAAGCTGCGCTCCAGTGACAGTCTCAACCTTTGCGAGGCGTTCGCGGGCAGGCCCCTGTTGATCGTCAACACCGCGAGCCACTGTGGCTTTACGCCCCAGTTCAAGTCCCTGGAGGCCATTCACAGGGCGTATGCCGAGAGGGGGCTGGTGGTGCTGGGCTTTCCCAGCGACGATTTTCGCCAGGAGGCGGACAGCGAGGAAAAGACCGCGGAGATCTGTTACATCAACTACGGGGTGACCTTCACCATGTTCGCGCCCCTGTCGGTGAAGGGGGAGGATGCCCACCCCCTGTTCAGGGAACTGGCGCGCCAGTCCCGGGCGCCGGGCTGGAATTTCACCAAGTACCTGGTGGATGGGGACGGGCGGGTGGTGCAACATTTCCCTAGCCGGGTGGCGCCGGATTCGGCGGAATTCACCGCCGCGGTGGAGGCCCTTGTGGCCGCCGGCGAATGATCGTCCCCGGCGGACGCACAACGGGTCGCATCGTAGGGCCGAAGAGCCGCAGGCGTAATCGGCCGCAACCGCTGCGCTCGGGCATCGCTGGCGGATGACGCTTTGCTTTTCCGCCCTACGATTCGACACGTGGGGCCGAAGAGCCGCGGGCGTAATCGGCTGCAACCGCTGCGCTCGGGCATCGCTGGCGGATGACGCTTCGCTTTTCCGCCCTACGATTCGACACGTGGGGCCGATGACCCGCAGGCCTCATCGGCCGTAACCGCTGCGCTCGGGTATCGCTGGCGGATGACGCTTCGCTTTTCCGCCCTACCACGGCACCCGTAGGGCCGAAGAGCGAAGCGTCATCGGCCGGGAAAAGAGGGCGCGCCGCCCCTCAGGCAATAAACAACGCGGCGACGATCAATCCCGCCATGACGGCGAAACCAAGGACGAAAACCATTCCAACGCTTGCCAGTGTCTGCCTGTCTTCGCTGATCATTTGTCGAACCTCCGCTGATGAAGGCTTGACTGTATACCCCTTGAGTTCCTGTGGACTTGACGGAAATCAACCAATCCACGGCGCCGGAGGCCTCAACGGTGGGCGCGGTTGCGAAACTGGCGGGGGGTGAGCCCGGTGGCCTTGCGGAACGCCTGGGCAAAGGCCGACTGGCTCTGGAAGCCGCACTCGTAGGCAATCTCCTTGATCAACCGCTCCCCCGTGGTCAGTTCCATCCGCGCCCTGTTGATGCGCACCTCGGTGATGTACTCGGTGATGGTCTTGCCGGTGGTGCGCTTGAACATCCGCGCCAGGTGGCGGTTGCTGACGCCGCATTCCCGGGCGAGCCAGGAGGTCTGGGGGAACTCGCCGCTGGTCTCGGCGATACGGCTCTCGATCAGCCGCAGTTGCTGGGGGGAGAGCTTGCCAAAGGGTTCCCGGGCGACGATGCGGGTGGAGCGGATATGGCGGGCGAGTTCCACCAGCAGGGAGTCGAACAGGGCATCCACCAGGCGCTCGGAGCCGTGGTCGGGGCTCATCGCCTCCTGGGCAAGCCGCACCAGGGTGGCGCGGATATTGATGTTGTTGATGTTGAAGCAGGCGGCCAGTTCGAGGGGTGTCCACTGCCAGTCCACCAGGGGTGCGAGAACGTCCATCTCGAACAGGCAACCCACCACTTCCTGTTCCCCCTTGGGGATACGCATCATCGCCTCGTGGCCGGCCGGGATGAAGGCGCAGTTGCCGGTGGCCACGTAGGCATCGGGATGGGTGCCGCCGAGGTAATCCACCTCGGATCCCGGGGGGCGCGGGTGCAGGGCCAGTTCCAGGTAGCAGATATCGGCGCGGAAGGGGGTGGGTTCGAGGGCGGTTTCCCAGCGGTAGCGCCGCACCTCCACCTGGAAGTGGGGGCGGGCTATCAGCGCCTGCACCTCGCACAGGGAGGTGGTGCGGGGGCGGCAGCGGGCGAATTTTTCCCGGGTGGCGAGCTGTTGCGCCGGCGGCTTGGCGGGTGAGATCTCGGATACGGTGTACACGTTTTCGTTACCCCCGACATGGGTCTTGATCGTTATGGCGCCCGGCTTGGCCGGGTCGTGAATCCCATCATAGGGATGGGGAAGTGTTTGGTAAAGGACACCAGCACCGCCCCGGTCACCGGCTCCCGCCCCGTGTTCCGGGGCCCTGGCGGGCCTGCAGCCCAGCCCTCAGGTCCTGCTGTCAACACTTTACCCCCCTGGCAATACAGTTGGCTGTTGTCGCCCGGGTGCTCGGGGACTAGTCTGACAGTCACCCTGAACATCCCCTGCGAGAGACCATAATGAGCGCCATTGACGAAATCAAAGCACTGGTCGACAAGGCCGACCCCTACCGCGAAGCGCCCGCCAACCTGCGGGAGCTGCAACTCGAGGCCGTCCGCGAGCGCTTCGCCGAGAAGCGCCAGCAACTCAAGATCCTCGACCGTCGCGCCGGGGAGGCGGGCATCGACGAGATCAGGACCCTCCAGGACCTGGTGCCGCTGCTGTTCACCCACACCAATTACAAGAGCTATCCCGAGACCTTCGTCGACAAGGGCCAGTGGGGCAACATGAACCTGTGGCTGCAGACCCTCACCAGCAAGCCGGTGACGGGAGTGAACATGGACGGCATCAAGGACGCCGACGACTGGGTCGATCGCCTGCGGGATGCCGGGCACCACCTCTTCGCCTCCAGCGGCACCTCGGGCAAGTGCTCGTTCCTGGATCAGACCGAAGCCGATGTCGCCCTGGCCAGCAAGGCCTACATGCAGGGCTTTCTCGGCCAGTGGGCGCCCCGCAAGCCCGGCCGCGATCGCTCCAGCTTCGTGTTTTTCCCGCCCACCGGTGTGCACCGCCTGTGCATCCACAACCACCAGTTCTTCAGCCAGTACGTGTCCCCCGAGGGTGAGACCCATTTCATCTCCACCGATCCGCTGCGGGCGACCCCGGGGATTCGCGCCGGCCAGCTGCGCCGCGCCCTCGCCGCCGGCACCGCCCTGCCGGAGGAGATCGCCGCCTTCGAGGAGGAAAACAGAAAGAACGGTGAGCTGGCCACCGCCCGTTTCAATGCCTTCGTGGACAAGATCGACAGCAAGCGCCATGAACCCATCGTCATGGGTGTGATGTGGCCCGCGGCCTTCCAGCTGATGGAAGCCCTGAAGGCCCGGGGCGTGAAGGACGGCGCCTTCCACCCCGACAGCATTTTCCAGATGGGTGGCGGCATCAAGGGGGTGAAACTCCCCGACGATTTCAAGGAGCAGATCCAGCGCTTCTACGGCGTTCCCCCGGAGAACTACCTGAACAGCTACGCCATGGTGGAAATGACGGGCTTGAGCCCCTTTGTCCAGCACCTGGGCGCCTACGCGCTGCCGCCCTGGATCGTGCCCCTGATCCTCGACAAATCCGCCGAGACGCTGCTCAACCCCGCCGATGGCAACGGGGTGGTGGAAGGCCGCATGGCCCTGTTCGATCTGCTCACCGACGCCCGCTGGGGTGGCCTTATTTCCGGTGACAAGGTGGTGATGGACTTCGACTCCGCCGATGGCCTCGCCGGGCCCCTGGTGCGCTCCGTGGCCCGCTACCAGGACCTGGAGGAGGGCGAGGACAAGCTCACCTGCGCCGGCACCATCGATTCCTATGTGCGCGGCGCCATCAACCTCTGATCACCCCATGCGACAGTGAAATCCCTGGAGGATTCGCCCATGACCAGCACAGCCCAGACCGACAGCCTGCACAACCGCCTCGAAGTGCCCCACTTCATCAAGGGCATCGTCCAGCACGGCGCCGAGGTGGAGCAGCGCTCCCGCGCCCAGTCCACCCCAGTGTTCACCCCGAAAATCAGCATGGACGAGCTGGTGTGGCGCCGCCACCAGCCGGTGCCGGCCTTCGACACCCCCATCAACGACATCATCGACTTCCTGGTGGAGGTGGGGGAGCGCCTCGACTTCGACAGCAACAGCTACCTGCAGGAAGCGGTGGAGAAGATGGGCCATTTCAGCCCCCTCGACCCCCGGGTGCTGGAAAACAGCTACCGCGACATTCGCTACATGTTCCGCCGCGGCGGCCTGGTGGCGGAGGTGGAGCAGACCCTCGGCTCCCTCGACGTGCTCGACGGCTGGGTGGCCCGCAATCCCTGGCAGCCCAATAGCCGGGTGCGGGCGGTGCCGCCCCGCATGGTCCATATTCTCGCCGGCAATGCGCCGGTGGTGCCCCCCATTACCATCATTCGCGGCGCCCTCACCAAGGGCGTGCATCTGCTCAAGCTGCCCTCCAACGACATGTTCACCACTACTGCCATCCTGCGCACCATGGCCGACGTGGACCCCAATCACCCCACCACCCGATCCTTCAGCGCGGCCTACTGGCGCGGTGGCGACGAGCGCATCGAATCCGGCATCTACCGCTCCCAGTACTTCGACAAGATCGTGGTGTGGGGCGGCGAGGCGGCGGTGCGCCACGTGGTCAAGTACGTGGGGCCGGGGCTCGAGATGGTGTCCTTCGACCCCAAGGTGTCGGTGTCCCTGATCGGCAACGCCGCGTTTTCCTCCGCCGAGACGGTGAAGGAGGTCGCCGCCCGCGCCGCCGCCGATGTCATCGGCTGGAACCAGGATGCCTGCTCCGCGTCCCGCTTCCACTATGTGGAGGGTACCACCGAGCAGGTGGACGCCTACTGCGAGGAACTGGTCAAGGCCATGGGGGTGGATACCCGCTACGGCCCGGGCAAGAGCGGCCTGGTGCCCCCCCCGGACATCCGCGAACAGCTCGACATGCTCCAGAACCTCGAGCCCATCTACCGGGTATTCGGCAAGTACGACGGCAACGGCATGGCGATCCGCTCCGACGAGCCGGTGGCCTTCAGCCCCACCGGCAAGCTGGTCAACGTGGTGCGGGTGGACAGCCTCGCCGACGCCGTCCAGCACGTCACCGTGGCCACCCAGACGGTGGGCATCTATCCCCCCGCGGCGCGGATTGCCCTGCGGGACAGCCTGTCCAGCTGCGGCGCCCAGCGCCTGGTGGATCTCGGCGAGGTGAACGGCGGCGAGGGCTTTGGCGGCACCCCCCACGATGCCGGCATGCCGTTGAACCGGTTCATGCGCTGGGTGCTCGATTCCGGCCAGCAGGACTGAGTATCGGGCTGTGACCGCTGTCCCTTGGTGGGCGGCGGAGCCCCCCCGGGGGCGGTTTTGAAAGCCATAACCATAATCAAGCACAGAGAAAGGCCATGACGCGAGCAAACGCGGTAAAACTGATGCTGGGCCTGTTGTCGGCGGAGGTGCTGTCGGCCTTCGAGCTGTCGATGCTCTACGCCGCGTTGAAGGCCATGATCGCCGACTTCGGCAACCCCGAGGCGGTGGGCTGGGTGATGACCAGTTTCTTCCTCGCCAGCGCGGTGTCCGCCGCCATCTGCGGTCGGCTCGGGGACATCTTTGGTCGCAAGCGGGTGCTGATGGTAGTGATCGCCCTGAGCATTGTCGGCTCCCTGATCGCGGCGTTCTCCTCCACCCTCGAATGGGTGATCGTCGGGCGGGTGGTGCAGGGCACGGCGGGGGCGGTGTTTCCCCTCTGCATCGGCCTGGTGCGGGAGAACGTCAAGGCCGAATCGGCGCCGATCTTCATCGGCATCCTCGCCGCCACCCTCACCGTGACCATGGGCATGGGCACCTTTCTCGGCGGGGTGATCGTCGACAACCTCAGCTGGCACTGGGTGTTCTTCGCCGGGGCCGCCGCCGGGGTGGTGGCCTTTTTCACCATCGGCCTGTGGATGCCCCGCTCGCCGGGCCGCCCCTTCGATCGGCGCACCAACCTGGTGGGCGGCGTGCTGTTCGCCCCGGGGGTGGTGCTGGTACTGCTCGGCATCAGCGAGGCGCCCCACTGGGGCTGGACATCCGTCAATACCCTGCTGTGCCTTTCGGGCGGTGCCGCCTTCCTCGCCGCCTGGGCGGCGAGCGAGCTGCGCGCGGCGGTGCCCCTCCTGGATGTGCGCCTGCTGGCCCACCGCCAGGTGCTGCTGGTCAACCTCGGCAGCGCGGTGCTCGGCCTCACGGCGTTTCAGTCCATGCAGCTGTGGTCCATCGTGCTCCAGCAACCCACCGCCACCGGCGTCGGGCTCGGCTTGTCCGCCACCCTGGCGGGCGTCGTGCTGTTGCCCAAGACCCTCATCGCCCTCGCCAGCGGCCCCTCCGCCGGCTGGCTCATTTCCCATTACAGCGGTCGGGTGGCGATGATGGCGGGGGCGGGGATCATGCTGCTCGGCTGGGTGATGCTCGGCTTCAAGCATGACTCCCTGTGGTTCATTGCCCCCATGCTGTTGCTGCTCGGCTTTGGCATGTCGATGTTCTATTCCAGTATTCCCATCGTCATCGCCCAGTCGGTGCCCCTCGACCGCACCAGCGAGGCCAGCGGCATGATGTTGGTGATCCGCTCCACCGCCATGGGCATCGGCGCCCAGGTGGTGGCGTACATCTCCGACAGTTCCACCATCGCCGTGGACGGGGCCAGCTACCCGGACCAGACCGCTGTCTACCGGGTCATCGGTTATGTGGTGGCCGGCTGCGTGGTGATGATCCTGATCGCTTCGCGGCTGTCCCGGGCGCGGGCCAGCGCGCCGGTCGACCATCACGGCGCCGCCATTTTGACGGGCAAGTAGCCCGTCGAACCCAACGACAACCCCAGCAGGAGAGAGCCATGGACACTTACGATCTGATCATCCGCAATGGCACCGTGGTGGACGGCAGTGGCGGGCCGACCACCGAGGCCGACGTGGCCGTCCGCGACGGTGTCATCGCCGCCGTGGCACCCCGCATCGCCGGTCGCGGCCGGGAGGAAATCGACGCCAGCGGCAAGCTGGTGACCCCGGGGTTCGTGGATGTCCACACCCACTACGACGGCCAGGTGACCTGGTCGGAGGACTTGCTGCAATCCTCCAACCACGGGGTGACTACGGTGGTGGTGGGTAACTGTGGTGTGGGGTTTGCCCCGTGCCGCCCGGCGGACCGGCAGGCCCTCGTGAACGTGATGGAAGGGGTCGAGGATATCCCCGAGGCGGTGATGGCCGAGGGCCTGCCCTGGAACTGGGAGACCTTTCCCCAGTATCTGGATGCCCTCGACGCCCGCCACTGGGATATCGACGTGGCCGCCTATCTGCCCCATTCCCCCTTGAGGGTCTACGTGATGGGCCAGCGGGGTCTCGACCGTGAGCCCGCCACCGCCGAGGATATCGCCCGCATGCAGGCCCTGGCGGAGGAGGCCATGGCCGCCGGGGCGGTGGGCTTTTCCACCTCCCGCACCATGGTGCACCGGCGGGGGGACGGGGAATTCATCCCCAGCTTCCACGCCGCCACCGAGGAGCTGGTGGCCATCGCCAGTGCCGTGGGCGGCACCGGCCGGGGTGTCGTCCAGATGATTCCCAACCTCGATACCGAGGATTACGACCTCGATGTGGATCTGCTTAAACGCCTCGCCAAGGGTTCGGGGCGGCCGGTGACCTATTCCCTCGCCCAGTGGCTCGCCGATTCCACCGGCTGGCGCAAGACCCTCGACGCCATGGGCCGCTTCAACGCCGAGGAGGGCACCCGGCTGGTGGCCCAGGTATTTCCCCGCCCCATGGGTGTGATCGGCGGGCTGGAAACCTCCGTCAACCCCTTCAGCCTCTGCCCCAGCTACCAGCCCATCGCCGATCTGCCCCTGGCGGAGCGGGTGCGGGCCCTGCGGGACCCGGATCTCAAGCGCCGCCTCCTCGGCGAACAACCCGCCGATCCGCGCAATGCCATGTACCTGCTGTTGCGCAACTTCGACAATATCTACCGCATGGATGAAGTACCGGATTACGAGCCGGACGACACCAAGAGCATCGCCGCCATGGCCCGGGCGCGGGGCATCAGCGCCATCGAGATGGCCTACGACCTGCTGCTGGAGGACGACGGCCATGCGCTCCTGTTCGTCCCCTTTGCCAATTACGTCGACCGCAACCTGGACGCCACCCTGGGCATGATCCGCGACCCCAACAGTGTCGTCGGCCTTGGCGACGGCGGCGCCCATTACGGCCTGATCGCCGATTCCAGCTACACCACCACCCTGTTGACCCACTGGACCCGGGACCGCCCCGGGGAGCGCATCGGCATCCCCGAGGCCGTCAAGATCCTCGCCGCCGACACGGCGGACCTGATGGGCTTCCGGGATCGCGGACGCATCGCGGTGGGCAAGAAGGCGGATATCAATGTCATCGACCACGGCGCCCTGCGCCTGCACCGACCCCGGGTGGTCAACGACCTGCCCGGCGGTGGGCGGCGCATGATCCAGGACGCCGACGGCTACCTCGCCACCATCGTCAGCGGCCAGATCGTTCACCGGGCGGGGGTCGCCACCGGGGCCCGCCCCGGGCGCCTGGTGCGCCAGTCCCAATAGGGCCCGGCGCCGGAACATCAACCAAGCCCCATGGAACCACGAGAACTCTCTATGTCGGATTTATATCAAGCGCTGCTGCAAGACCCGCTGAATTTCCACGACGCCTGCTACGACGACGGCTTTCGGCTGACCGCCGACCAGCTTCATGACGTTCAGCTCGCCGGCATCCGCAAGCGCTTTGGCGAACTGCGGCCGAAACTCTCGGTGCTCGACAAGCTGGCCAGCGAGCAGGGGGTCGACAATATCAACGCCATCGACGATATCGCGCCGTTGATGTTTCCCCACACCATCTACAAGTCGTACCCCATGTCCTACCTGGAGCGGGCCCGCTTCGACAAGCTGACCCGCTGGCTCGGCGGCCTCACCACCGTGGATCTCGACCAGGTGGATGCCAGTGGCATCGACTCCATCGATGGCTGGCTCGACCTGCTGGACGCGCAGACCGACCTGCTGGTCTCCCACTCCTCCGGCACCACCGGCAAGCTCTCCTTCGTGCCCCGCACCAAGGCCCAGTGGCGCCAGACGGTGATCCACTCCGGCCACATGTTGCGCCACTGGTGGGGGCCCCATTCCGGCCCCGATCTGTTCAACGAGAACTGGCCGGTGATCGTGCCCGGCTACCGCCGTGGCTACCAGGCGGCCCAGCGCGCCAACGACTACATGATCGAGCTGTTTGCCGGCAGCGAGGACAACGCCCTGTTCCTCTACCCGGAGGGCAAGTTCTCCGCGGATATCGCCTCCCTGGCCGGGCGCCTCAAGTCCGCCGAGGCCCGGGGGGAGCTCGGTTCCCTGCAGGTGTCCGACACCCTGATGCAACAGCGCGAGCACCTGCTCGCCATGGAGGCGCGGCGCGGGCAGGACCTGCAGGATTTCTTCGATCGTGCCATCAGCCAGTTTGGCGGCAAGAACGTCTATATCGCCGGGGTCTGGACCCTGCTGTTCAACTGGGCGGACCAGGGCAGCAAGCGCGGCCTGTCCAACGTGTTCAGCAAGGACAGCATCCTGTTTTCCGGCGGTGGCAAGAAGGGCCAGGCGCTTCCCGAGAACTACCGGGAGGTGATCAAGGGCTTCCTCGGTTTCGACAATGTGTACGAGATGTACGCCACCAGCGAACTGATGGCGGTGTCGATGCAGTGCGAGGCCGGCCACTACCACTTCCCGCCGGTGCTGGTGCCCTTCCTCCTGGACCCGGACAGCGGAGCGACCTTGCCCCGCAAGGACGATGTCACCGGTCGTCTGGCAATGCTCGACCTGATGCCCAACACCTACTGGGCGGGGCTTGTCACCGGCGACGAGGTCACCTGGGCGGGTTTCGACAAGCCCTGCGAGTGCGGCCGCCACGGCCCCTTCATCTACGACAGGATCAGCCGCTACAGCGAAAAACAGGGGGGCGACGACAAGATCCTCTGCGCCGGCGCCCCGGAGGCCCACGACCGCGCCCTGGATTTCCTCGCCGAGCTGTCCCAATAACCCTCGGAATTTCCAAATCCACACACTATTTTTGATTCACCGACAGGTAACCGATTCATGTCCGACAAAACCTACACAGTGCCGCTGATCATCCGCGGCCAGGTCATCGAGGATGACTGCATCCCCTTCGGCGGCCGGCGGGGCGGCGTCAAGTTCCAGGCGCCGGACCTCGGCAAGCACCTCAACAACATCTGCCTGAGTGCCCCGTCGAAAATGGGGGATCTCTATTCCATCAGTCTCGACGACATCATCGATTACCTGGTGGAACTGGGTGCTCGCCTGGATTTTGCCCGCAACCCCTACCTGCGGGAGGCCTTCGAGCTGTCGTCATTCACCTCGGGCCTGTCCGACAGCATTCTCCGCTACCAGTACGAGCACATTCCCCATTTTTTCCGCCGCGATGAGATCGAGATGATGATCGAGCGGGCCTGCGGGCGGGACTACCTGGAGGGCTGGGTGGAGCAGCCCGGCACCTTCCCTGCCCTCAAGTGCCAGGTGCGGGCCTTCGGCGCCCGCGCCGTCCACGTGATCGCCGGCAATGCACCCATCGTCAGTATCCTCACGGTGATCCGCAACGCCTTCACCCGCTCCGACGCCATCATCAAGACCCCGTCAAACGATCCCCTCACCGCCGCCGCCCTGGCCCGCACCATGGTGGACATGGCGCCGGATCACCCCGTCACCCGGCACCTGTCGGTGGCCTACTGGAAGGGGGGCGACGACAGGGTCGAAAGCGCCATCTACGACCCCCGCAAGATCGAAAAGCTGGTTGCCTGGGGCGGCTTCGATTCCATCAGCCACATCACCAAGTACCTGCAACCCGGCATCGACCTCATCACCCAGGATCCGAAGCTGAGCGGCACCCTGATCGGCAAGGAGGCCTTCAAGGACGAGGAGACATTGCACGCCGTGGCCAAGCGCCTCGCCCTCGACGTGGGGGCGCAAAACCAGGAGGGGTGTGTCAGCGCCCGGGTGATCTACGTGGAATCGGGCACCGACGAAGAGGGCGTGGCAAGGGCCAACCGCCTCGGTGAGCTGACCTTTGCCGCCATGCAGAAGCTGCCGCCCCACCTGAGCACGCCCCACAAGGATTTCAATCGGGAGCTGAAGGAGGAGATCGACGGCGCCCGGGTGATGGCGGAGGATTACCGCATCTTCGGCGGCCAGGACAACGAAGGCGCCATCATCGTCTCCCAGGAGGACTACCCGGTGGATTTCTCGCGCATTCTCGGCTGCCGGGTCGGTAATATCGTCCCGGTGGATTCCTTCGAAACCGCGGTGCGCTCGGTAAATGCCTACACCCAGACCATCGGCATCTATCCCGAGTCCCTCAAGAAGGCATTGCGGGACCGGCTCGCCTTCCAGGGCGGCCAGCGCCTGGTGTCCCTGGGGGGCGCCTCCACCATGCAGCACAACATGGAAAAGCAGGACGCCATCGAGCCGGTGCGCCGCATGCTGAAATGGGTGTCGGAGGAAACCGCCGACGGCGCGCTGTTCGAGGCCATCGCCGACAACAGTGCCGCCGAGGCCCCGGTGGCGATAGGATAGCCACCGAGCCCAGGTCCGGCCGTGGCACTTTTCCATGACTTTCATCTAATCACTAATCGGAGAACAGCATGTCCAATCTCGACAACCAGGTGATCATCATCACCGGCGCCAGCAGCGGTATCGGCGAAGCCACCGCCCGCCACCTGGCCTCCCTCGGCGCCAGGGTGGTGCTGGGCGCGCGCCGCGCCGACCGCCTGGCCAGGCTCGCCGACAGCATCGGGCCCAACGCCAGCTGGCAGGTGACCGACGTCACTCGGCGGGAGGACCTCAAGGCCCTCGCCGCCCACGCCCTGGAAAAATTCGGCCGCATCGACGGCCTCATCAACAACGCCGGCATCATGCCCGTGTCGATGATCGCCAGCGGCATGGTGGAGGACTGGGACAGGGTCATCGATATCAATATCAAGGGCGTGCTGTGGGGCATCCACGCGGTGGTGGACACCATGCTGGCCCAGGGCAGCGGCTCCATCATCAACATCGCCTCCACCGCCGCCCACGACGTGGGCCCCGGCGGCACCGTATACTCCGCCACCAAGACGGCGGTGCGGGTGATCTCCGAGGGGCTGCGCAAGGAGCTCACCGGCAAGGTGCGGGTGTGCACCATCTGCCCGGGTTTCACCCAGTCGGAGCTGTCGGAGAGCGTCAATGACGAGGCCTTCAAGCCCATGGTGGGGCAGCTGTTCGAGCAGATGGCCATGCCCGCCCAGGCCATCGCCGAGGCGGTGGCCTACGCCCTGACCCAGCCCGCCAACGTGGCGGTCAACGAGATCATCGTGCGGCCCCTGGCCGCCCAGGCCCACTGACCTGGCGGAGCCTCGATACGGCCGATGACGCTTCGCTCTTCGGCCCTACGGGCCGGTGCGGAGGGCCGTAGGGCGGAAAAGGCGCAGCCGTCATCCGCCGAGGGATGCCCGAACCTAGGGGGGCGCGGCCGATGACGCTTCGCTCTTCGGCCCTACGGGCCGGTGCGGAGGGCCGTAGGGCGGAAAAGGCGCAGCCGTCATCCGCCGCAAACCGCTTCTCCCCGGGCGCCGGGGTGCAGTAACATGCCGCACCCTCGCCGTCCCGGTGTCTCCTTGAATCCACTGCCCGATCCCGCTGCGTTTCTCGATCCGCGCCTCGATGCCGTCGCCGACGCACTGGCCGGGGAGGGTTGGCTGGTGATCGAGGATTTCGTTCCGGAGGCCCTCTGGCGGCCCCTGGCGGCGCGGGCGGTCGCCATCGACGACTACACCCCCGCCGGCGTCGGCCGTGGGGATGACTGGCGGCGAGCCGCGGGGATACGCACCGATCGCATCCGCTGGCTCGATGCCGCCAACCCCGATGATGCCTCCTGGCTCGATGCCATGGAGCAACTGCGCCTCGCATCAACGGCGCGCTGTTCATGGGTCTGTTCGAGTACGAGGCCCATTTCGCGAGCTATGCCCCGGGAGCCTATTACCGCCGCCACCTGGATGCCTTTCGCGGCGGTGGCGATCGTCTGGTGTCGACGGTGCTGTACCTCAACGACGACTGGCGGGCCGGCCGGGGGGGGAGAGCTGGTGCTCTACCCAGCGGAGTGTCCAGAGGGCATCTTGGTGGCGCCCCGGGGAGGCACCCTGGCGGTGTTCCTTAGCGAGGAAATCCCCCACGAGGTTCTCCCCACCCGGGCGCCGCGCCACAGCATCGCCGGCTGGTTCCGGCGCAACCGCACCGATTCCACCCATCTCGATCCCGCGAACTGAGGGGACCAACCCATGGCCGACATCTTGCCCTTCAAAAAGCCCGTGGCGAAACGCCGGGGCCTGTGCCAGCACGGCTTCCACAAATGGGTAATCTGGCAGGACAAGCAATTCGACGTGAAACAGGGCAAGCTGGTGACGGTCCATCGCTGCGCCCGTTGCAACGCGGAGAAGGTCACCACCCTCTAGGGGATGGCTCCACCTCGGGCAACATCAGCCGGGCGGTATCGGCCCTTGGCTGGCGGCGACCGAGCACCGTTTCGAGTCGCGCCATCACCTTGAAGGCGGTGGCCCTGTAGCCGGTGAGCTTGCCGCCGAGGATGGCGAGATATCCGCCGCCGTCGCTGAACCGCTCCACGAAACGCACTTCGCGACTGCGCTGGAAGGGGCTGTTATCCCCCGTCGGCAATACCCGCAGCCCCGCCATGCGCGCCACCACCCGGGGGGCGATGTGGGGAAAATAGCGGGCGAGCACCCCCAGCAGGTAAGCCTCCTCGGAGGCGCTCACCTCGACCCGGTCCGGATCCCCCTCGAAGGGTTCCTCGGTGGTGCCGAGAAGGGTGCCCCCTTGCCAGGGCAGGGCGAACAGGGCGCGGCCATCGGCGGGGGATTCCAGGTAGAAGCAACATTCCCCCAGGGCCTGCTCGAGCACCAGGTGGCTGCCCTTGACCAGTGCCACGGGCAGGGTCGGCGCCTCCGGCACCAGGCTGGCCGCGACACCGTTCACCCAGGGCCCCGCGGCGTTCACCAGCACCCGGCAACGGAGGCTTCTGAAACCCTCGGCCTGGCGCAGGGACAGGTCGTAGCCCTCCGTCACCCGGCGCCCCAGCACCAGCTGGCTGTGGGTGAAGATCCGCGCCCCGAGGGCGCGGGCCGAGAGCGCCACCGCCAACGTGAGGCGGCGATCGTCGGTCTGGGCATCCCGGTAGTGGAACACCGCGCGGGGGGCCGTTCGGGCGAGGGATGGCGGAATCAGGGAGGAATCCGGGGGCAGGGGGGCCATGGCCGTCAGGGGATTGTGGCCTGCCAGGGCGGCATAGAGGCCGAGCCCGAGCCGCAGTTGCCAGGGGCGGATGCGGGAATCGTCGTGGACCGGAATGAGAAAATCCGCCGGATGCACCAGGTGGGGAGCGATGCGCAGGAGGATTTCCCGTTCCCTGAGACTCTCCCGCACCAGGCCGATGTGCCCCTGGCGCAGGTAGCGCAGCCCGCCGTGGATCAATTTACTGGATTTGCTGGAGGTGCCGGAGGCGATGCCCCCCTTCTCGATCAGCGCCACCGAGTAGCCGGCGGCGGCCGCCGCCTGGGCGACCCCGGCGCCGTGAATGCCGCCGCCAATCACGGCGATGTCGACGCCGCTCATGCACTTGCCTCCGGTGGGGAGAGGGTATGGCGTTCGCTCCGTAACTCCAGTCCCTTAAACGCAAAACCCCGGCAGGGCGCGGGGAGGCGCTGCCGGGGTCCGGTCACGGTGCCGACCCTGGGATCAGAGTTGCGCGAGGATCTTCTCGGCGGTGGATTCCTGCACGCCGGCGCCGTCCGGCTCGACATTGAGGGTGGTGACCACGCCGTTGTCGACGATCATGGAGTAGCGCTTGGAGCGGGTACCCATGCCGAAGCCGGTGGCGTCGAGCTCAAGGCCAATGGCCTTGGTGAACTCGCCGGAGCCGTCGGCGAGCAACAGCAGGTGCTCTGCATTCTGGGCCTTGCCCCAGGCGCCCATCACGAAGGCGTCGTTGACGGAGATGCAGGCCACGGTGTCGACGCCCTTGGCCTTGATCTCGTCCACGTGCACCACGTAGCCGGGCATGTGGGTGTTGGAACAACCGGGGGTGAAGGCGCCCGGCACGGCGAACAGGACTACCTTCTTGCCCTTGAAAATGTCATCGACGGTGATGGGCTTCGGGCCTTCGCTGGTCATGGTGCGCAGGGTGATGTTGGGGAGGGCATCGCCCACTTTGATGGTCATGGTTATCTCCGATGGGGGTTTGTGTTGTGGTTCTGGACAGGGCCTACCATACCCGAACGCCCCGTGGCGCTCAACGCCGGCGCTGCCTTCACAGGGCCTTGCGGGCCAGGGCCTGGATCATGCCGCCGATGTCGAAGGTCTCCACCATATCCGCCCCCCGGGCGAACAGCGCCCGCGCCAGCCCCGGGTCGTCCACCTCGTAGACCACCAGTTTGGGGGCGATGGCGGCGAGGTCCGCCTCGCCGGGGATCTTCGCCAGGTCGCAGAACAGAAACTCCAGGGGCGTGGCCGCCACCGGGGGGCTGAACTGGTCCTCCCAGGCTTGTAGCACCATGCCGAGGCGCCGCCATCCCCGGCGGTGGGCGGCGGCGATGGCGTCGTAGTCGAAACTGATCAACACCGCTTGCTCGGCGACGGGGGCGAGCTGGGGGAGGAGGATGTCGAGGGTTTTGTCGAGGCCGGCGAATTGCAGGGCGCTGCGCTTGATCTCGACGAACGCGCAGACCCCGGGGTGTTGCGCGAGCAGCGCCACCAGATCGCCGAGGGGCGCGATGGGCTCGTCGATATAGCGCTGCCCGAACCGGTCGGGCTCGTGGAGCGGGACGCGGGCCAGCTCCGCGAGGGTCAGATTGCTGACAAGGTTTTCGACGCCGCTCAGGCGTTTCATGGCGAGATCGTGGTAGAGCACGGGTTGAAAATCCGCGCTGAACTGGATGTCGGTTTCGATGAAGTGGGCCCCCGCGGCGATGGCCATGCGGTGGGCGAGCAGGGTGTTCTCGGGATAGGCTTTCTGGAAGCCCCGATGGGCCACCAGGCGATCCTGTAACATGGTCTTTCCCCGTGGTTAGCGACAGTGGGAGTTTAACCCGGAAGCAGGGGAGGGGTGGGAATGGGGAAGGGCGGGAAAAGTGGTCGGAGAAACAGGATTTGAACCTGCGACCCCTGCCTCCCGAAGGCAGTGCTCTACCAGGCTGAGCTACTCTCCGATGCGAGGCGAGATTATAGGGAGCAGGGCGCGGTCTGTAAATCGGCGCGGGTGATTTAGCCCCGATCCCTGTCTCGGGTGTCCATGAGGCGATCCAGTTTTTCCTCGAGCCGGATCAGGCGGTCGTCCAGTTGGGCGAGGCGCAGCAGGGTTTCCCGCTCCTCGTCGAGCATTTCCTCTTCCTGGCGGCTGACGAAAAAGGCGGCGAGGCTGGCGGTGATCATCGCGAAGAGGCCGATGCCGAAGAGGATGATCAAGCCGCCGAAGACGCGACCGGCGGTGGAGGTCGGTACCACATCACCGTATCCCACCGTGGTGACGGTCACCCAGGCCCACCAGATGCCATCCTCCACGGAACGGATGTTGGGGTCGAGGGCCGCCATCATCAGCCCCGCCATGAGAATGACCATCAGGCTCGCCAGCAGGGTGGTGCCGAGCTGGTTTCGCGACAGCAGGTTGCGGATTCGACTGCCCACGTGGGCGAGCAGGGCGAGGACGATCAAGAGGCACAACAGGCGCAGCATCCCGAGGTGGGTGCCGACCCTCATCAGCAGGGGGATACCAAGCACGATGATCACCAGGTTCAGCCAGTTTTCCCGCAGGTAGCGCCGCTTGTGGGTCACCAGTGCGGTGAGCAGCGCCGATTCCAGCACGAAGAAACCCCAGAGCAGCACGTCGTAATAATGGGACTTTAAGCCATCCACGGTGCCGTGGGATTTGCCCCACCAGTTCATCAACACCCACAGGGCCGCCATCAGCATCGGCACCTCGAACAGCAGGCCTACCCGGCGGGCGAGTTCGTTCTCGTGGCGATCGATGCCAGCGGCGCCGATCAATTTACCGAAGTGGATGGCGAGAATTCCCATGGGGTCGTCCAGAAGGTCCCGTTGCGGATTGGGGATTTGTCACCCCGGCAACCGGTGGTTGCAATGCGCAAGGCTTCGGTTACCCTCCAAGGCCAACTTTGCCGCCAGGGCCTGATTATGACCGAGCACAAAACCCCGTCCCTCGACAGCCTCTTTGCCGATCTGCTCGCTTCGGTGGAGGCGGGGAGCGACAGGTTGCCACCGGTGGCCCGCTGGAATCCGCCCCTGAGCGGCGATATCGATATTCGCATCGCCCGCAACGGCGACTGGTTCCACGAGGTAGCTCCCATCCACAGGGAGGGATTGAAACGGCTTTTTTCCTCGATTCTGAAACGGGAGGGCGGGGATTACTACCTGGTGACCCCGGCGGAGAAGTGGCGCATCGAAGTGGACGATGTGCCCTTCTTCGTCACCGGGGTGGAGCGGGTGGTCCGGGATGGGCAGGAGGCGCTGCTGTTCGAGACCGCCACCGGGGAGAGGGTGGTCGCCGGCCAGGCCCATCCCCTGCGGGTGGTGATTGACCCCGAGAGCGGGGAACCCGCGCCCTATCTACTGGTGCGGGACGGCATGGAGGGTTTGCTGGCCCGTGGCGTGTTCTACCAGCTTGCGGATTGGGCCTGCGGGGGCCCGGAAAAGAAACAGGCCGTACAGGGTGTGTACAGCCTGGGGGTTTTCTTCCCGCTGGAGTGATTACATGTTGGGGTAGTTGGGGCCGCCGCCGCCTTCCGGGGCTACCCAGACAATGTTCTGGGTGGGGTCCTTGATATCGCAGGTCTTGCAGTGGACACAGTTCTGGGCATTGATCTGGAAGCGCTTGCTGCCGTCGTCGTTGCTCACCACCTCGTAGACCCCCGCCGGGCAGTAGCGCTGGGCGGGCTCGTTGAACATCGGCAAGTTGTGGCTGATGGGAATGTCCGGGTCCTTGAGGGTGAGGTGGATCGGCTGATCCTCCTCGTGGTTGGTGTTGGACATGAACACCGATGACAGCTTGTCGAAGGTCAGCTTGCCGTCGGGCTTGGGGTATTCGATGACGCGGCAGTCCTTGGCGGGCTTCAGGGTGGCGTGGTCGGCCACCGGGTCGGAGAGGGTCCAGGGCAGCTTGCCGTTGAAGATATTGAGGTCGATGAAGCCGTAGGCGGAGCCGATGATGTTGCCCCACTTGTGCTGGGCGGGGCCGAAATTGCGCTGGGTGTGCAGTTCCTGCCAGGCCCAGGAGGCCTTGTAGGCGTCGGCGAAGCCGGTGAGATCATCGCTGGCGCGACCGGCGGCAACGGCCTCGGCCACCACCTCGGCGGCCACCATGCCGGACTTCATGGCGGTGTGGATGCCCTTGATCTTGGCGAAGTTGAGGGTGCCGGCGTTGTCGCCGATCAGCAGGCCGCCGGGGAACGACATCTTAGGCTGGGATTGCAGGCCGCCCTTCACCAGGGCCCGGGCGCCGTAGGAGAGGCGCTCGCCACCTTCCAGGTACTGGCGGATGGTGGGGTGGGTCTTGAAGCGCTGGAATTCGTCGAAGGGGCTGACGTGGGGATTGCTGTAGGACAGGTCGGTGATAAGGCCCACAACCACCTGGTTGTCCTCCAGGTGATAGAGGAACCCGCCGCCGGCGCAGCCGCTCTCGTTGAGGGGCCAGCCCGCCGAGTGGACCACCAGGCCCTGCTTGTGTTTTGCATCAGGAATCTTCCACAACTCTTTGATTCCAATACCGTAATGCTGTGGCTCCTTGCCGTCGGCCAAGTGGAATTTGGCGATCAGCTGCTTGCCCAGATGGCCGCGACAGCCCTCGGAGAACAGGGTGTACTTGGCGTGCAGTTCCATGCCGGGCATGAAGCCGTCCTTGTGCTCACCCTCGCGGGACACGCCCATGTCGCCGGTGGCAATGCCCTTGACGGAACCGTCCTCGTGGTAGAGCACCTCGGTGGCGGCGAAGCCGGGGAAGATCTCGACCCCGAGGGCCTCGGCCTGTTCCGCCAGCCAGCGGCACAGGTTGCCGAGGCTGATGATGTAGTTGCCGTGGTTGTGCATGGTCTTCGGCACGAACAGGCCGGGCACTTTGATGCCGCCGGTGGCGCCGGTGAAGACGTAGATGTCGTCGCCATCCACGGGGGTGTTGAGGGGAGCGTTGCGCTCCTGCCAGTCGGGGAACAGTTCGTTCAGGGCGGTGGGTTCGAGGACCGCGCCGGAGAGGATGTGGGCGCCCACCTCGGAGCCTTTTTCCACCACGCAGACGGTCAGCTCGGGATTGAGCTGACGGAGTCGGCAGGCGGCGGACAGCCCCGATGGGCCCGCGCCGATGATGACTACATCGTACTCCATTGATTCACGTTCCACAGCGACCTCCAGCTTGTTGGTGATGACCAAAGGCCGGGATTTTATACGCAATGGGGCGGGGGATTCCACTTGCGCGGCCGGCCGCGGGACCGGCGCGGCGTCAGCGCTGCCTTTTCTCCAGGCGATAGCGACGCTTTTCGTCGTCGGACAGGCGCTCCCAGCGCTCGCGTACCTGCTGCTGGCGCTGGGGGGGCATTTTTTCGTAGCGCTCGCGGGCATCGCGGATGCGCCGCTGCTCGCTCTGGGGGAGGGATTCGTACTGTTCCTTGCGGCGGCGGATCTGCTCCCGCTCCCGGGGGCTCAGATCCTCCCAGCGCTTGCCGGACGAGGCGAGCAGGTAGGCATCCGGGTAATGGCGAAGGTCCCGCGCCCAGCGACCGCCCTGGTCCGCCAGGGCTGGCCAGGGCAGCAGGGTCAGGATGATTGCCAGGGGCAGCAGGCTTCGCATCTCAACTCCGGGTGCCGGGGGCGCTTTCCGCCAGCCAGTAGTAAAAATCCAGGTCTTCGTAGAATTCCGTGCTGTCGGGGGAGAGCTGCTCCACCGCGCCGTTGCCGGCGGGTTTATCCTGGGACTCATCCGGGGGTGCCACCACCAGCACGATCGCCACGATGGAGGCGGTGACCATGCCAAGGGCGGGCACCACCAGGCGGGGCAGGCGAAATCGCGGGGGAGCGGCCAGGGCGCGGTAACGGGCCTGGCGCAGGCGCCGGGTCAGATCCGCGTGAAGGTGCTGCTCGGTGTCCTGCAACTGGCGTTTCAGCACCTGTTCAAAGGTTTCCATCGTAGTGCTCCTTCAATGCTTCCTTGAGCGCGGTGAGTGCCCGGAAGTAGTGGGTCTTCACGCTGCCTTCGGAACAGCTCATGGACGTCGCCGTCTCGGCGGTGGAAAGCCCTTCCCAGCAGCGCAGCATGAATGCCTGCTGCTGGCGGAGGGGCAGGGCGCCCACCGCCTGCCACAGGGCCGCCATGCTGCGCGCCGAGGCGAGCTGTACGGCAGGGTTATTGCTGGCCACGTCCGCCACCAGCTGGAAGGGGTCGGGGCCCTCGTCATCGTCGTCCCCCGGCCCCTTGAGCCAGCCGGCAAAGCGGTGGCGCACCTTGCGGTAGCGGTGGAGATCGCGGATGCGGTTCTGCAACACCCGGAAGAACAGGGGGCGCCATTGCTCGCTGGGCTTGGTTCGGTACTTGCGCACCATGACCAGCATGGCGTCCTGGACGCTGTCGAGGGCATCGTCGTCGTTGCCAAGGGCGACCCTCGCCATGAGAAATGCCCGTCGCTCCACGGCCGCCAGGAAGGCGTTGAGATCGGTGAACCCGCCTTCCTCAACGGCGACCTGCTCCACGTCTTCACGGTCTGTCACCAGCCTCGGTTACCTGTGGTAATGGTGGTTGTGGTGCAGTATCTCATTGAGCAGATAGGCACCGCCCAGCCATTTCAGCGCATCATCGTCGTGATAATGCTTGTGGATGATATAGCGGTCACCGCCCCTGTAGTAGCGGGGGGCATGGTAACGCCTGTCGTATTTGTGGCCGCGCCACTGGTGGCGATCCCAATCGCGCCGGTAGTGGCTGCCGCGATAGTCGTGGTGGCCCCGGTAGGAATAATAGCCCCTGTCGCGGTCGGCGAGCGCGGGGGCGGCCAGTACCAGCATGAGGGCAATGAGGGTGGCGGAAATCACGGTTTTCATGGTGGCCCATCCTTTGGTGGTTGCTCTCTTACAACAACGATGGGCCTGGGGACGGGTTGACCTCGGGGCCGGATTATTTTTCCAGATCGAGGTCCACCCACACCGGGGCGTGGTCGGATGGCCTGTCCATGGCGCGGATGCCGTGGTCGATGCCGGCGCCGGTTACCCGATCCATGAGGGGCGGGCTGGCGAGGATCAGGTCGATGCGCAGGCCGCGCCTGGGGCTGTCCTCGAAGCCCTTGCTGCGGTAGTCGAACCAGCTGTAGCGTTGCTCGCCCTCGGCGGGGTTCTGTCCCTCGAAGGTGTCGCCGAGGCCCCAGTCCGCGAGGGCCTGCAACCACTGGCGCTCCTCCGGCAGGAAGCAGCATTTGCCCTCCCGGAGCCAGCGCTTGCGGTTGGCCTCGCCGATGCCGATGTCCTTGTCGAAGGGGGCGACGTTCATGTCCCCCATCACCAGGATCCGCTCGTCGGGGCGGTGCTGTTCCCGAAGGTGCGCCAGCAGGTTGCGGTAGAACGCCGCCTTGGCGGGGTATTTCAGCGGGTGGGCGCTGTTCTCCCCCTGGGGGAAGTAGCCGTTGTAGATGTGCAGGGGGCCGCCCGGCAGATCCAGCGACACCCGCACCAGGCGGCGCTGGGCTTCCTCCCCGTCATGGGGGAAGCCGCAGGCGGCGGAGAGGGGTGTCTCGCGGGTGAGAAGGGCGACGCCGTAGTGGCCCTTCTGGCCGTGAAAGACCGCCTGGTAGCCGAGGGCGGCGATCTCATCCCGGGGAAAGAGGCTGTCTTCCACCTTGGTCTCCTGGAGGCCGATCACCGCCGGCTGGTGCTGGTGGATCACTGCCCGCAGCTGGTCGAGGCGGGCCCGCAGGCCGTTGACGTTGAAGGATACGAACCTCATTGCGCCTGCCCGGCCTCCACCACCATGGCGGGAGCCTTGGCGCCGAGCACGATGCCGTCCACCAGGATCATGCCCGCCTCCTTGAGGAGCGGGTCGTCCTCCAAGGGGATCTCTGTGTCCGCGGTCTCCTCCACGGGCTCGGCATCCTCGTCCTCCTCCGGGTTGTCCTTTTTCCAGTCCTCGAGGCTGGCGTAGACCTCCTCGCCCTTGGCGAGGCGCCGCTTGTTTTCCATGTCGAGCAGGGCGAGTTCGTTGTCCTTGAGTTCCTGGCGGCGGCGTTCGAGGTTGAGGGAGACCTCCCGGGTGGCCATCAACCGCTCCCGGTAGGCCAGTTCGTCCAGCAGGAAGTTGAAATCCGGGTCGGCGGCGGCGCGCTCCTGGTGGCGCGCCTTGAGCCGCGGGAGCAAGGGGGCGATATTTGGGTGGCGATTGACGGGAATACCGTGGATCTTGTCCCAGGGCAGGGCGAACTTTTCGCTGCTTTCACCGATTTCGTCGAGATTGTAGAGGGACGGGAAGGCGATATCGGGCACGATGCCCCGGTGCTGGGTGCTCTCCCCGGAAACCCGGTAGAACTTCGACTCTGTGAGCTTGAGCTGGCCCTCCGGCAGGGGCAGCAGGGTCTGCACCGTGCCCTTGCCGAAACTCTGGGTGCCCACCACCAGGCCGCGCCCGTAGTCCTGGATGGCGCCGGCGAAGATCTCCGATGCCGAGGCGCTCAGGCGGTTGATCAGCACCATCAGCGGCCCGTCGTACACCGGCGCCTTGCGGGAGCGATGCTGGCGGGAAATCATCTGGTTGGCGTAGCGGATCTGCACCACCGGGCCCGGGTTGATGAACAGGTCGGTGAGGGTGGTGGCTTCATGGAGGGACCCGCCGCCGTTGTTGCGCAGGTCGATGACGATGCCGTCGACATTCTCCGCCCGGAGTTTTTCCAGCAGGAGGGCCACGTCCCGGGTGGTACTCTTGAAATTGGGGTCGCGCTTGTTGAAGGCCTCGAAATCGATGTAGAAGGCGGGGATGTCGATCACCCCGATGCGGTACTGGCGATCCTCCCCGTGCAACTCGATGACCCGGCTCTTGGCGGCCTGTTCCTCCAGCTTCACCTCGTCGCGGACGATGGAAATCACATGGTGCTGCCCGGCGCGCTCGCCCTTGGCGGGAATCACCTCGAGCCGCACGGTGGTGCCCTTGGGGCCGCGGATCTGGTCCACCACGTCGTCGAGCCGCCAGCCCACCACGTCCTGGATGTCCTCGTCGTCCTGGCCGACGCCGACGATCACGTCCTGGGGGGCAAGTTCCCCCTGCTTGTCGGCGGGGCCGCCGGGCACGATGCGCACCACCTTGGTGTTCTCCTCGTCCACCTGCAGCACGGCGCCGATACCCTCCAGGGAGAGAGACATGCTGATGTTGAAATTCTCCAGCTGGCGGGGGGAGAAGTAGGTGGTGTGGGGATCGTAGAGGGTGGTCAGGGCGTTCATGTACAGCTGGTAGACATCCTCGGCGTCCATCTCCTTGATGCGCTTGATCTGGTTCTTGTAGCGCTTGACCAGCAGCTCCCGGGCGGCCTCGGGCTCTTTGTCGGCGAGCAGTAGGCGGATGTAGCTGTCCTTGACCTTCTTGCGCCACATGTCGTCCATTTCCGCCTCGGTGGCCACCCAGGTCTTGTTGTCGGGGTCGATCACCAGGGTTTCATCCACCGTCAGATCGAAGGGTTGCTCCGGTTCCAGCAGGGCAATGTTTTCCTCCAGCTGGGTGATGACCCGGTCGCGGTAGCGCTTGAAGATGGTGAAGCCGGGGGACAGTTCACCCTGCTTGACCAGGTCGTCGAGGCTGGTGGCCCATTGCTTCTGAAAGCCCTCCACGTCGGATTGCAGCAGGTAGCCCCGGGAGGGGTCGAGTGACTCCAGATAATTGTCGAGGAACTGCCGGGACAGCTTGTCGTCGACGGGCTGGGTGAGATAGTGCTTGGAACCCAGCTTATCGAGGATTTCAAGGGTGGTTTCGACCTGCTCCGGGGTGGCATCGAGGGTTTGGCTGGCGGCGCCCAGGGTGGACAGGGGCAACAGGGCCAGGAGCAGGCAGGGCAACAAAGGCAATTTCATTGACGGGGTCTCTAGAGCGACGGCCCCGGCAGTGTAGCAAAATTGCAGGTCCCTGAGCGCCGCGGAGAGAGTCTATCCCCGGGCCGGCGGAAGCTGGTGGAGGATGGTGTCGATCACCTCCGGCAGCCGTTCGAAGCGGCGTGGGTAGGTGAGACGAAAGAGCGGCAGCCGCGCCTCCAGCAGCCGTTGCAGCTGGCCAAAACGGGTGCGAAGCAGGGCCTTGTCCGCGACGTCGAGGTAAAAATGCTGGGTAATCAGGGGTAGCAGATCCTCGACTCCGAGAAGCGGCGCTGCCCATAGGGCGTCGTCACCCCCGGGCTCCACCAGCAGGAAAAGAGCGCTGAGGGCATCGGCCCCGGTGGGGCCGGTCGGCCCGGGCGCCGGCAGCCGGGACTTGGCGCTGTGGTGGGCCACGGACCCGGGCTCACCAGCGCCACCCAGCAGCCGGGTGGCCGAGTCCTCGTTGAGGCGCATCCCGGGGTAATTGCCGATGGCGGCAAAGCCCTGGCCCCGGGGTTCGATCAGCAGGCAGTCGTCGGTGAGAATGCTGGCCCCGGCCGCCGCGAAGGCGGCGGCGAGGGTGGACTTGCCGAGCCCCGACTCCCCCACGAACCCCAGCACCCGGCCATCCGCCAGGCGCACCGCGCTGGCGTGCAGCACCTGCCGGCCGAGTTGCCCCAGGCACATGGGAATCACCTGGTCGAGGAGCCCGTGGCGCAGGGTGCTGGGGGCGAGTTCCGCCGGGGCGTCGACACCGATCAGGCCGCCGGCGGGATCGATGACAAACGTCGCCACCCCGGGCAGCGCCAGCAAATAGTGGCCGCCGAGCCGGGCGCAGGACGCCGTGACGGTGCCGTGGCGATCCCGCCAGTGGTGCCAGGCCCAGCCCTCCCCTGGCGGGGGAGGCGCTTCCACCCACTCGATGCGGATCACCCGGTTCTCGCCGCCACTGGCGGGCGGCAGCTCCGGCAGGGGAATGACGCTGTCCACGGCGGTATCGAAGATGGCGTACATCAGGGCTCGCGCCTTTGAAAGGCTTGGTAGCGGCGGGTGTTGGCGACGCCATCGTTGAGGACGGTATCGCCGCAGCGGACCCAGGCGTGGGCGCTGAAGCGGGCATCGCCATCCCCGTCGAGCCGACTGCCCATCTCCAGCTGGCAGGGAATCCCCCGCGCCCGCAGGAACCTTGCCAGCACCAGGGAGCGGACAAGGCAGGTTGCCCGCCAGGGCCCCCTGGCGGCGGCCAGGTCCACCATCCCCGCGATGCGTCGGGCGACGGCGAGTTGCGCGGGGCTCGGCAGCTCCCGCGCGGGTGTGAACAGCTCGGGAAAGGCCGCGAGGCCCCGGTCCCCGAGGGCGCGGCTCACCCTCGGCAAGTGCAGCAGGGCAAGGGCCAAGTAGCGCCAGTCGCGGGCTTCGAGGCCGGCGAGGCGGGCGAACTTACGGCGCCAGGGTGGCAAGGCGGTGTTCAACGAGATTATCCACCAGGCGTTCGACATCGGCGCGCACCACATCCTCCGTCACCTCGTACTCGCCGAGGAGGGTGTCGACGATGGCGCCTAGGGAAAGGCCGTGCTCCATCAGCCGCCAGATTCGCGCCCCCACCGGGTCGAGGCCGAAGTAGGCCTCGCCGCCGAGATCGAGGATGACCAGCTCCTCCCCCACCTGCTGGGTCAGCACGTCGGCGGAGAGGGTGACGGTGGCGTTGAAGTTCATGGTGTCGCATCCAGGGTTGGCGGGCTCGCGGCATTATTCCACAAGGGCCGGCGCGGCTGAATACAAGCCTGTCTGCGCCGGCGGCTTTCCCCTACAATCCGGCGATGAATTTTCGGGATCTGATCGCCATTCTCTCGCCGCCCCGCGCCACCCTGGCCCTGTGCCTGGTGCTGATGCTCGGGGCGAGCGCCATGGCCCTGGTCAATCCCTGGATCGCCGGCCAGCTCGCGGCGCTGATCCTGGGGCAGGGGAGCCCTTACTTTTCCGGGTTCGCGAGTCTGGTGCTTGTCTGGGCCGCGGTGCTCGTCATCCGCGCGCTGCTGGGTTTTTTCAACGGCTATGTCATCGGCAGCGCCGCCGAATCGGTGCTCGCCGGACTCAGGTCGCGGCTTTACGAACATCTGCAACTGTTACCCGTCAGCTATTTCGACGAACAGCGGCGCGGCAATGTGCTCAGCATCCTCACCAACGACTCCGCCATCGTCAGCAACTTTGTCACCGGTACCCTGGTGCGCCTGTTGCCCATGGTGCTGACCTTCGCGGGGGCCGCCGCCATGGTGCTGTGGCTCAACCCCCTGATCGGCCTGTTGATACTGGTGTTGATGCCTGTCCACGCCCTGGTGATGAAGGTGGTGGGCCGCCACATCCGCCCCCTGGGGCGGCGCTGGGTGGATGCCTACGGGGCCATGGTGGGGCTGGTGGACGAAAACCTGGGCCTGCTGCCGGCCATCAAGTCCTACACCCGGGAACGGTTCGAGCTCGACCATTTCGACGACAGGAACCGTGCGCTTTTGCATCTCTCCCGGCGCCAGCTGTTGCTCCACAACCTGCTGGCTCCCCTCACCGGCCTGCTGGCGGGCCTGGGGCTCTTGCTCATCGTCTGGCTGGGTTACCGGGCCATCGCCGCGGGCACCATGGCGGAGGCGGAGCTGGTGAGCCTGCTGTTCTATGCGGCCCTGCTCAATCAACCCCTGGGGCAGCTGGCCAATGTCTACGGCCAGATCCAGAACACCCGGGGTGCGTCGGAGCGGATCCTGGCGTTTCTCGGCGAGCAGCCCGAGCCCGCCGACGACGGCCTGCCGCCCCTGGGCCCGGTGCGGGGCGAAATCATTTTTGACGGCGTGGCTTTCGCCTACCCCTCGGCGCCGGAGCGCCCGGTGCTGCGCAGTCTCGATCTCGCCATCCGCGCCGGGGAGACCGTCGCCATCGTCGGCGAGAACGGCGCCGGCAAGAGCACCCTGGCCCACTTGCTGATGCGCCTGGTGGAGCCCACCGCGGGGCACATCCGCATCGACGGACGGGAAATCGCCGGGGTGTCCCTCGGCAGCCTTCGGGCCAGCATCGGCCTCGTCGCCCAGCACACGCTGCTGCTCAATGGCACCATCGCCGACAATATCGCCTGGGGCCAGCCTTTCGCCGACCAGGAGGCCATCGAGGCCGCGGCGCGCCTTGCCGGCGCTCACGACTTTATTCTCGCCCTGCCGGCGGGTTATCAGACGTCAGTCGGCGACCAGGGACTGAAGCTGTCGGGCGGTCAGCGCCAGCGCCTCTCACTGGCCCGGGCGATGCTCAAGAACCCGCCCATCCTGATCCTCGACGAGGCCACCTCGATGTTCGACCCCGCCGGCGAGCACGCCCTGCTCAGGGACTGCGAGCCCCTGCTTCGGGAGCGCACGGTGATCCTCATCACCCACCGGCCCGCCAGCCTCGGGGTGGCCGACCGGGTGCTGTTGCTGCGGGACGGGCGGCTGACGGATGTGCTCGATACCGGGCATTATCTGCGCACCGGGGAACCCGGCGGCACATCGCCGGGGCAGGGCACCGCCAACGGGGGCCAGCCCGGTTGAAGGGGGAGACCATGGATTTCGAGGCAATCACCCGCCTGGGTGACCGGCTGCAAGGCCGTTTTCGCGCCGCCAACTACGACGAGCTGGCCTTTTGTGACCTGGCCAGCGACGCCCTTGCCGGCCATGACGACACCTTCCGCTGGGATCCCTCGGCCATCGCCGCCTATCTGGCCCGCGCCACCGTGGCCCAGGATCCGGCGTTCGAGTTCAGCAACCTGCCCCTGATCCTCTACCGCTGCCCGACCTTCTACATCGAACTGCTGGTGTGGACCCGGGGCACCACCGCCATCCACGAGCACGGCTTCAGCGGTGCCTTCAAGGTGGTGGCGGGGTCGAGCCTGCACACCCGCTACGGCTTCAGCGCCGAGCGGCGCATCAATCACCGCCTGTGGCTCGGGCGGGTCGAGTGCCTCGGGGCCGAGTATCTGCAA
>Ga0172382_10000762_pt1 | contig 59725 bp, 82 predicted proteins | sample Leawel138RmetaG_FD_122245 | JGI IMG/M metagenome (GOLD analysis project Ga0172382, IMG submission 122245) | Leachate microbial communities from a municipal landfill in Southern Ontario, Canada - Leachate well 138R metaG | ecosystem: Engineered > Solid waste > Landfill > Unclassified | place...
CGCCGATCCTTAGGACCGACGCCTTTCCTCTACTCGGGTGGATGGTACGCCGAGGGCGATTACGCGCCCTTCAGCAGACGAGAGACGTCGGCCTTGGCCTTCATCGGGAAGACCCAGCCGTAGTCGCCGCGGACCCGCAGCTTGGTGAAGTCGGCAGCGTTGCGACGAGCCTTGGCCCGAGCGATCTTGGGGTTGACGCCCATCTCGCGAGCCAGATCGGCGAGGCTGAAGGTGGTCGCCGCGGTCTTCTTCTCGTCGGCGGCGGTGCGCTTGCGGTCGGCCTTGATGTCGGCCTTGGCATTCGCCTTCACGGTGCGGTTCTTCGTGGTAGCCTTGGTGGTCATCGACGTTCTCCTCTGTTCAAGTCGATGGATACAAGATAAGAAATCACCGCCCGCCCGTCAACAGCCAAATCTGCATTTTCTACAAAAACCCCTGCCGTAGACAGGCAGTCATTATACATGCGGAGAGCGGGCGCGCGCAAGTACCCAATATCTCGCCCGTTGTCAATGGTGTTGCTGTCCGTATGCCACTTTTGTTATCATCTGTCTACTTGAGGTAACACCGGCGATAAGGTTAACGGAGGACATAGTTAACGGGCATGGTTAAGACGATTAACCCTATACAGTCTGCCACGACCCCTATACAGTCTGCGGTGGGCGCGGAGGTGGTGCGGCCGGGACCCTATACAGAGGCCGGCCTACCCTACACAGTACTGGAGCGGAGGAGACGGATGGCGAAATGGGTTTTGAGGTGTGAAGGTTTTCCGGACGGAAGGCATTGTCGCGTCAGAGGCCAGTTCCTTCAGTCGTTCGATCCCAACGCCTTCAAAGGAGGAGGCGATGCGGTATGGACGAACAAGAAGAAAGAGGCTCGGCTGTTCAACACAGCAGCAGACGCCCTAGAGTTCTGGAGGCAGCCCTCGAGGGTCAAGCCTTTCCGAGATGATGGACTCCCCAATCGCCCCCTGACCGCGTTCAGTGTTTCTGTGGAACTGGCAGATTGACTCAATAGTGCCGCGTTGCTTACATTGCTCGGGTTTCATCTGCAACGGGAGGACACCTATGTCACAGACGGCTCAGGTCGAGGTCGCGCGTTCAGTCATGCTCACTCCGAAGCAACGGCGCAAGATCAAGGCTGCCATTGAGATTGCTTACGGTGACGAGGACGACGAGATTGCTCGTGACCTGACGGATGAGGAGTACGACGAACTCCTAGGTCTATTCGTAGACCCCTAGGTCCCACTAACCGGCCCCGGTGGAAGACGATCCTACCGGGGCCGAAGAGTGGATGACTTAGCCGTATATCCCGGGGAACTCGAGACTGTCGATCTCCCTGATGGCCTCGTCCAACTTGTTCATGACTTCCTCGAGCTCGTTCTTCAGGTTCTCGAGCTCGTCGGAGTCTTCTTCGTCGTCGCCTTGCTCGGCCTTCAGGTCAGCGCGGAGGGCTTCGAAACGTTGCGACGTATCATCGTTCGGTTCCGGTTCGACCTCGGTCTCCTCGGCGTCGTCGGAATTGACGACAAGGCAGTCTATCATGCCTATACAGGAAGTCAACCGCTTCTTTATTCTTCGGGAAGACCCCAATTCTTGATCCTACGGGACTTAGGACCGGTCTCAATCTCCTCGACCCCCAGCGCCTCAGCAGCCCTAGACAGTGTGCGCCAAGCGATTGACCGCTTCTCTGCCATGCGCTTGAGTTTGGCGACCTCTTCGGGTCCTTCCTCGAGGACCTCCTGCAAGAACTCTTTCGCCTCCTCCACAGCATCGCTGCCATTGCCGCCCTTCATCTTCGAGGCGGTCACGTTCAGGATGTCGTCGGAGGTCAGGTTGACGAAGTCGCCCCATACGAACTTCGAGTGGTCGTTGGGCATCTCCTGGATCGTGAAGCACACAGCCTTGGGAGGCTTTGTGACGTTGATCTTGGTCACCGCCATCACGCGAACGTCCGGGTCTTCCGGCGATTGCCCCACCGTCATGACGACACGAGCGAGACCGGTGAATGCGATGGAACCTTGACCGCGATAAATTGCTTTGTCGCCGCCCTTCGATTTGGTGAGGTGGCGCAGAACAAGGACCGAGCAGTTGAAGTGCTTGGCAATCTCACGGAAATGACCAAAGGCCTGCTGCACCTCAGACGACTTGTGGGTATCGGCCTTCCCAATGTAGGTGTTGAGCGTATCGAAGACGACTAGTGTAGGCTGCAATTCCTCGAGAGCCTCGTAAATCTCATCCAGCGCGTCGTCATCGTCAATGCTGAACGGAGTCTCCTCCTGGAGATACCACGACAGGTTACTGACGCCGTTATCCACAAGACGACGCTTGGTGACGGTGCCCGCGGAGTTCTCGATGTCGAAGTAGGCGACTTTGCCTTTCACTGGCTTGCGCCCTGTAGGCCTGTCGCATGGTAGGCGTTTGCCGTCGACTATGGAACCTGCGACCATCTGAGCCATATAGGATTTCCCGAGGCCCGGGTCACCCTCGAGGATCGTCAGTTCTCCTCGGGCGAGATAGGGATACCAAATCCAGTCGAGTTCTTCCTCCTCGACCTCCGCCAATGTCTTGGAGAGGAACCGGCGACCGTTCTTGCCGTTGTTCTCTTCGTCATCGTCGCGAAGCCCCTTCTCCTCAGCCCGCTTGGCCTTGAGCTTCTCGGTCGGTTTCATCTCCGACTTGAAGTTGGCGAAGTGCTCGCCGATAACCTTCTGCAGTTCACGGCGTAACTGCTTGTCCTCGTTGTGGCGACCGCGGAACTTGTTCCAGGGGGAGGCCTTAATGAGAATGAACGACTCTTCCTGCGTTAGCCCGGCCTCAAGCAACGCGTGCTCGATCTTCCACAGCATCTCGCTGCGTTTGCCGGGAGTGGGCTTGCCGGAGATCAGCTCACGACGCAACCATGGCGGCATCTGCCGCTGATACTGCTCGTAGATTTCCTGGGCGCTTCGTCCTTCTTCACCGCCCTCCTCGTCGCTCGGCGTATCCTCACGCGGCAGGAGCTTGTCGAGCTTCTTGACTGTGTAGACCGGACCATCGTCCCACATGACGCGAACGCGGGGACGTTGCTTGTACTTGTAGTTAGTCGTTCCCGGAAAACGGAGAACCTGTGTGAAGTCCCAGCCGCCCTTGTCAGCCTCGAGCGCGTAGGTGAGACGACGGTTAAGAGACTCGGGGATCGGTTCATCGGTTAGCCACAGGCCGACGAACCTGCCGGGGGAAGACTCGATTGCGATAGTCGGCTTGAGTTTAGGATCGACCTTGCGTGGGTCTACGAAGTCAAGGTCCGCCCAGCACATGCTGGGAGCAACAGCCTCCTCCTTCTGCCGAGAACGCCGATTGAACCCGTGGGGGCAGAAGTAGATGTTCTCGTCCGCGTGTTCCTTAATGAAATGTCGAACCTGCCCCAGCTCATCCTTGGAGAAGAAGTGGTCCCGCCACTTCCCGCTTTCAGATTTGGTGGAGACACAGAAGAACTTACCGGGTTGTTTGGCCCAGAGTTTTGTTATGATCACTTAAGCCCCCGACTGCTTCTTCTTGATCTTCGCGACTTCCGTGCGCTTGATCATGAAGACCTTGCCACCAAGTCTCTCCGCCTTAACGGACCCGACGCTAATCCGCTTCAGAAGAGTCTTGTATTTGACCCCAGTTTCCTCGGCGGCCTGGGCGACCGTCATATAGTCTTTGAGTTTCATGGCAAGTTGACACGATGATGCGTTTGTCATTTGATCGACGCAATCGCGTTATGTCAACCATATGGGGCGTCTGGTGATCATTATTGAAGGCATGGATAACTCTGGCAAATCAACGCTGGCGCGTTGCATCGCGCAGCGCTTGAATTTTGCCATCCAGGAGAGCGAGGGCCCTCCTAGGAGTAGAGAAGAAATTAACGCTCGCATACGACGGTACGCCTATATGAGGAACGTCGTCTTCGTGCGACATCCTGTCATCTCCAACGCGATCTACGGCGCCCAGCGTCCCGAGGGCGACCCCATCGATCCGGCGTTGAGGCGGGAGTTCTACTCCGATCCCCACAACCTATTCATCTACTGTGATCCTCTGGAGCGAGGTCTCGATGATCACGTAGTCAAGGACCACGACACTCCAGAACATCTGGCGTTGCTCGAGGAGCGACGGTCAATCCTCCTTAAGGAGTACCGCTCCTGGGCAATTCGCCATGCCCACTTCATGTATCGCATAGGCGACGATATGGAGCGAGTTTGCGACTGGGTGGCCCATGCTGCCTGCCCTTAGGGGCCATGTCCCGTTCCGTAGTCTTCCGATTGAGAAGCGTGCTCAGCGGTATGTAGACTCCAACGCGAACCTTCTGGTTCCGTGGATACTCATGGCGGCATACGCCTACTACCAGCTGGCCACTCCCCTCGTGTCGGACGCGTTGTATGACGAGTGGTGCCGACGTCTACACAGGACTTGGTGGAGAGTGAAGCACCGGCACAAAGGCCTCATCAGCAAAGGCGAGCAAACTTGCGTGGTCCTGCTGACAGAGGAGCAATACCCCGGCATTGTGATCGGGGCAACCATAAGACTGCTCATCGAGAAGGGAGTATCCTATGAGCAACGAGATGACGATGAACAAGGGTCGAGACATCCACGTCTTTCAGGGAGGCGAGTACGTGGGAAAGACAAAAGAAGCCGCCGCAAGCGACGCGCTGTTTCCTGAGCGGCCCTTCGACCCGTTCCAGGACATCATCGACTTCCACCGGAAGTTCGGTCTGGCCTACGACGGGAAACCTCGAGCACTCGAGGGTGAGCTCTATCAGTTCCGCCGGAGGTTCAAGGACGAGGAGCTCAAGGAGTTTGACGAGTGCCAGCAGGAGCTCGAGTTCCAGCTGTCGCTTCGTCCCGAGGTTCGGGATCAGGGGGTCATTGCCTCCGCCCTGGAGAAGCAGCTCGACGCCATCGCCGATCTGGTCTATGTAGTGCTCGGTACCGCCTACATGCAAGGCTTCGACTTCCGAGAGGCCTGGCGTCGAGTGCACGCGGCGAACATGGCGAAGGTCCGTGCAGAGGTCGCGGCTGACAGCAAACGCGGCAGCACCTACGATGTCATCAAACCGGCGGGATGGACTGCGCCGGATCACTCGGACCTTGTTCAGGATCACGCCCACAAATGAAAGATGAGTGGATCGATCACTGTCTCCGCCTAGCGCGGACGAGGGCCGACTTCTACAGCGGGTGCCGGAAAATCCTCCGGGCCCGCTCGTTGTCGTTCGAGGACTTCCACGCCGAGGGCGACGACGCCCTGCTTATCTCGGACTCGGGGTTCACCAAGTCCAAGATGACGATGCTCACCAAGAACTATCTCCACGAGGAGTCTCGGGAGGTGGCAGTCCAGCTGTGGGACCGTCGGAAGCAGCAGGCGAAGTACGGGAGTGTTAGCTTCACTTGCTTTGCCCACTTCGTGAAGGGAGGCTCCATCGATGCGAAGAGGTCCAAGCGCGCAAGCGTGTTCGGCCCCTGCATTCAGTCGGTATCGATTACCTGGCTCAGCAAGACCGAGGTCGCGGTCGACGTGTTCTACCGTACGACTGAGCTGCTAAAGAAGTTCCCCGCGGACCTGGTGTTCCTGAGGGATGTCCTCATGGAGCCCTTTGACCTGTCGGGCATGACGGTGCGTGAAGTTAACTGCCACTTTGCGAACATCACTGTCCACCCCATGTACTTCGTCACCATCGTTCCCATGATCGATGACCCGACAAGGGAGTTGGAGCGCATCGCGGCCAAGGACAAGTACTTCCACGACTGGATCGTGAAGTGGTCGGCCCGGTATGTGTGCGACGAGTACAGCCGAGGCATTCAGAAGTTCGCACAGGCTCTGCGCGTTCGCAAGGACGCCATGGAGCGCATCCCCCCGAAGAAGCTCAAGCGTTTCCAGGAGTACCTTCGGGAAAACCACCCGGGCCATCGTAACGAGTACGTGGACCCTGACACCGACGAGGAGGGAGAGGACTGATGTTGGTTTACCCAACCTTTACGAGTGCTATCGCTGACACCCGGGCTCGCCTGCAGAAGAACAGCAGGGTCGTTCACACCGAGCGATGGCAGGGCGTCAACATCAGCTCGAAGCCGGAGATGGCTACCCACGAGCTGCTGCACCACTCTATACAGGTGCGGATGGTCGAGTACGGTTTCGACCTCGAACGCTATCAGCGGGACATCCGTCCTAACCTCCCGTGGGCTGACGATCACTTCCTCGAGCGGGTCTGTGGTGAGCCGATCAATCCGGGCATTCAGTGGGCGAACTGGCCCTACGGCCACAGTGCTGCGCGGTTCCTGGACGATCAGGGCAAGTTCAATCACAACTACATGGAACGGTACTGGCCGAAGTACGCGAACTTCGTTCATCCGCCCAGCCGTACGCCCGACGACTTCCGCAAGATCAGGGAGATGTCCAACTTCCCGGCGAACTCCGGCATCCGCTACGAGTACGGCGACCTTCGGGATGTCGTGAAGCTTCTTCGCGACGATCCTCTGACGCGTCAGGCCTACCTGCCCGTCTGGTTCCCCGAAGACACCGGCGGCGGCGATAAGCGGGCGCCCTGCACGCTCGGCTATCACTTCATCATGCGGGATGGTCGACTCGACGTGACCTACTACATCCGGTCATGCGACTACCTGCGCCACTTCCGGGACGACATCTATCTCACAGTGCGCCTCGCCCTGTGGGTGATCGAAGAATGCCGGCGGGATAGCGCGATCTGGGAGGACGTGGTTCCCGGCATCTTCGTGATGCACATTACCAGTCTCCATCTGTTCAAAAACGACTTCGTGAACGTCTACCACAACAATGTGGACTTGAAGTCCGATGAGAATTAGCCGGCAGCAGATGTTCATGTTGATGTCAAGGGCCGCAGCAATGCGGTCCACTTGCTTTCGACTGAACGTGGGGGCCATCGTAGTCGTCGGCAATCGCCCGGTGAGCGTCGGCTACAACGGTGCGCCCTCCGGCGAGCCTCACTGCGCCGGTAACGCGTGTCCTGGAAGGCATCACTGCCGGCAAACGATACATGCTGAGACGAACGCGCTCAAACACGTCCCAGAGGACCTCAAGGACACTGATTGGGACCTATACGTGACGCATAGTCCTTGTTCCGAGTGCGCTGACCTGATTGTGGGCGGGAGACCAGGACTAATACGCCCGCCAGTCAAGCGTGTCTTCTTCGAGGTCCCCTACCGGAAAACCGAGCACCTGGACAATCTCGCCAAGAACGTTGAGCTATATCAAGTGACGCCCGCGGGCTACGTAGTCGAGTGGGTGACGGGAGAAGTGGTGACCCTGTGAAGAAACGTGTCCTGATCCTGTGGGATGAAACCCAGTACATGGTCAAGGCTGAGAAGCTCCTTCACCAACTGGTGACGGAAGCCGGTTTTGATGATGACGACTACGAGCTCGTCAAGGTCCCGATGCCGAAGGGTAAGAAATACGGCAAGCGGGAAATCCCCCAGCTGACGGCCTGGGCAGCTGAACGCATCGAGACCCACAAGTGCAAGTACGTGGTCGCGATGGGAAGCAATGCCTACCAAGCGGTGACCGGCCAGACAGGCATCAAGAAGGCCCGAGGAAAGCCGGTGGAGCACGGGAAGTGCATCCTCCTGCCGATGTATCACCCGAACATGGTGGTGCACGATCCCGGCAATCTCCCGATCCTCGAGGCAGACTTCCAGTGCCTCAATAACGTGCTCGAGTTTGGCGGTATCCCCGAGGAGCGAGACCTCGACTTCGTAATCGTGGATACTTGGGGCAAGGTCAACCAAATGCTCCGCGCCCTTCGAGGCTGCGTGTCGAGCGACCTTGAAACTTCTCGTCTATACCCGTTCACCACCGTCCTCGATGACAAGATTGAGCGGGGCATCAAACTCACACAGGCCGAGGAGGATCAGTACCGGGCGACCCACTGCGAAGGGAAGAAGAGCCGAAGCCTTCAAAGTCTTCTCCCTCGCGTCATCAGCATCCAGTTCGCCACGGCGTTCAAGCAATGGATCATTCCTGCTGAGACTGCAGGCATCTGGTCACGTCGAGAACTTGAGCAGATTGTCGAGCAGGTTACCGAGAAACTCGAGGACTGCTATCTCGTCGGACACAATTGGAAGTTTGACGCTCTGTGGATGAGAGTAAGGTTCGGGGTCGACTGGAAAGCCGACTTCGACACGATGCTGGCTCACTACATTCTGGACGAGAACGATAATCACGGCCTGAAGTACCTCGCTCAGAAGTTCCTGGGTGCACCGGACTGGGATGTTGCGGGAGACGTGAAGACTTCGTGGTCTATGAAGAACGCGAAGTATGCGGCCCACGACGTCTACTACACCCGCAAGCTTCGGTACTACTTCGCCAAGCAGCTCAAGTGTGACAGCGAGGTCAAGAAGGTCTTCGATGAAATCCTGATGCCATGCGTCCACCTCTTCACAGAGGCCGAGTTCGATGGCGTCTACGTCGATCAGGCCAAGTTCGGAGAAGCTGAGGCCTACCTCCGCGAGGAAGTCGCTAAGGCAACGGCAGAGCTCGACAAATGGGCGCACCCCGAGTGGGCTGAGGTTGATAAGGCTACCGGCAAGCCGACGATCAACTGGGGATCACCGAAGCAACTTGCCCGACTGCTCTTTGAGGACCTCGAGATTGAGGTTGTCGAGAGGACCAAGACCGGTGCGCCGTCCTGCAGCGAGTCTGTTCTGCTTCGCATCGATCACGAGATGGTGGGAGCGTTACTCAAGTGGCGCGCTGCCCAGAAGCAGTTGTCCTCATTCATCGAAGGATGGAAGCCCTACATCGACCTGAAGGGTTATCTGCACCCGAGCTTCAAGCTCCACGGGACAGTGACCGGGAGACTTTCCTGTGAGCACCCGAACCTTCAACAGGTCCCGCGTGACAAGCGCATCCGGTCGCTGATCACGGCGCCCGAGGGCTGGGAGCTGATCGAGGCCGATCTTTCTCAGATCGAGTTGCGTATCGCCGCAGAGCTCGCTGACGAGACGGCGATGCTCGAGGCGTTCCGCTCAGGGGTTGACGTTCACTGGCTCACTGCTATCAGGGAGATTGAGCGCGGTGCGGGTTATAAGGACGAGGTGATCGATACCGCCTACCGCTACGACCAGAAGAAGCGGAACTACTCGGACGCCATCGAGCTGTTGCTGAAGATCGGGCCTGACATCGCCGCGGAGCTGAACGAGTTCTGGAAGGAGACGCGGAAGAAGGCCAAGGCTATCAACTTCGGCTATCTTTTTGGCATGTGGTGGAAGAAGTTCAAGATATATGCCCGCGACAACTACGGTGTCCATATTACGGACGAACAGGCCCAGGAGTCTCGGAAGGCCTTCTTCGCCCTATACGGTAAACTGCCCAAGTGGCACGACCGCCAGCGCCGGTTCGCTCGGATGAACGGCTATGTCCGGTCACTGTCGGGGCGGAAACGTCGACTGCCAGAGGCGATGAACGGTAGAGATACCCCCGACCGTCGTGAAGCCGAGCGGCAAGCGATCAACAGCCCTGTGCAGTCCTTCGCCAATGAGCTGAACCTGATGTCTGCGATCCAGCTCCGGAGGGAGTACCCCCGCGCACAGGTTAGGCTTGCAGGCACCGTTCACGACGCCTGCCTAGTTTATGCACGAAAAGCGAAGGTCTCTGAGGTCTACACACGCATTTTGCAGATCATGAGCAGTCCTGCGCTGTTGACTGAGTTCGAGATCGACCTTAAAGTGCCTATCGAGGCTGAAGCCAAAATTGGCCCATGGGGGGCAGGCGTCAATCTCGAGAAATGGCTGAAAGCACAAAAGGAAGCGGCGTGACTGCATCACACAAACGCCTGGACGGGGTGGGTGTTACCGAGGTCCCGCTTCAGGGAGGCGTCCGCACTCACACTCTGATCGGTCCGGGGCACAACCACAGCCGGGTCCTTGAGCGGGATGGCAAGATCAACGTCTCCCAGTCCAAGGTCAAGACGTGGCGTCAGTGCAAGCGGCAATACCACTACAAGTTCGTGGAGCTGCTCCGCAAGAAGAAGATCAAGCGGCCCTTCACGTTCGGACGCATCGTCCACGAGATGATCGAAGCCCACGCTGAGGGCGATGATCCCTTCGCTGTCATCGACAACCTCGAGCTTGAGAAGGGTGCCTACTTCCGCCGCGAGGTGGAGATGTATGGCAACATCCTTGAAGACATCCGTATGATCATGACGGAGTACTTCGACTACTGGGGCGACTCTCTTGTCTACATCCGCAAGAACAAGAGGTCGTCCGAGCACGAGTTCCGTATCGAGCTGATCAGCGGCTTGTGGTTCACCGGCCGCATCGATGCTGTCGGCAAGGCCAAGAAGATGCGCTGGGTGGTCGAGCACAAGACCTTCAGCCGGATGCCGAGCGATGACGAGCGGTGGCGCAGCGTCCAAGCCTCTGTGTACTTCCGCGCGCTGCAGATCATGGGATGGCCTGAACCCGATGGTGTTCTGTGGGATTACGTCAGCTCGAAGCCCCCGGCGATCCCGGAGTTGCTTCAGTCCGGAAAGATGTCGGTCAAGAAGACCGTCACGCTCCCAGGGGTCGTGCGGAACTTCATCGCCGAGAACAAGCTCGACCCCAAGGACTACAGCGAGTTCTTGAAGACCGTCGAGGCCCGCCGCAGTGATTACTTCATCCGCTGGTTCAACCCGGTGAAGAGACACGTGGTCCAGTCTGTGTGGGATGACTTCCTAGAGACTGCCATCGAGATCGCCGAGCAGCACGGGACGAAGAAGGCTCGCAACATCGGTCGCCACTGCGGCTGGTGTGATTATGAGAACCCATGTCGCGCTGAGATGCAGGGGTCGGATGTCGACTTCATCCTCTCTCGCGAGTACGTCAGGGAAGATGAGGAAGATGGCCAAGACACCAGCGAAGAAGAGTAGAGACGACGACGAGCTGCCGGGAGTGAAGAAGGTGGGCGACATTCAACGCACCCGGAGCACCGTCCTCTACGGCCGGAGCGGCACCGGGAAGACGACCCTCGCAGCATCGTGGCCGAAGCCTATGCTCTACCTCGACATCAAGGACGAGGGGACGGACTCCATCGCCGACGTGGACGGGATCGATGTCAAGGAAATCCACGACAGCGAGGACCTGGACGAAGTTCTCCTGTGGCTGATCCGCAACCCGAAGAAGTACAAGACCGTGGTGCTCGACACGATGTCCCAGCTGCAGGAGATCGTGGTCGAGGAGGTCGCACAGGCAGCCAAGAAGAAACTCAAAGGAAAGCGAGCCGGTGACTTCGGTACGCTGACCAAGCAGGACTGGGGCCAAGTCTCCAGCCGCATGAAATCGTGGATCATCGACTTCAGGGACCTGCCCTTGGAGACGGTGTTCATCGCACAGGATCGGACGTTCAATTTGGGGGATGACGAGTCCGCCGATGACAACGCCGAGGTGCTGGCGCCGGAGGTGGGGCCTCGGCTCATGCCTTCCGTTGCGTCGGTGCTCAATGCCGCAGTCTCCACTATCGGCAACACCTTCATCCGCATCCGCTCGATCAAGAAAGAAGTGGACGGGAAGAAGAGGACGGTCGAGAAGAAGGAATACTGTCTGCGGCTCGGGCCTTCGCCACTGTATGTGACCAAGGTTCGCAAGCCGAAGTCAATCTCGGCTCCCGACTTCATCGTGGACCCCACGTTTGAGGACATTCAAGACGTCATCAAAGGAGAAAAGTGATGGCACGTTCGCGTAAAGGTTCGAGCAAGAAGAAGACGAATACGGTCTCCGTCAACTTCAAAGGCGTCCAGTCTCGGCAGCTTCTGCCCGAAGACGACTATCGCCTGAAGCTCGTCGAGGCCAACCAGGGAGAGTCCTCGGCCGGCAACGACCAGATTGAGTGGGTCTTCGCCGTGAACGACGGCGGCAAGTACGACGGCCAGAAGCTCTGGTTCTACACGCCGCTGACCGAGAACAGCCTGTGGAAGCTCCACGCGCTGCTGACGGCGTTCGGCGTCGAGGTGCCGGACGACGAGCTGGAGATCGACCTGGAGCAGATGGTCGAGGACGAGCTGGAGATCATGGGCGTCGTCCAGCACGAGCCCTACGACGGCACCAAGCGGTCCAAGATGATGGACTTCTATCCGGTCGCCGAGGCCGGCGACGAAGGCAAGTCGTCCAAGGATGACGACGAGGCGCCGAAGGGCAAGGGCGCCAAGGGCAAGAAGAAGTCCGAACCCGAGAAGGTCTCCAAGGAGGCTGTCGAAGCGATGGACCGCGACGAGCTCGAGGAGCTGATCTCCGAGAAGGAGCTGGACGTCGATCCGGACGACTTCAAGAAGCTGCCCAAGCTGCTCGCCGCCGTCCTCGAAGAACTCGAGGAGAAGGACCTGCTCGAAGAAGACGAGCCGGAAGAGCCCAAGGGCAAGAAGGGGTCCAAGAAGAGCAAGTCGCTGCCCAAGCTCAGCTCCGACGAGGTGATGGGCATGGACGAGGACGAGCTCGGCGAGGTCATCGAGAAGTACGAGCTCGACGTGGACCTGGACGACTTCAAGACCCTTCGCAAGAAGGCCGCGGCGGTCGTGGACGCCCTCGAAGACAAGGACATGATCGAGGACGAATAAGCCGGCGCCTGACGTCTGCTGAGGTTGAGGGGCGCCGGTTCTCCGGCGTCCCTTTTTTCTTGAGGGGATACTATGACTAACGAGACCGTCAAGACTGAAGAACTCCAACCGCCTGAGCCGATCCTGAAGTTCTTCGAGTACAAGCATCTGCCGCCTCATCTGGCGAAGGCGTCGATGCCGTTTCATGAGCTGGCGCACAGCATCGTGGACTACACGCCGCGAAACCCGGAGCGCACAGTCGCCCTGCGTAAGCTGCTCGAGGCGAAGGACGCCGCCGTCCGGGCGATGATCTACCAGTAGGGAATAACCTCCGTGGCCGCCAAGAAACGTGAGTCCCGTCTGCAGCTTCGGATACGCAAGGCACTTGAGCGCGAGGTCGGCGGCTTTTGGTTTAAGGTCCACGGGGGGCCATTTCAACATGCGGGTCTACCTGACCTGATTGGCTGTGTGGAGGGCCGGTTCTTTGGTTTTGAGGTCAAGCTCCCGAACGACCCGCGAAGTAAACCGAGCGATCTCCAGCTTGAGGTCATCGCCCGGTTCCAAGACGAGGGAGGGGTCGTCTGCATCGTCGAGAGCCCGGATCAGGCGATCCGAGTTGTTCGAGAAGCTCTCCGAACCCCAGCGGGAGGGCGTTTCGGCCGCCGTCTCGCAAGATGGGTTCGCACTGTTCTTCGCACAGAGGACGGGGAAGACCTGGGTAACCTGCGGCGTCATCGATCAGCTCGAGCCCGAAGAGGTGATGATCGTCGGGCCAAAGACAAACCTCGAAAGCACTTGGCTCGCCACTCTAAACAACTTGCTGCCGCACTACAGCGTATTCCTGAGCTTGGACGACTATCTGGTCTTCAGGAGTGAGTGGAAGAAAGCTTGGGGCGATACGCCTTGCTACTCCATCCTGCTGCTTAACTATGAGGCGCTGCCCGGGATCATCAAGCGCGCGAAGAAGCGTCGCTGGAACCTAATCGTGTATGACGAGGCGCAACGCCTTAAACAGCGCACCTCACGCAACTCCAGGCTTGCTGGACAGCTCGTCAAATGTTCGGATCGACGCATCGCGCTGAGTGGAACTCCCCTCGATAAATCTCCAGTCGACCTGTGGGCGATCTTCCGCTTCGTGGTTCCTCACGTTCTAGGCGCCACGTGGAAGGCGTTCGAGGAGGAGTACATCGAGGATCAGACAGCGGGCATTCGAGAGAAGCTCAAGAGAGCCAAGGGCCAGGTGATCCGTCAGAAGCTTCTTCTGCAGATGAGGATCATCAAGAACAAGCCCAAGTTCAAGGAGCACAAGTGGGATCAGTTCATTGAGGCTATCAAGCCCTACACCATGAGCCTGACCAAGGAAGATGCGGGTATCGAGCCAGCCAAGATCACTCACGTCCCCGTGCTAATGCTCGGCCGCCAACGCCGCGCATACGATCAGCTCGAGGGAACGATGGTGGTTGATGTTGGCAAGCTGACGATCACCACAGCCCTGAAGATTGTTCGCAACGGCAAGCTCCAGCAAATCACCGGCGGCTTCATCAAGGACGAGGAAGGTAGAGTCCGGGTTATCGGTGACGCCAAAGCCAGGAAGCTCCACGTTCTACTTAAGCGGCTGAAGCCGCCCGTTGCAATCTTCGCGAGGTACACTCACGAGGTCGAGCTTATAGTAGAGGCGTGTAACGACTACAGTAATCGCGTAGGCGTTATTTGGGGCAAAGTAAAGGATACTAAGACGAAGAAGCGTAGAACGGAGGTAATTCAAGCGTTCCAGTCAGGTAAACTGGACTACGTTGTTTGTCAGCAACGCACAGGTGGGGTCGGTGTTGACTTATTCCGTGCTCGAAAGGGCATAGTCTATTCAATGAGCCACAGCTGGATTGACTTCGATCAGATGATGAGTCGGCTCGATTACTTGAAGCAGACGGAACGAGCAGAATTTTTCTTACTATACTGCATGGAGTCTGTTGACGAAGACATCATAGTAGCGTTAGATGAGAAGCGTTCCGTTTCCGAGATAACACTCGAACGCCTCAAGCGAAGGAGATCATGATGGCGAAGGACAAGGCGAAGGCCAAGAGCAAGGAGAAGGGGGCCCCGGCGAAGAAGGAGGCCGAGACCTTCAAGTACGGCGTGGCCGACATCGCGAAGAAGCTGGGCATCAAGGAGGCGTCGGCCCGCGTCCAGCTCCGCAACCACAAGGTGAAGAAGGCCGGCAAGAGCTACGGCTGGAACACCAAGGACGAGCTGGACGCCGTGATCGAGAAGATCAAGCCGTCGAAGGACGAGAAGCCCAACGGCAAGAAGTCCAAGAAGGACGACGACGAGTAAGACGCGGCTCGTCGCCGACCTGCGCTCGCAGGGTCCGTGACTGCCCCCACCCGCTAGAGCGCCGAAGAGAGCCCCCGGGTCGAAAGGCCCGGGGGCTTTCTGGTGGTCACTGTTCAACGTCAGCAATACGCTCCTACTGCTACGTCATCTTTACGTCCAGACAGCGCTGAGGCGCTCCGGGAAAGCGTTTCTGCGCGTTCGACGTGTCGCGCTACCGGCGACGCTACCTCTGGACGTCCTGACGTATCTGCATAGCTTAGCTGTTGACAATCCAGCAACTTAGGTTAATGATGGCTACCGGTAAAAATGAACGTTGGGGGACGCCGCCGCCATGGAAGACCCGCAAACGGGTGCCGATAATGTAGAGTACCTGAAGGCCCGTGTGGCCGAGCTCGAAGCCGAACTCCGTCGCCTTAGAGGTGACCCGGCTGCTTTCCAACGACTGAGGCCTTTCGGCTTCAACCCTCGACAGGCGAAGCTGCTTGTGCTTCTTGCCCGTCAAGCCCCTTCCGTCATATCCCGCCAAGCCATCGCCGCTGCCCTCGAGGGAGAGAACCTCAAGGGCATAGACGTCCTGGTGTGCAAGGTCCGCCGAGTCTTCAAGGCTCAGTCGATCCCGGGAGGCATTGAGACGGTACACGGGGGAGGTTATCGTTCAAACCCGCTTCTCACCGCCTGGGTGCTCAGACAGATCGACGAGCTGCCCCCCGCCGAGGAGCAGCCCGATCTCTTTGGAGTTGCCGCATGAGAACTATCCTGAGAAAAATCAAGAACACCCTCAATTGGAGCCAGGTGTTCGGCCTCATTGTCCTTCCCATCCTTGCTTGGGTGGGCATCATTCTCGGACTGAGGGCTATTCTCTGATGTCGAACCTGGAGCGTATCCGTAAAGGCCACAGGCGCGCACTGCGGTGGCTGAAGGCCCATCCGGGTCAGAAGATGCCGTCGGCGATCCAGCAAGGACTCAACGAGTTCGCGGCTCTCGAGGAGCTTCGCCTGCAGCAGCAGAGCCGGCGCCTCATGGAAGAGTGGGAGCGTGATCCCCGTCCCATAGAACTCAAGGGACCTCCGCCCCTTCCACAGGGTAGGCAGGTCGTTCTTCCACCTCGCCTGGCGAAAGGCCTCTTGCTGGCCTTGGGCGAACTCAACGATGAGGAGAAGGCCGATGCCCCTGTGGCTGCTTAAAGTCGGTGGGTTCTTCAAGGGGCTCTCCCTGAAAACCTATCTCATCATGGGCGCGGTGATCCTCGCGCTCCTTCTGGTGTGGAAACTGATGGATGCCATTCAGGACCACGCCCAGTACGTCAGGAGCCTCGAGACCGAGAACCAGGCCTATAAAGAGGCCAACGAGCGTCTCAACGGCAGGGTCAACGAACTGGCCAGCATCAACAGCTCGAACAAGGCCACCTATGAAGAGACTCTTCGGCAGGCACAGGAAGCGCGCCGCATTGCCGAAGAAGAACGCCTCGCGGCGGAACAGCGCGCCAACCACTATCGGAGCATCCGTGATGCAGCGAAGTCGTCTCCCGCTGAAGATCGCCGTTCTGTCAGCCCTGTCGTCCGTGACACTGTTGACCGCCTGTGGGGCCACACCGAAGGACCCGCCGGAAGTCCGAATAGTGGTTCGTGAGAACTACATCGTGGCCACCCCGGACCCCTCGTTGCGTACATGCAAGCCTCGGCCCCCTCGCCCCTCCTTGAAGGACGACTCCGATACCGCGGTCTTGATCGCCGATCTGGACGAGCGTGGCGAGGACTGCTCATCAAAGCTTGGCAAAACCTGGCAAGCTATCGACCAAGCGGCTGCTCGGGCAAGGCAGCTCAACTCACAACAACCGCAGCAATAGTCTGGCGCCGCCTCTGCCGGTGGATCGAGCATGACGTCTTCGGTGTGCCATCCCCGGAAGAGGTGGTGATCCAGGCCTTTGAGCGGATATACGGACCCCTCCATGAGCGATCTCTACGAGGTCCTGGGCGTGCCACAGGATGCGACGCCCGATCAGATCAAGAAGGCCTATCGCCATCTGGCGAAGACGCATCATCCCGACACGGGAGGCGATGCCGAGGCTTTCAGACGCATTTCTCACGCGTTCGAGGTCCTCAGCGACCCGGCTAGGCGCGCGAAGTACGACGCGACCGGCGACGATACGCAAACGCCGGACCCGGAGGCTTCCCGGCGTGCTCAGGTGTTCGCCATTGTGCGGACGATCATCAGCGGTCTGGTAACAGGATCGAACGAAGACCCAGCCTATACAGATTTCCGAGCCCGTATCCTTCGGGACCTCGCGCATCGGCGGCAGTCGATGGAAACGGACAAGGTCAACGTCCTCCACAGCATAACCCGGGTCCGGAGGTTCCTTGGTCGGTTTAGGCCCGACGAGGGAGAGAACCTCATCGAGGACATCATCCGCCAAGACCTAGCGGAACTAGAGAAGCGGGTGAAGGTGATCGAGGACGGGCTTGAGCTTCACGAGCGGGTAACCCAATTCTTCTTGGGGTACCGGTACGAAGTGGACCCGATGGAAATGGAGGGATACACCTCCACCGGGCCCACCCGTCAACAAGGCATCAGGCGCTACTTGATCGGAGGAGGAACCGAGCAGCTCTGAGCCTCGTTAACCCAAACGACGGCAGCGCCAAACTTCTCGCCTAGCGCAATCCATCGATTACGATCTTCAGGGCGAGCTTCCTCCACCCAGACATCGTGACCCGTTATGATGGCGATCTCCGCCAGGTCTACGGTAATCCAGGTGAGGACCTCCTCGTCCTGAAGATTTACCAGTGCCTGCTTGAGCGCGCGTCGGCTAACGTGCACCGCATCAGGCCTCAACTCTCCTCCCAGCCACAGGATCATGGGGCTATCCGAAATTCTCGGGCAGCATCCCCTCGGCCAGTCGCGCCGCGATCTTCGCCGCAGCTTCCGCCTTCATGATCTTGCCGTCCTTGTTAGTGTCCAGGCCAGTGTTCACCGCATAGGAGTCCGTGCCTTTGACGAAGAGCGGAGTCTCGGCAGGCTTGCTCACCGCAGCGGGACGGAAGATCGCCATGTAGGTATCGGCCACCCCAGACACAGGCCCGAAGGTATCGATGACCCACTTGAAGTACTTGTAGACCTCGTTGAGCTGATCCTCCGGGGTCATTTTCGCCAGGTTCTCGTGGGGTATCTTCAGGACATCCCTTGAGGTCGCCCTCATGAACTGGATGAGGCCTGTGGCCGACGACTTGGGGTTCTTCACTTTGGAGTCGAAGGTGCCCGCACTCTCGAAGGATATGCAGGCCATAAGGTCGTTGGCGTCGAACAGGCGGCCCTGGTACTTGGTCAGGGTGTCAGCGATCCACCAAACCCGGTCCTTGAACTTCTGTGCAGAACCCGGCCGATCCCGAAATGCCGGCAGACGAGCGAGGGTCTTACCCCAAGCGAGGGGTCGACCGTCCTCAGATGCCGGGAGGGATGGAGTCTGGGATGGCGGTTCTTGCTCCTCCCTCAGGAGTTGGTCCACTATATGGACACCCTGCGCAAGGAGACTGCGGAGTTGACGGAGGAGGAGGGAGTTCATTGGGCTTATCCTTCTGATGACGACCCCGCTCCCAGATCGCACCGACGATAGTACCGATGGAGCCTACGAGAGCCATGAGGCCTTGACCGAACAGGTCTTGGTTAGGTTCAGGTAGTGGGAAGAACGCGAGGGTTCCCATGGCGAGCACGAAGGCGCCGAGCAGTAGGGCGCCGAAGAAGTGCCGCTCAGAGAACCTCTTCACGACTTCCAAGACGATGGTGGTAAAGTTCATGCCCCCTCCTTCTTTGCTGACCGGGCTCTTCGACTGGGCGTGTATCGAAGCCCCTCTATCTTCTGGTCCATCCCCCTGATCGAGTGCTTTAGCTCGTCCAGAGCACGGTCGTTGTGCTTCTGGTGATCGGCGAACTTCTCAGTAAGGTGTTCGATGGACTTACCCATCCCGATCACGGCAGAGGCAACATCTGCGAAGCCCTCGATGGTCTTCTCCATCCGGTCGAGTTCACGACGCCGCTCGGTGCGTTCTTCGTCCACAGCCCGTTCGACGCGGGCGAGGTCTTCGGCGTGTTGTGTTTTGAGCTCCTTCTTCTGCTCGACCATCCTGGCCTCCGTCTTATCTCGGAGGTTCTTGATCTCGTTCTGGACGTAGACTGCCCCCGCCATGGCCATGCCAAGAGAGGTGAGCCCCAACCCTATCCAGTCCGTGATTTCCCCGACCATTTTACTCTCCCCCTTACGGCGTCACGGTAGTTACTGTTTGCGGACCTTCGGGAGCAGACTCGCCACCGATAGAAACCGCGGTCACCCAGTAGGTCCAAGTATCAGTATCGGACAAACCGGGGTGGATGAAGAAAGTGTTAGGCGTAGAGCCTATGAGGATGGCGAGCCCGAAGTCGGAAGTCGTGCCGTGATAGGCGTAGACATTGTACTGGGTAACGCCCCCCGACGGACTAGCGCTCCACTGAAGCGTGTTCTGCTGATACCCGCCGTAGCCGGCCAGGTTATCCGGAGCAAGAGGTGTCCCACCTCCTGTGGGCGTATAGGTGTAGGGAGTAACCGTCGAGAGGTCCTCCAACGCAACACCCCACAGGTTGAACGATTGCAGCTTGATATAGATCTGCTGCCCGATGTATCCCGCGGGGATGGGATACTTGAAGATGTTCTCGTCCAGGCGAGCAAACCAGGAGCCGATGGGATGCAGGACAGCCTGACTGCCGTACAGCTTTCGGTAGAGCGTCGTCAGGTCATACTGGGCTTCTCCGGTGACAGTCGCCACCTCGAAGCTAAGGTATTCGCCATCCACATAGCAGAGGGTGACAGCGTTCTGGGCATCGAGGGCGCTGACGGTCATCAGGTCCCCGTTCGACATCCGTAGGTCTACCCTCAGGGTATTGGCGATGTCAGGGTTAGCCCCCCCGTACGCGTTGAGTGCAGCAGTCAGCTTGCCCATCCGGGCGGGGCTATCGATAAGACCGACCTGCTGATAGGTCACGTCGTCCAGGGATAGCCAAACGAAGCATCCTCCCCAGAAGGGCCCATAGTTCGTACCATCGCCCCCAGACACCGCCGCCCAAATCTCGGGCTGCTGGTTAGTGGTGAGAGCTAGAGGAGGTTCGAAGATAAGCGGCGGGTTCACAGGGCCGGGGGGCGTCGCCTGGTTTTGACCCCCGCCGGTGTTCGGTTGAGTGCCGAAGCCTGACGTGCTCGACACGCCTTCAGGGAACTCCTCGACTACGAGCTTGAGGTCCCCGTTGTCCTGCTCGTCCACTTCGATGATGCGAACGGGAAGAACACCCCAGACTGGGTCATAGACCTCCACGATGTCCATGGGCTCGAGGAGGACATAGTTGTTGGGCAAGGTGAAGTCAAATTCGTTGCGGATGTAGGCCTTGCGTTGACCCATCAAGGCAACGATACGAGCCGCCATGTCGAGACTGGTGATCTCGTCAGCCTTGAACGAGCTTTCCGGCCGTAGCCCATATAGCTCGATGAGGTTCTGGTCTTTCCACTCGACGGGTGCAGTGTTGTATTGGTTCTGCCGGTCCTTCACGTCGATGCGGAAAGCGTTGTAGGCCTCCGCAGGATCGGTGCGGCGCATGACGATGGGGTCACTGTTGTCATCCTGCTCCCCCACAAAGTCCGCATCGGTGAGGGTGTAGCGGACTTCGGTCTGAGGAAGCCAAGTCACGCCTCCTCCGACTTGGGCGGTATCGCCGTACGGGATGAACTTCAGCTTCTCGCCGTTCCAGACGATAGCCGTATTCATCAGCTTAGCCCAACGGTCCAGAATGGTAGACGCCTGCTCTTGACTGGAGAGTGCCGGCGACATCCCAAAGCCCATCGCCCGGCAGTACGTCTGGAAGGCGCTGTCCCCGGTAGTAGGAGCGTTAGGACCCGACAGGAGTTGACCGTAGTCGATGCTCTCCGCAGGAAAGCCCACGCCATACTGTGGGCTCGTCAAGAAGTCGTCAATGATGAGTGCCGAGTCTGCGTCCCCGGTGGCGATCTGCGCGCTGTTGTAGCGGAGACCTTGAACCTCGAAGTTGTGCTGAGGCAGAACAGCGGCAGTTCCGAGGTTGTAGTTAGCCACAGCCAAATAGGCGATCCCCGCATAGTTCAGGGCTTGATCGGGGTGCCGACTGACCAGGTAGCTCCAGGCAGACTGGGGGTCGGTTCCGGTGAACAACGTATAGCCCGTCTGAGAGAACGCCTGTTCAGTCTGCTCCGCCTGATCGATGAAGACCCGATTGATCCCCACAATCGGTCCTTCACACAGGCCCATGATCAGCGAGGCACTGTACTCGTAGTACTCTTGCTTGACGCCGCCCTTGCCGGACTTCTGCTTCTTCTTGTTCGCCTTGAAGTCACCGTACCAGAACAGGTTAGGCCCGACCCGAGTCATCCCCCAAACGAGAGGCACCGGCAGGTTGCTGGCGCTTGTTTGGATTTGGACGCCGGTGTATTGAGGCTTGCCGGCCTTGATGGTAGTTCCGAATAGGCCCGACATCTAGTCCCTCCTCCAGAACGAGTAGACCCGCATCGGCCGATGGCACAGTGCGCGGAGACGTTGCAGTTCCTCCTCCTCGACCATCTGGGACGGGAAGTAGGCGTGAATGATGCTCGGCCACTTTGACACGATGGCACCGTGGCTGAAGGTGCGACCAATGCGCCAGACAAGGATGTCCCCCGGCACCACACAGAAGGAGGAGTCGGTGCTGATGCGTTCGAGATAAGAGGCCTCGTCCTGGTCGACCCGACGGCAGTACCGCTCAACCATTTCGAGGTAGCGCTCCTCGCCCCGGTGCATATGCCAGTCGGAGGTATAAGGGTCAACGTCCACACGTTTGACGATCCCGGCGCCTGCGAAGGCCTCCAGGAGGAGCATAGCGCAGTCGCAGGCGACACCGCGCACTCGTCCCTGGTGATGATACGGCGTTCCGATCCAGGAGCGCGCCTCGGCGACGACACGCGCCCGCTCAACTCGCTCGGTTTCCATGTCGATCACGACGCTCATTAGAATGCGGTCTCCGCAACAGGAACGAAGGGGAAGCCTTTGAAGTTCGGACGATTGCCGAAGACGTCACAGGCGCCGAGAGTACGAGGGCAGCCGGGGAACACAGTGAACTCCATCCCGGGCGTTGGTAGGAAGTCCAGGGGGTAGGAAAGGATGAGGGCGTTGGCTTGAGCCTCGCGGATGGTCCTCGAGAACATCACGTTGTCTGAGTTCTCGATGTAAATGGTCCCCAGGTCAAGCGGCGGGTTCACCGCACCAGCCCCCGTCCAGTTGATGCGAGTGCTGGTAGTTCCCGCCTCCACAGTGCCCACAGTTGCATAGTCGGTCTTGACCAGCTTGCACCCCGTGTCGAAGAGCGTATGCTGGCAAGAAGGCCCGTAAAGGTTCCGAGGCATGGGCATGTTGAGCAGGGCTAGGTCCGAGCGAACCTTCACCCGCCCTTCTGTGCGACCGACACCTTCGAGCGAACCGACACGACCGGCGAACAGGCGCACGCCACCGACCCAGGGGGCGTCCCAGGTCGTCGCGAAGAAGCGATCCCGGATGATGCTCGCGCCGTCGAAATCGCCGCGCCTCAGCGCCTGTGCAATCGACGTGTGCCGGTCGGGGACAACGTCCGTATCCCGATAGGCCATGGTGATCGTCTGCTCGTCGACTTCCACGCCGATCCCGAGCTTGAACCGGAGGCCTTGGACGAGAACACCCCCCGCCTCGAACGTGCGAACCAGGGGCTCTGTCTCCCCAATAGGGAAAACGCTGACATCCCGCTGAGCTGTGGTCCACCTCATGACTTCGCCGGTGATCAGAGCTACCGTGTAGCAGTCAGCATAGACGTATTGCCGAGAAGCCAGAAGCTCCTCGACATCGTTTCCCGTATAGGGCGGCTGTGGATGGATCGTCCTCATTGGATGATGCTCCGGAAATTGATCTGCTGCAGTTCCCACAGTTTGTCCATGAACTTCTCGAAGTCGGCGGAGTCTTCGAGGAACCGGCAGACGTAGTAGAACTGGAAGGCGCCCCAGACTTCTCGTCCTGCCGGCGGAGCGACATCGAAGACGAGCTTGTTGGGCATCAGCACTTCAACGCCGCTCGTGATCGTCCAGCCATAGTACAGCTTGACGTTCTGTCCTGCGCGAGCGGCGTTGAAGGTGTAAAGGCCTCCTGCGGTCACGGTGTACTGGTTCGGGCCCGGGTTGATAGAGACTCGGGTGAGCGGAGTACCGTCCTCCAGCGTGACCTTCACGTCATTCCGGAATGGGGCGTTGCTCGCCTGAAGTTGGTACGGTGCAACCGCGGGAACCGTTCGGGTTTCCCCGTCACCGTCGGGATACTGATACCAGAACTCGGAGGGCTGCTCGTTATCGATCTGGCCGATCCGCTCAACGAACCCCCCGAAGGTACGGCGCAGATCGAAGGTAAGGGTGACTCCGTCAGTCGTCCCCTGATACCCATTGGCGATATAATCGTCCGGATCATGGAAGAGGAAGGCGTCGAACGATCCCCGACGCTGAAGGAAGAAGCCCATCAGTGTCTTGAGATCGGTCTCTCCCTGAGCCACAGGGCGATCTGGGAGGTAGTCGTAGGTGAGCTCGTAGTCCCACCGAGGATCGTCCCAGAAGGCATTGCGGACTTCTCGGCCCGACACGTTGCTGGCCACCCTCGTCGAGAAGTTAGGGCGCTTGGCTACGTTGAAGGCCAGACCCTTAAGTGTGGGGAATAGATGAGTCTTGGGATCGATCATGTAGGGTTCCTCCGGAATACCGCATAGAGTCTCCACCACGAAGTCGGAGCATCTCACAAACGGGTTCCCGCCGGTGTTAGCTTCGCCGACCATATCGGAGAGACGGACGTTGGGCTCCCCGCCGGTCGTCGCTTCAGCGCCAATCCGGCTGAGTCTGACGTTGCCCGATCCTCCTGTGGAGGCTTCCCCCGTCATCTCGCTCAGGAACACCCGAGGCACAAGCACCGCCATTGCAGCGTACCCGAGAGCCTTGGTGATCTGGAAGAAGGGCTTGGGGGCATCGACCATTGCAGCATAGCCCACAGCCTTCGAGACACGAATGGCGAGTGATCCCAGAAGGGCATAGGCGGTGTTCTTGGCCACCTGGATGAAACGAGGAGTGGAGTCGTTCATCACCGAGTAGCCTGTTGTCTTGGTGATCAGCTGTCGGCCGCTCATGATGGCATAGCCGGTCGCTTTGGCCACTCCCGCCCGAGCAGCGGACAGCCCCAGCACTGCATAACCGGTCGCCTTGGTGATCGACTGGTAGGGTGTCAACAAGACAGCGTACCCAGAAGCCTTCGACACCTCTATATAGGCGTCGTCGGGAACCTCGGATCGAACATAGAGAACGAAGCGGTTACAGAATAGATCGTAGTTTTGACCATTGGGAGGACCGCTTCCCCGGATGGTTACCCGAACACTTCTAGCTCCCACAGGGATGTTGCCGAATACCCGATCATAGATACCGTAGACGTCGCCCTCACGGATAGGACCGTTAACGAACTCGGGACCAACGGGGAGATTGTTGGTATCGTAGAACTGAACGGCAATCTGGCCTGGGTCGTCCGTGGTGCTCCACCCAGCCTGGCAACAGAAAAGAGTGAACTCCGATAGACCCGTGTCGATCCCGGCCTCATAGGAGATTAGGGAAGCCGAGCGATAGCACTGAGGAGAAGCAGGTGAGTCAAGCCACTTACTCCTCATTTCGTCGTTGCCCCAATACTCGTTGGTATTGGTGACTGTTCCAACTACATTGGTCCAGTTCAGCGGATCAAAAGACCGCTCCCGGAAGATCAGGTCCCCGTACGGGAAAGGCTCGTCCTCCTCAGCGATGAAGAGCTGGACGTCATCCCAGTAGTTGTCATTGTTAGTGCCCGCATATCGACGGCTTCTAAGACCGATCCGAACCTTACGAGTGCTGGGAGGGAGCCACAGTTCAGTCTGCTTCAGAGTCCAGCCGGAGTCATCGTTCCTCGGCTCAAACCATCCGGCGAGCCAAACATCATTCTCATCGAAGGCATCCAGACCGATGTTCCCCTGGTCTATATCGTCCGACCAGGTGTTATGCCACGCAGCACCCACTGCCTTAAGAAGGCCTGCATCAATATCTGCATGGGTGTCGGGAGGAAGAACAACGGTTTGGGTATACCAAGAGAACTCAGAGGAGGCACTCCGAGCATAGAACGTCCCAGAGTAGGCGTCCGCTGGAGCGTTGACGATTACGAGAGACCCGCTCCCCGTATCAACCCTGGTCCACCCCGTGGCGTTACCGGCCTCGAAACCGGGATTGTTGAGCTGAAGCTTGCGGGGATACCCGGTCTGAGGAACCAGTACCTGAGCCGAGATACCGGTGACCCTCGCGTTGGGGTTAGTTTGCCGAAGAACGGCAACATCGACGCCAGTAACCCTAGCGGAAGCAGGTCCGCTGCGGAGAACATTGACGTCTACACCGGTTACACGAATGGGCATGACTTAGACCGTCACCTCAATGCCGACCTTCAGTGACCCGATGGCCACATTGTCCCAGGGACCGCCGGCGGGATTGGTATTGAAGAGATCAATAAAAGCTTGATAGGAGTTGGTGACAGTTCGAGAAGCCCCATTAGCCTGATTGCCCACACTGTCAATTTTGGATCTTACTTCGCGGGCACCCGCCTCGTCCTTTCTCGCCGCCATCACCGTCTGAACACAGAAGATAGTAGTAGGAGGCGACACAAGAGGACTGAGATCGTAGAGATCGGTGGCCCCAGGAGTACCGCTTGACACGTAATCGGTATCACCATTAAAGGGAACCTCGTCAACCATGGCGAAGTTAGATGTCCCCGTGCTAGGGGTCCATGCCTTTACCGCAGTATCAGCATCAGGCCTAATTAACTCAACCCGGCATTCCCCCAGGCGAGTAGCGGAGTCTACTACGTAGAAGTCGTCAATATCTTTATCTCGACCGGTGTTGCCTTGAAAGTTAATCCGGGAAATATCATCCGCCCCAGTATTAACCCCAGCTACGTTGATCACCTCCATGCCGTTCAAGTATACCCTCACAGCTCCAGCTACCGCATCTCTAACCAGTTCAACCTCAAAATAGTTCCACATCGCCGGCAGGAAGATACCGGGTGCACTATTGCCGAGGATGTTACTGTTAGGACTATCTCCGCGAGTAACCCGGAGAGCTCCGTCTTTTAGCATATGAAGCCGATCTACTACGATGCCCGCATTCGATACAAAATCCACAATAGGCTGATTAGAATATCCGGCGAAAGAGTCGATAAACCAGGCAAACCCCACCGAAATAGCAGAATAGCTGGAGGGAAGGAGAGCGGTAATAGAATCTGCATTGTTATTTAGTCGACAGGCTTGACCGCCGAACCTACCTGCAGTGAAGGTCGGGGTGTTCCCAAACACCCAGGACGGGCTCTGCAGTAGCCCGATGGTCGTGGTGTAGGGGTCAAACCCATCCATAAAAATGACGGCCATATTGTATCCTCCTTACGCCTTGCTCTGGAACCCGATCTGTAGCTGTTGAACTTCAGCCACAGTCCAGGGAGCGAGGGTTTGCGGGTTCTGGTCCCAGATGGCCGGCTGTAACGTCGCAAAGGCGTTGGTCAGCCCGGGCAAGTCACCGGTGTTATACTGGACACCCCCCGTGTAGATCGCCATCTGAAGGTTCTGAGGACCGCCAGCACCTTTACGTCCGCGGCCGGTCACGACAACTCCCACAACGTCGAGAGTCTGTGCAGTTGCCGAGAGATCGCTTACGGTGAAAAGCTCGACTTGCTCAGCTGTGCCCGAGCTAATGTAGTCGAAGTCGGTATAGACGCCGACTTCATCCACGTCATTGAAAGAACCGGTCCATTGATCGAGCGCGCCATTGCCATTAGGAACCAGCGTGGCGAGACGCATCGACCGGGTGTCCTGAGTGGCGATGATGATTTCCGACTGGTCACTGCGGTTCGCCCCGCCGTTGACGTTAGACAGCATCCCGATCTTCGCCTTGCGGATCGATGCACCAGAGAAGAGGTTGGTGTCGCCGTAAAACGAGGCCTGCAGAACGCCGTTCCGGTACCACTCGATCATGCCCGCCACGTCGTCAATCTTGACGTAAAGGTCCATCGAGTAGACGGTATTGCCCGAGATATTAAAGGTCGGGTTTACCGCCGTCCAAGCCGTGCCGTTGTAGTATTGGAGTTGAATGGTTCCCGCCGCGATCATCCTGAGGCGAACAACACCTTGGTCCGAGGAGTTTCTCAGCTCCAGGAGATCAAAGCCGCTTCCTTGAGGAGAGCTACCATTCTGGCGAGTGACCATATGCGCCCACACCTCGAGCTGATCAGCCCCGAAGTCCGGGGTGACCGGCTCCGATCCCGCAGCATAGGACATCCCGCCTCGACAGAAATTGGGGTCACCGTTTGGCGATCCCGCATCGAAGACGAAGCTCGAGCCCAACATGATGAAGGCGTCAAACTCACCGCCTGCAAACAAGATTGCCATAGATCAGCTCCTAACTCAGGTGGCGCGGGCCGGCTTGAAGGGAATTGACTTCTGCGATGGTCCACCCAACGCCGGTAGCCGGGTTGACCTGATAGATGTCTCTCCGGAACGAATACTTCTGATCAGTCGCGAAGGTCGCGCCGAAGAAGTCAGCGCCGTTCGTACGGATGGCGTTCTGAACGAACATCTGCGTAGCGTCGTCCTGGCGATAGGCACCTTTAACCGAGACTCCGTAGATGTTTGGACTGTTAACTAGGGGGGTAAGAGTATAGAGATCGTACTCACCGGGCTCGGTGATGGGGTTCTTGACAAAGGTGTTATCGTTGATCTGCTGGTTACTCGCCGCCTGCCAGTTCGGAAGCTCCACGGGATTGGGGGTCCATTGCGTCTGATTGCCGGGGCCCGTCGGCGCAAGCCACTGCACTCGGACGTTGCCCAGGTAGGTATTGTTCTGATCTCCTGTGGGATCACACAGGTAGAAATCATCCCACTGGCAGGTGGAAAGGCCCACAGTCGAGAGGCCGATGTTGTCGATCCCAGGCTCGGTGAAAGTGACCGCGGGGATGGAGATAACGGTCTGAGTATTCACTCGAACCTCGATCATCCCCCCGGCACCCGCCTTAAGGTGTATCTCAATCCAGGACCATACGTCTTCGAAGAGGACACCCGAGGCGGTTTGGCCGATAAGGTTACCCTCACTGTCGCTCCCTCTATAGACGGCGATACGGCCCGGATTGATGAACTCGATGGAAGCCACGTCAATGCTACCGGACCTCAGGGTGACTTGGTTCCCGAAGTCGATATTCCTCATGGCAAAGCCCAAGAAAATCTCGGGCATTAGGGGGCCCCCGGGCACAGGGACAAAGTAGCCGGAGACTTGGGCTCCCCCGAAGCCTGTCTCCAGGCACTTGCCATAATCGAACCGGCCGGGAGCAACTGTTCGGAAGTTCTGGTTGTTGTTGTAATCGTAAAGGCCGATAGCTCCGGCTACGTCCGACGACAGACTGCCGGTCGGGAGATAGTCGAAGCCTTCTACCCACTTAAGAGCCATCAGACCACCTTCAGCTTTCCGGAGCGGATTTGATTAGAAATCCACCGCCTCATAGATGAGCCCTCTCGAGCCAGCAGCTGGTCGAGCGACGTGCTGCCCGCGGCAGTCACCGTAGGTTGGAAGTTGAACACGGGATTGAGAGTCTTCGTGAGCATATCAGCGCGCGCCTGAGCGCCGGCAGAAGACGCTCGATCACCGCTGACGCCGGTTGCACCCGGCGACATCCCGGCAAGCGCGTCCCGGAGAGGATTTGCGAGCGTCGCAGGCAGGACCATCTCGTCCTTGTGCAGCTCGGTCACCGCACCGTCATAGGGAACCTTGCCCCAACCTCCTTCAGCCGAGAAGATGCGGTTGCCTAGTGCGAGAACACCCGCAAGGGCGGCAGCTGCCATCGCTGGAGCAAGAAAGGGACCGACCACAGGGATCGCAGCAACAGCGGAGTAGGCGCCGGCAGCAGCTGTCGCAGCTCGAGCGGCAATCTGCATGAGACTCGTGCTCGCGGTGATGCTGCCCGTAGTCGCTGCAGCCGTCGCCTCAATCCCCGTTCGAGTGGCCGCACCTGCAGCCGTCGCGGCAGTCTTCGCTGTTTCGGCAGTCACCGTAGCCGCGGCTTCCGTCGTCTCCCCAGCCACGACAGCTGCGGTCTCGCCTGCGGTGATACCCGTCCGGGCAGTAGCTCCCGTCGCAGCAGCAGCAGTGCGAGTAGCCTCGCCGGCCATAGTCGCGGTCGTGAGGCCGAGTTGGCCCATGATCCAGTTCTCGACCATCCGCGTCACCGCAGACTCGATCACACTGAGGATGGATCGACCGAAGTTCTGCCAACCGGTGCGGAAGTCTTGGATGCCGGCAGCCCACTGAGTGAACATGCCAGTGAAGGCACCCGACATCTGACTGATGTTCCCGCGCCAGGTGCTGTAGACTTCGTTAGCGGCCATCCGCTGATTGGTGATCAGGGTGGCCTGACCTTGAGCGCGGATAGACCGGAGGTTCTGCTGGTGTTGAACCTCGAGAGCTTCCAGGTCCTGGTAAATACGGGCTTTCTCGTCTTCCTCGAGACCGGCGAGGGCCAGCGTCTGCATCAATGCTTCACGCTGGATTTGGTAGATGCGCTCAGCCGTTTGGACGCGCAGGTCAGTCTCGCGTTGGGCGAGCTGCTGAAGACGAGCCAGCTTTTCGTTAGTGCTGATTTCTTCCTGAGCGGATTGTTGCTCGATCAGCTCCCGTTCCTGGTCAAGCTGAATTTGAGCCAACTCGGCATCGGTGGCGGCGATGGCCTCGTTGCTACGAGCACGCATCTCGAGACGCTGAGCCTCAAGACGCCGGGCACGTTCAGCCGCTCTCTCTTCCTCTCGACGACGGTTCTCCTCGAACTTGCGAGCAAACTCCTCCTTCTTCTCGAGGGCCTGCTGGTACTCGACGCTCTCTTCGCCATGGAACTTGCGAACCGCCTCGATCTTCTGATCCTGAATGCGGTTCCACTCTTCGAAGTTGTCTTCTACGGCCTGCTGCTGACGGTCGAGCGTCGCCAGTTCCACACGGAGTGCCTCACGAGCAGCCCGCTCACGTTCTCTCTGTGCGCGACGAGCAGCAGCTTCACCGCCCCTGTCTCGCTTGGGCTTTTGCAGGTCCTTGATCTGGTCTTCGGCAGACTTGATGGCACGAGCCGCGGTGTTGGCGTCGATCACGCCTTGGTTCGAGGACCTCCTCAGCAACTCGATCTGGTTACGCAGACGAGAAATCTGGGTTTCTTTAGGGAGGAGGGCTCGAGCAGCTTCACCGGCTTGAAGCGACAGACGATTGGCCTCAGCCTCACGTCGCACGGCCTCCGCTCGTGCTCGAGAAGACGCCTCCGCTGCTTTGTTCGCCTGGTCATACCGGGTGAGCATCCCTGTGCCGCCCATGATGCGCGCACCGAGCTCGTCGGGACCGAAGCGAACGAGAACACCCATCCTACTGATCGCGCGACCCAACCAGTCGAACGCATCAGACGCGCCGGTCGCCACAGCATGCCAGGCCTTCGCTAGCCCATGTGCCTTATCAGAGGCTCCCTGGGTTGCACGAGCCACCGCATCGAGGAGGATTTGCTGAGCCTCGTGTTGGCGTCCTTGCTCGACGAGAGTGCGGATGTACTGCGTGGTCGTATCATCCAGCAAACCCATTCGGTCGTTGAGCATCTCGGCGCCGGCGATGGGATCGGCCATGGCTTTACCGAGGTCTTCGGTCGCCTCTTTGGCATCCATGCCCATCGCGTACTGATAGTCTCGACTGATGGCAATGAGGTCATCGAACATCTCGACGCCGATTTTGCCCGTCTGCGCGAACGCCCCAGCCATCTCGCGGGCAGCACTGGTCGAGACGTCAGTGGTCTTGCTGATCTCCACAGCAAGCTCGTCAACCTGAGCAGCGGTAGCACCCGCCGCCCGGCCTGCTCCTTCGAGGTTACGCTCGAGACCTTCCATCGAGGACTGGAACCGGATGACCGATGCGACAGCAACGCCGATCCCGATAGCAAGCGCACCGAACCCGAGAACGGCGGGCGTCATCACCGCGCGCAGAGCAGTGAAGGTGCCGCGAAGGCCCCCGAAGACCTGAGTGATCTGAGGGCCCTGCTGCATCAGGACCTGCATCGGCCTCTGGCCAGACATCAGGCCTGAGAAGACGTCGTTCAGTTGATACGACAGCACCTGGGCCTGATAGCCCGTGAGTTGAAGTCCCTTAACGACCTGCCGGTTAGTGGAGTTGAGCGCGTCGAAGCCACCAGCCGCCTTCTTAGCAGAATTGCTAACCTGGTTGATGTCTTCCTGGGCCTTTTGGGAGGCCTGGTCTAGCCCGGTAGTAGAGCCACCGAACCTGACTTCAACGTCGCTCATTGTATGACTCCACCCGTTTGGGAGAACATCCGTTCAAGGTCGTCCCAGCTGCCGGTCATCTTTTGAGAAGGTTGACCTTGGCCCTTACCCTTGGGTTTCTTTTTCTTAATCAACCCGAGATAACCCGCAACGGACAGATAAACAGGCGGACCGTGGGTTGTCCAGTGATCTTGCATCTTCTGGTACATCGCCAAGGTCCAGGTATTCTTTATTCGGTGCCAGCTTCCTCCTTCGACACCTGCGGCGACGAGTTCTGCGACGAGGGCATCCCAGTCGCCGTCGAAGGGCTCGCCCCCTGCTCCCCCGGTTGTTCAGCCTTGAAGCCCGCCTCAAGCATGATCTCATTGATGACGGGTTCGAGCGCCTGCGTCTCCTTGGACGTGATGAGGCGCTTGACCTTGTTGATCACCAGCTGGTCCTTCTCCGCCTCCGTGAGACCGGCGTTGGCCGGATCGGAGTAGGGAGCCTGGAAATCTTCGTTGTCCTGCGCCAGCGACAGCGCGAGACACGCGACCCCCGCAGCCATGATAGGCACAGGGGACTCATCGGGCTGCCCTTGCTGTGCGCGGCGGATGGATTGCTGGATCGCGTCGATATGGGGCCACACCTTCTCGAGCGTGGCGAAGACGAGCGGCTGGATCACGTAGTCCTTGCCACCCACTTGAACTTTTGCCATATCCTGTTTCCCTCTATATGGCGGTTGAAAATGCGGGCGGGAGCCGAAACCCCCGCCCAGTTGCGAAGGACCCCTTAGCCGCCGGCGCCGCCTTGGGCCGCCGACGTAATGAAGCCGATCTGGCCCGCGTCGTTGGCTTGGGCTTGGCCGCCCATCTCGGCGATCAAGTAGTCATCCTGCTTCAGGGGCAGGCCGAGCTTCTCCGAGACGCACGAGTAGAGCACCAGCGTGAACGCCTTGCCGTTGTAGGTCTGCGAGAGGACCAGCTGGAACTTGGGCGTGGTGCCCATGAGCGCCTGGTTGATCTCCAGAGTGTTCCCCGTGTTCCCCGTGTAGAGATAGTTGAGGAACACGTCCTTGCCAGCATCGCCCGCAGCGAAGGTGTAGGTGCCCGTGGACGGGTCGATGGTGTACTGACCCGCCGTCGGCGACGACGCCACCTGGACGAGGGGAAGTCCCGTGTCCTGGAAGTAGACACCGAGGTCCATGAAGAAGCTGGCGCCGTTCGCTGCGACCACGGTGTAAGGGCCGGGATCGTCGGGAATGGCGCCGGCCTCGTTGAACACCTGGATCTTCTGCCCGCTAGTCACCTGCTGGCCGAAGTAGATTTGGTTGAACGACTCCACGTCGATCTGGCCGGACGACGCCTGCCACTCGATCTTCGTCTTGCCGCGGGCGACATCCAACGGGAACTGGTATTGCCCGAACAGCTGCTTGGTGTCAGCCGAGAAGTCGACGCCGACATCTTGCAAGGCACCGAAACGCAGCGGGGTGCCGCCGCCCGGGGGCGTCGCATAGAGCTGCCCCGTACCGAAAACGTATTGGGCCATGTTACTGGACCTCCTTCAGGATGAGAGCCTTGAGTTGCGGAAACTCCTTGTGAAGAAGGTTCCACGACTCCGTGTGGCGGGACAGGGTGCTGTTGGACAACCTCGAGCGGACCCAGTTGGTGATGCCGCGGTCGATGGCAGCCCCCAGATCGGAGACTCCACCTTCCGTCGCCCCGACTTCCTCGGCCTGCGGTTCGTTGGCCACAGGGGCCTCGGTTTCCGCAGGTGCGAGGGTGTCGTCGGCAGAGGGCGAACCTTTCTTGACCATGACGTTCTCCTATGGCACAAGCAGGGTGATGGGCACAACGAGCATGCCCTGATCATCTATGTCGCCGGGGTCCTTGAACACCGTGCCATCGATGAAGCAGTGCCAGACCAGCCCGTTGAGCGTGTTCCTCTGGTCGGGGAACCCCGGGTCCTGAGGCTTGGGGGCGAGAGCCTTCTCGACCGCATCCAAGATCAGGTTGTTCTCGATTGTGGGAATACCTCCAGGGGACTTCCCCGTCGCCTGATAGATGATCCACTGAGCCCCCCACGTCCTCTTGTAGGGGAGGTTGGTGATCTGCTGAGACATTTCCGTATGCTCAGCCTGATAGCACGCCGGCTGCTGGTTGATAGCCACATCCGAAAAGAGCTTCACTCGACGAGACACCGTTTTGAAGCCTCGGGGGGGATCACCCCACTGAACTTCAGAGGCCAAGGCGAAGAGAGCCTGGAAGACCGTTTCGCGTGGAGGGGCGGGAGGAAGGTACCTCATATCTACTCCATCGCTCTCTTGGCGCCCTGAAGCACAGCTTCTTTCATGGCGGTGGAAATCTCCACAGACATCTCGCGGAGGGACGAGCGCATGTAGGAACGCTCGGGCATCGTAGAACCGGGGTGGTTCACCTTCCGGGCGAAGACTTTCTGGCCGTCTTTCACAAACGCGAGAACAGAAGCCTTCTTCGGGAGGATGATATGAGCCCCGGTCTGACCCCCGTACTCGTGAATGCCCGCATAAGGAACGTCCCCTGTGGAGAACACCCGGCCCCACACAGCATGAGGTTGAGCATCGACTGCGTGGGTGATCGAACGAGCTAAGCGACCGGTCTTCCTGTTGAGAACCTGACCGCTCAGTTTGTTCTTCTTGATGTAGGCCTCGAGCTTCAGCGCCAGCGTGGTGACCTTCTGCAATAGCGCAGCGTGGACGGTCGCTGGCATCTTTCCTAGCTTGGCGATAACTTCCTTGTCACCGACGATGGAGATGCTGATGATCATTAGACCGGCACCACCTTTCTGTACGGCTGAAGCAGCTGCTCAACGTACTGAGTCATGCTGTCTCGATTGAAGGACACAGTCTCCCCGACGCCTCCCGACAGTGCCTTGCTGCGAAGACCGATGCGGTCCTTGTACCTGAATTGCTCACCCACAAGCATGAAGACCGCCTCGTTGATGTCGGCGGGCACATAGGAGTAGGTGATCAGGACCTCTTTGCCGGCATCCGCATCATTGAAGACGTAGACGCCCTCGACAAGAGTGTACTGACCTTCTGCGGGGCTGGCCTTCACGTAGGTCAGCGGTTCGAGTGTGTCGGCGTATCGAACGCCGCCGTCTTCGAGCAGCAACTGACAAGTCTTGACCATTGCAGGAGTGGGTGGATCAGCCACCGGCGCCGAGACCACATGAGGCTCGTCGGTAATCAGGTATCCTGCCCTATAGTCGATGGCGACAGCTGAACGAGCGCGGGGGAACACGTATCCCCACAGCTGGAGGCGCTTCATGCCGGTCAAGCCTGCGGGATCGCCGTCGGTGGGCATGAGGATGTAGCCCGAAGACCGAGGATTACCTGTAGACGGTTCGGTGATCCTCGTCCCATAGAACTCGATGGAGTTGATCTTGATGACAGGCCACTGCCTCAGCATCATGAAGCTGTTGCCATAGCCATCGTAGATTTCGAGGACGTCTCGGGCAGCAAGCGTCTCGCGCCCGAGGTACCCGAGGACGAAGCGAGAAGCGGCGGAGATCATCAGCTGCAACAAGGCATCGCTGCTGGTGTCATCCATCGGGATGCCAAGCCAGAGCTTGACATCCGCGAGAGTGGTTAGATCACCGTCCTTCATGGCTTCGTCCTCAGTTTCCCTCGTTGATCGGCCAGGCCTCAGCTATTGCCCGACTTGTGCTTGCGGCACAGGGCCTGGAGCTGGGCGAGCTTCGGCTTGTTCGGCACCTCGATGTCGCGCTCTTCGAGCCAATCGATGAGCTCGGCCTTCGTCATGCCGTCGAACTCGTCCTCCTCGTCCTCCGCAGAGGCCTTCGGCGCCGGCTCAGAGCGCCGAGAAGGCGCCTGAGCGGCGTAACGCGAGAGCACCGTGCATCCGTGACGCCGAAGGACCTTCTCGTGATCCGGGTTGTCGCAGATGATCACACCATCGTCGTCGGGCTCGTACTCCTTCCCGCCGCGCACGATGATGGGGGACGACAGTCCCTCAGGAGCTTGCAGTCGAGTCATTGCCTTATCCTCCTTGGTTTTGGCACTCGTCGGAACCCACCTCGATGAGTTCGGAAGAGGGCCAAGGGCCCCACCCGAAGGTGAGACCCAAGGCTAAGGAGGAGGACCCCGTTAAGAGTTCGGGACGCCGATGCCGGTGACCACGGCCATCGAGGGCGGGAAGTAGTGCTGCAGCACCTCGTCGGCGTAGACGCCGTACTCGTATTTCCGGGTGCGCAGCGGCCACTCGATCTGGTAGTAGTCCTGGCGGGTGCGGACCTGCATCACGTTCCCGACGTTGGACAGCGGGTAGGGCAGACGGTTAGTCGTCATCAGCACCGTGCCTTGAGGCATGTTCGGGTGGATGCGGACCTTCAGCGTCTGCGCGCCGGCCATCGAGAAGCGGTTCAGGTAGGTGGCGACCATGATACCGCCGGCGACCGCGCCCTGCTCGGGGTTGAACACGATGCGGTAGGCGCCGTTGGTGTTGCCCGACAGGATCAGGTGGCTGATGGTGAGCGCCTCCTGCGAAGAAATCCAGATGGTGTCGGGGGACAGACGATAGTTGTCCCAGCGATCCTTCAGGGCTTCATCGAACTGGACGATCCCGCCGGCGCCGTCCGTGGTGAGCGGCTGACCTTCGAGGTCCATCCAGTAGGCGTTCGAGCCCGCCTGCGCGGCCTGGGTCAGCAGACCGTCGAAGACGAGGTTGTTCACCGAGTTGTCCGCCGAGGGCAGAGACGCATAGGTCTGCGAGCCCGCGCCGGCCGCGTCGGTGATCGTCACCACAGGGGCACCCGTCAGAGCACCGAGCGTCGCCGCCGCAGCGGAGGCGCCCCAGAACCAGGCGTAGCCGACCGCGCCCTTCACGCCGTCGACCGAAGCAAGGATGGACTGGGTGGTCGTGCCACCGGCGAGGGTGATGTCCGCCGCCGTGGACTTCTGAGCCGAACCGCCGCCGAAGGTGTCCGTAGAGCCGTCCGCGTTGGTGCGGATGATCTCGGTGGGGATGCCCGCGGTGACGGACGAGTTCACGAAGCCCTCGAGCGTCAGAGCAACGCAGGCGACAAAGATGGTGCCGTCCGACAGACTGCCGCCGGTATTCTGGCCCGATAGCGAAGGCGTCGGCGTGGTGCCGAGCGCGAGCGACCCGTTCCCACCGAGGAGGAGCATCTCCTCGCCGATCATCAGCGCCTCGAGACCGGTCTTGGCGGCGATGGCGCGGACGTCATCGAAGCCCTGGCCGGCGTATTGCGCCTCGAAGGTCACGCTGTCTTCGATGCCGATGCCCTTGTAGGCAGCGGTGTAATCCCTGGTCGCCACAGCCATCACGCCGCCGCGGTTGCCTTGGGAGACACCGATGCGGACGCCGGAGGTGTTAATCGCGGTGATCGCGCGCCAGTTGGCCTGGATGCCGCCCTTGCCCGAAACCCGGGGGATTTCGTTGCGGAGCGGAGTCAGGACCGGGTAGAGAAATTTGGAGCCGGCTTCCAGGTCGTAGTAGGTCAGGCCCGACGTAGCCGAACCCGACTGCTCGAAGGTGGCCTTGGCGAGGTCGAGGCCCTTCAAGGCTTCGCCTTCGATCTTCGGCGCGGTGGCGAGTGCCTTCATGACCTGTTCGAGAGTGGCTCCCGAAACGAGGCCGGGGACAGCAGCACCGCCCATCAGCTGTTGTTGCAGAGACATGGTATTCAAATCTTTCTGCGGGTCTTCACCCACGGTTAGAGGTTAGTTCAAGTTGATGGTACCGTCTCCGGCACCCGCTGCTGTTGGGTTCCCGTCTCCGGTCACCCGCCTTCGTTAGCCGCCTCCGCCCATGTGGACGGGACGACGATGGGCGAGCTTGATCGCTGCCGTCGCGAGAGCGTCGGCTCCGAACTTCTCGACCAGTTGCTCGAGGTTCTGCGGATCGGCATCGGGTTCGATCCCGATACGATCCCCTTCCTTCGTGACCACGTTGCCCCGAGGAGCCGAAGGCATGGGCGCAGACTTAAGGAGTTCCACGTCCTTCTTCAGCTGCTCGATCACGGGGACCGCGTCGGAGATGACCTTCTTGAGTTCGGCGTTCTCGGCCTCAATGCCGGCGAACTTCGCCAGCTTCTCGGTCTTGTCATCGTCCTCTTCATCGTCCCCAACGCCGAGCTCCCTCAGGAGACGGTACATCTCCTTCAGCTTCTCCTTGTCGGTCTTGCTGTGACGCGAGCCTACCTTCTCGAGTTCCGAGAGGGAGGCCTTGGTCATCGTGACGGCGGCCGAGAGCTCGACCACCTCCGGAGCTGTGGTGATGATCGTGTCGATGTCCAGACCGCGGTCCTGCATCTCCGTGATCATCTCCGAGACTTCTTCCTGCGCCATGGCCACGAGGGCGCCACCCAGTTGAACGAGGCCATTGGCGATCATCTCGGGCACAGGAGAGTTGTCGCCTTCCGTCTGCCGTTCCCAGCACGCGGACGAACAGACGTAGCCGAGCGACTCCATCAGTTCGGCCAGACGGCCGACCGTGTAGAGTCCCTTGGCGAGACAGTGTTCACCGAAGACCTCACGGGCCTTGGTAAGGATGCCGTGCCACTTGGTGACCTCGGCGCCGACGGTGATGATAGCGTCGCGTTGAGCGTCGGCCTCACCGTCAGCAGGAGCGGACTCACCGCTCAGGGCGCCCTTCAAGCCCGCAATCGCCTTCGTGAGCGGGTTCGCGGTCTTCTGAGCATCCAAGGTAGCCTGGTGAGTGACGGCCTCAGCCTTCTTCGCGAAGGTGCGACCATCCGTGGTCTTCCAGACCTGCTCCACCTCGTTGACGGCGGCCTTGGCTGCGGCGTCATCTTCGGCATCGGTACTGCCCTTCTTCGCCTTCACCTTCGGCTTGTCCGAAGGATCACAGTCGGTCACCTTGTCGGCGTCCTCGTCGGCGTCGTCAGACTTGGCAGACGAGTTGTCGTCCTCGTCTTCTTCCTCGTCCTTCTCTTCCTCGGACTCCTCCTCGGCGTCCTCTTCATCTTCCTCGGCTTTCGCCTTGATCAGGTCCTCGCGAGCCTGCTCGAGGAAGTCCACCCAGTTACCGTTGGACACCTTGGCCAGCTCGGTCGCCTTGGCCGCCACATCCTCGTTGGAAGGTTGCCACAGCTTGAAGGCGACTTGCTCTTCGGCGCCGTTGGCCTTGACCATCGAGAAGTGGGCAGTCGGGACGCAAGGGTTGTCGACCAGGGACACCTCGACCGGATCGGCGGTGAAGCGTTGGACGTCACCGTCCTTCCAACGCTTGGCGTAGCGCCCGCCAATGGAGAAGCCCGTGTAGACCCCCTCCTTCACCTTCTCCCACTCGTCATCGTCCACGATCTTGGCCGCAGCCTCGATGCGCCGGTCCTCGTCGAGGAACACGATATCGGTGAGCTTGCCCGCTGCCTTCGCCGTGTGCATGACACGAACGTTGCCGAGGGACTTGCCATCAGTGGCCGAAGCGATGCCTTGCGACCACTTCTCGAAGAGCGGCTTGGAGCTGGCGTAATCCATCACCTCGCCGGACTTGTCCATCACCTCTTCGGTGATGGTTCCGTAGACGAGGCGGTTTTCCTCGTCAACCTTACGGATGGGCACAAAGACCCGGAGTTTGCTCATTGGTCAGTCTCCTGTGACCGGTTGACGTTGGTTGGGGTTACGATCATGCTCCTCTACTCCCTCAGAACTTATCCCTTGGCCACGATGAGGTTCCTTTAATCCTCGACCACGGGTGAGATCACACACCGACATTCCGGATGGGCTGCCGGAGCCTCATGGCCCGACGGGAACGGTTCGTCAAGTTCGATAGGACCCGCCTGAGCGTTGCCGGAGCAGATGCCACAGGCTCCCTCGAGGTCCAGCCATTCCTTCTTCACCGAGACGCCGTTGTCCTGCGCGGTACGGTATCCCGCCAGAGCCCCATGGCTGTTGGCGGTAGCCACCTCGGTCATGGCGATAAGGTCCGCCCGATCCGGCGAGAACGGATACGCCGTCTGGATCAGGTCTGCGATCTCCTCCGAAGTCAATCCCTCGCGCAACCCGTTGGCGATGAGGGAGCGGATCATATCGCGGGTGGTACGTTGCAAGGACAGATCGCCGTCAAGGCTGATCAAGGCAGCCGCTCGTTCTTGCGCCCAGTCAGCAGCTCGACGGTTCACCTGGTTAACGAGGTCGGACGTGGCCTCCACACCGGCTTGACCGAGAGCGATCTTACCGGCGTCTACCGCCATCGCCGTGGTGTTCTCGACGAGGGCATCTTCCAGCTCCTCGATCACTTCGAGGTCGAGACCTCCAATCAAGTCATCGATGTCCGGCTCGTCCTCATCGGCCTTCGTCAGCGAGGACAGCTTCTCCTCGAGCTGCGACGCCACGTCAGCGCCGAGCTTACGAAGCTTCTTCTTGACGGCCTTGGACAGCTTCACCTCGATGCGAGCGACCTTCGGCCGATCAAGCGAGAGAGGCAGGATGTCGTCCGCCTTGCGAAGATCGGAGGGGGCAGCGGTTTTCTTCGCGCCCTCCTCCTCACCGCCGTCCCCCGACGACTCCTCTTGAACTTGATTGCTCCCCTTCGCCTTCGGGGCGTTGGTGACCACAGGTTGAACGGTGCCCGCCACGTCGTCCGGGTTGATCGGCACATAGCCAACCGAGGTCATGACCATCGGCTTGTTGAACATATCTTCCGGATACGGATCGAGACCGAGACGAGCGCGCGCCTCGTTGATCACCATAATGCCCTTGCCGGCATAGCTGGTGAGGATTTCCTCTTCCTTCTTCGGGTCGACTTCGCTGTCGTCTTCCCAGGCGAACTCGAGGTCCGCCATCTCGAACTCATCGACGATGATGGAGTCGATCAGACCCTTAACCCAGTTCTGCAGCGGGGCTAGACCTTCCTTCTCGGCGATCTCGTCGGCAACTTGTGCAGTCGCGCGGTTCATCTGCGCCACGAAGGGTTGCGGGCTGATCGAGAAGGCGAAGCAGATCACTCGGATCAGCCATTCCTCGGCCTTGCCGAAGAGCTCGCCTTGCTTCGTCTCGATATAAGTCTTGGCCACGGCAGAGGGGACGAAGCGAGCGCGGCGACGCTCAGCCAGGTTGCCCTGCAGGATGGAGTCGAACCAGTCTTGGAACTGCCTGATCTGGTCGGGCGTCCAGGTTTCGGGAACACCGATCAAGGCTTCCGGGATGGTGCCTTCCGTAAAGTAGTTGAGCTGGAAGACCTCACGACGCAGACCAATGTTGATGGTCATGAGGATTTGCTCAACCGGCGAATACCCGTAGACCTTATTGACCCGCAGGTTCCGCGGACGATAGATCAGCTCCTGAGGACCGTTCGGCTTCCACACCTTACGGGACAGGGCTGAGTGAGCCATGTAGTCGACGGCAGGGAAGCCTTTCAGCACCTGCTGATAAGCAGCGAGGGGAGGCTCCGGCGTGCGAGCCCAGTCATCGATGACCCGCTTGATGGTTGCACCGTCGATTTGCTCGAGAGCGTACAGCTCACCCCCGCGGGTGCGGCGAACATGCAGAGTAGGAGCATCGAGAACGAACAGGTCCTCGAGCAGCTGACGAAGCCAGGCGTCCCAGAAGTTCACCTTGTCGGGACGAAGGAAGAACTCTTCCACTCTCTTGATGCGATCCGCGATGTCGCCTTCCACAGGCTTCTTGGGATCGCGGGGCTTGATGTTCCACTTCAGGCGGGAGATCTGATCCTTCCGAGTCTCGATAACGAGGCGCAGGAGGTCATAGGCATCTGCGAACGCTCGCAGCGTACCAAAGCCCACGGGCTCGTAGGCCTTGGGCTGGATGTTGAGGTTGTAGCCCGACGGGAAATCGAAGCGACGGCCGCTGACATCGGGCGGCGCCGTCGGGGGCATTGGGTTGAGAGGACCGAACCAATCAGCGCCGGTGTTCGTCTGAATACCGCCGGGACGGGTATATCGGACGTTGAGTTGGCCCGTCTGGACCTGATACGGAGTTGTCTCGAGGGCGCGTTCGTTACCGCCGCCCCGGACCGCCCGTTCGCTGGCCTTCTTCACGGACCTATTCTTCGGCATTTCCAATCCTCTTGAAGCCAGCGGTCAGAAGAGTCGCCACGTCCGACTCCTTAACCAGCATGTTGCCATCCCCGTCCACAACGTATCGGTCCCCCTCCCGGCCATACGCAATGTTGCAGGTGGACGGTGCCTTCAGTTTCACCATCACCTCCGCAGGAGTGTTGCGGATGAGCTTGTTCTTGATGCCTTCAGACTCCTGACGATAGAAGTCGAGGAGACCCGAGTTGGCTTGACCGTCGATCATGAGTTCGGTGAAGGCCCAAACAAGGGCGTCCATCCGGTCGGGCGAGTAGCCCATGTTCTGACCGGGGACAAACTCACACATCTGGTCTTCGAGTTCGGCGAAGGTGCCGACGTGAGTGATGCGGTTCTGCTCGTAGAGCGCGCTGATGGGCTCGGCGCGAATGGCCTTGCCCCGAGACGCGTGCACTCCCTTGACGGGAACGAAGTCGGACTTGCGGAGCCCGGCCATCTTCAGTGCGGAGGCGCAGGTGATCAGCGTATGGCGCACCATCTCGCCGCCCTGGTTCGTCTCGTAGACGATCAAGTCCGCCTCGTACTCGTCATAGGCGAGGACCGCGTCATTGCCCCACTTGTCGGGGGACCCGTGCACCGAGAGATCGGCGAGAACGTACCCGCGACCGTCGATGCCGATAGCGCAGACAACGATGCCGGTCTCGTTGGACTCCTCTCCCGAAGTCGTCGCGGGGTCGACTGCAACCACGATCCTGACGAAGTCGGGAAGAACCACAGGGGTCGTGGGATCGGTAGGACGCAGGCGGTTCGTGTCGATGTTGTCGCGGTTCCACAGGGCGCCGGGCACATCCTCGAGGATTTCTGCGTTCAGCTCCTGACGACCAAGGCGTGTCCCCTCGTACTTCTGAACCACGGCCTTGCGGAAGGGGGCAGCAAGGTTGTCGAGGTTCTCGTAGGTCGAGCCTGTGGTGACGTAGGTATCGTCCCGGGCAATGATGTCCTTGAGCAGCTTGATCGGTTTCGGCGTCGTGGTGACGATCTGCTTCGGGTGAGCCCCGAGGCGAAGACCAAACTGGAGATTGTCCCACGCCTCTTGAGCGTACCGCCACTTGCAGAGCTCGTCACACCAGGCGCCGTCGAACTGCGGACCGCGGAGAGAGTCGAAGTCTTCGGCCGAGTACATCGTCGCAATGGCCCCATTGGGCCAGGTCAAGCGACGTTTGGACGGCTCGTACTTGGGCATGAAGTCGGGAGGCGAGCAGGCAAGGATGCCCGACTCGCCTTCAACCATAACGTCCCGGGCGTCAGCGGCATCTTCAGCGACGAGCGCGATCCGCTTGCACTGACCGGTCTTTACCCACTTGATGGTGGTTTCGGAGCCGGTGCGGGTCTTACCATATCCACGTCCAGCAAGAATGAGCCAGGTGGTCCACCAATCACCCTCTGGCTCAAGTTGGTTCGGTCGTGCCCAAACTTCCCACGTATAGAGAAGGGCGGTTGCCTCTTCGTCACTAAGACTCCGAAGCAGTGCCTCCCTCTCCTCGGCGGGAAGCGAGAGCATTGAGTTTAGCTGCGAGCTTTTCGCGGGCGCCCGAGAGGTCGATTTGCCCGCTGTGCTCAACGCTACTGCGCTCACGATACTTCTCCGGACGACGCGCCTTCAGAAGGAACTGCATCAGACCATCACTTTCCCGCATGGCACGATCTCGAGCCTTGTCCTCGAGAAGGTCCGTGCCAGCTTCGATGGCTTCATCCCAGTCGTCCGAGAATGCCTGGTCTTCCTTACGCCAAGTCCGGAAGAACTTGAGCGTATGGCCCGCTTCCCGCGCCGCCCGGCTCTCCGAATACCCCTTCTCGAGGAAATCGAGAAACTTCTTCCGGGTCTTGTTGCTACGGATAGCGGACATTATTCAGGGCCCCGACTGAACGCCATGGCCTATCGTATGGCCAAGAACAGGGGGGACCGTCAACTGGAAATCGTCTGTTGAAGGTCGTAGATTTTGCAGATATGATGATTTTCGCGGATACAGAGGAGGACACTTTGACGCGTCGGAAATCTGCTGGAAACCAAGGTTCCAAAGTCATTAACGAAAGGACCGGCTTGGAGGAACCTTTCCCGTCATGCCCCACCCGGCCGCCGAAATATGCGGTTTACCTTCGACATCCGGCCGATGCACCGCCTGGCCAGAAGCGCCTGATGGTAGGAACTTTCTGCGCCAAGTATGCGGCTAAGGCGTTTATCGACGCCGCCCTTCAACATGGCGGGTTCAAGTGGCGTCCGGCGGACAAAAGGTTTTCCACTATCCCCGATACCATCGTGGGAGATAACAATGTGGAAATCAGAGTCCCCGGCGGCAACTCCTTGGAAGAGCTCATGGAGTATGAGCCCACAGGGGCTGAGCTCGAATGGGAGCTTCCCGAGCAACTGGCCCGGCAATGCACTCTCGTTCGGCGGGCCTACGATCCCAGTGAAGACGTCCAAGTGGACGAGGATACGGGCGAGGTTGTCAAGCCCACGAAGAAGGAGAAGCCTCCTAAGGAGCCGAAGCCTGAAAAACCCAAGAGGGACAAGACGGGTCTGGTAACGGTAGGCGAAATCGCTGAGCAGATGGGTATCGACGCAAAGGATGCTCGGTCGTCCCTCAGGAAGCAGAAGGTGGAAAAGCCGGACGTCGGCTGGGCGTGGCCTCCCGAGAAAGTGGAAGAAATCAAGAAGACCATCAAGGCGGGCCTAAAGTAGTTGACAACGGGTCTAACTGCTGCGATTATAGACTGGCACGTAGGCCTGTCTCTCCGTTGACGATGACGAGCCATCCGTCGCCGCCTGCGTGTAGGCCCTCTCGAGTGGTGTCCTCCTCGGGGGGGCCTTTTGGTATCGAGATAAGCGTTGACGTGGGCGTCCGCATATCTTATCCTGACCTGATCTACACAGGAGGACACGATGTCGAGCGATCTATCAGACGTAGCGGTACCGGAGTTGCTCCGCCGGCTCAACTCACTTCGAGCGGACGTGGGTAAATCGCCGCTCAAGAGCTGGAGCGCCTCCAAATCCAAGCTCATTCGAGCTCTCGAGGAGACCAAGCGGGAAGCCGAGGCAAAACTGCAAGAGCGCATCGACCGGCTCGAGCGCAGTTCCGGCAACCTAGAAAACCACCCCCTCGTCAAAGAAGAACGCGCTCGGGAAGCGGCGAAGGGGAAAAAGGGAAAGACCATTAAGGAGAAGGCTATCGACCATGCCCGAGACGCGCGAGCGGCGAGAGAAAATCGAGCCATCATCGAGACCTTCACCCTGGCGGAATTGGCCAAGGAGCTAGACATCGATCCTAAAAAAGCCCGAGCAAGGGCTCGCAAGAACGCGGTTGTTCTAAGCAACTACCGGGCGGGAGACGATGGCTGGGTCTTCAAGTCGTCCCATAGGGCGGCAGTAACCAAGATCATCCGGGGCTGATATGACCAGAGAGTCTATTCGCCGACACATCCAAGAAGCCCACGAAGACGCCGACCGGTTCTGGCAGGAAGATCGGTTCTGGCTGTCGCGTCTTCGTCGTAGGGATGCAGCGCATCTCACCGCATGGCTGGAGGACACCCATGCACGAATGCCCCACCTGTGGGAACTTGGTCAGAAAGGCCAAGAGGAAGTACTGTAGCCAGAAATGCCGAGAGGCACAGACGGAGAAGATCGAGAGTGAGTGCAACCACTGTGGCAAAACTTTCTGGCGATACAAGAGTCAGATCGACCACCAAACGCAGAGAGGAGACACGCAAGCGGGCAAGTTCTGCTCGAGGGCCTGTTACTTCTCCTCTCGATCAAAACCTTAGGCCTGCCTCGTCAACCTGTACGCCTGGCTAAGAATTTGGCGGGAACAAGCCCGTCGCACAGGTGCCCCGATTATCTGCGCCGGGGACAACCATGCCCGGCAAGATCGAGTGCGACAGGTATTGATTATGGCACAGGAGTGTGGAATAATCCTTCATGCGTTGGAAATAGGGAAACGTGCTCCCAAGCACCCCCTCTACCTTCGCAACGGGTTAACGCCTATTCCTTATCGGGGGCTGTAATGGCGAAGCGTATCGTGATTGTCCACAACGAGATGGGCATCTTTGTGGGAGCAGCTGTAGGCTTCGCGTTCTGGAGCATGCTCGATCCCGGAGGACAGCATCAAGCGGTTACCTTCGATGACGAGGAAGACGCCCGGGACTTTGTCAAGGAATGGATACCTCCCCAAGACCCGGACGCCTACCGGTACGTCACGGTCGAGTCAGCTTCTGAGTGGGCGACCATCTCGGAGCTCGACCGGGCGGGGTTGGGGACGATGACCGCCCTCCTCCTCTTCAACACCCCGGTGGAGGGGACCGCCTGAGCGGACCCTCTCGAAGTTTTCTAGACGCCGGAGCTCCCGGCGAGTAATTTCGAAGAATTGTGCCATTTGTGGTCCTCTCCTGGAGCCCCCCAGGATGGGCCTCGCCGTGGCAACAGTTCTCGACGAGGCCCGAAAGGGATTAGACGATCCGAACGATGTCCGGGTGCTGGGCGGAGTTGAAGACGCCGGAGGCGTCTTGCTGAACCCCGTTGTCGGCGGCAGCCTGCGATCCCGGAGGAGCGTAGACCACCTTGCCTTCCAAAGTGCGGAGAGTGTTGTCGGGGCCCACCTTCAGGCCGTTCTTCTCGAGCTTGTCGAGATGGTCGTCCTTGTCATCTTCGAGGTCGCCTTCGTCGTCATCGAAGCCGGCGATCTGCTCGCCTTCCTCAGCATCGTCCGGGCGTTCACCCGTTTCCGCCACGAAAGACATGCCATCATCGCCGGGCGTTCCAGTTTCGCTGGAAGGCGTGTCGCCGGTGTCGTGCATCATCGCATCGCTGTTTCCGGCGTTCTCAGCGCCCTCAGGCGCGTTAGATTTCGTGTCCTGCGCGCCCTTCGACGTGTCGTCGTCTTGCTGTTGAGCGTTGTTCGTCTCGTCGGACATTCTCGTCTCCATCGATAGCCCCTCAGATGATAAACGCCCGACGGGGCCATCAGTTTCTCTGTCGGGCGCTTGCGACAGCGCAGACGCTGCCACAGACTTGGCTTCGGGGGAAGCATTGGGGTCACGCAGGACCTTGGATGCCTTCGAGGCGACCGCCTTGCTCGTGCGTTCGTTTCTAGCCATCTCGCCGCTCCTTGCTGAGGGAGCAATAATGACGCAACGAACCGTCGGCCGCAACCGTATTACTAACCGCGGGTATGCTTGCGGATTTTGGGAAGGTCGTTGGTCGGGCAATTCAGACAGAACTTCGCCGACTTCGCATGAGCGATAGCTTTTTCGAGATGGACCCTAATACTGGCCATATCTCCGACCATCGTATGGTCAATCTCTGCGGGGGGCTTACCTTCGACCATGACCTCGAGCTCCTCGATCAAAGCGAGGACTTGACGCTGCTGTCTCTTCCAGCCGGTCTCAGGGGAGTAATCCACCGGGTCGAAGTTCTTGACCTTCTCGCTAAGGTCCCGAAGGCTTACAGGCTCGTCATTCCTTTGACGACTGGGCCCCTCTTGACCCAATGCCCTGAGTTTTCTCGCCTCCCTCCTACGACGGGCGGCCTCTCGTTGTTCTGGGGTCTTCTTAGCCATGGTCCTCTTCCGATGACGCGCGATGAACCTAACGGATGTTGAAATCGAAAGCAACTCGCCGTAGACTGTGGCCGGTTGACTTATGGGTCGATACCGTATTACTCATAGTGCATCGTCACGAAAGAGGAACCCATGCAGACGAAACCACAGTTTCCGCACTTCGTCAATCCACGCCTGCCCTTCAAGGCCCGAGTCCAATTCAAGGATGGGCGCCAGGGGATTATCGTGGATCGAGCCGACGGTCGATGGGAACGCCTTGTCGTGTTCAACCTCGGCGAGCGTCCGGTGATGTCCAAGATCAGCGAGATCACTAGGGGATGGATGCCGGGAGAGTTCACCTGTTCGTGGCTCGAGGGCAAGTCCCTCACGATGCCGACACTCTAACGAGGACATCATGAAGACTTGGCGAGCTACTTGCGGCGTCTGCGAGGCGTCGTGGAAAGTCGAAGGCGAGGAGAACCCCGCTCCCACAGGGTCCTTCTGCCCGGATTGCAAGAAGGCCGGACGGATGGCGCCGGGCGTCCTGAACTGGAAGCCTGACCCCGATCCCATCGAGTTCACCTACAAGAACTACCGCGGCGAAGTCAGCCGTCGGCGGGTGCGTCCTCTCAGCATTCGCGTGGGATCAAGCGAGTATCATCCGGAGCCTCAGCTCCTCATGCTCGCTTATGACCTCGACAAAGAAGCCGAACGGGAGTTCGCCGTCAAGGATATGGATTTCCGCGACGAAGCAGACATCTCCGGAGACGTCTACGTGGACGAGAACCAGACAACGTGGACTCGACCGACGGCCTATGCCTATGCTCAGGCTTGTAAAGCTCGGGACAAGTGGCAGGAGGACTCCCGCCTCTGGATCGAGAACGTCGAGGCCATGCTTAGCGACGGCGACGCAGACGTGGTTCGCGTCCATGAAGGCGGCGGTCCCGAAGACCTGCGAGGGTCTCTTGCGGTGACGATGATCCGTACCCGCAAAACTCGAGACGAGGCCTTGAGACACGTCGGGGAACTCTTGTTCCGCATCAAGACCATGGTCGACAGCGCCAAGCCATTCCTGGATCGATGGTCGAAGACGGGGTTCTCCGGTTTCGTCAAGAGAGCCCGGGAGGGACACGTCGTCCAGGTTTACGTCGGCGAAATCAAGTCCGAAGACGTGCGACGCTTCATCGAGAGTCACCAAGATGGCCATTGATGATTTTCGTGGCCGGTACTTCTTCCTGTCCAATTTCTCGCCGAGCCCGATCCGGCATGGAGGCATCCTCTATCCCACAGTAGAGCACGCCTACCAGGCGGGCAAAATCCTGGACATGGAGATACGCCGAGCCCTGGCGATCTGCCCGACACCGGGTGATGCGAAAAAGATGGGCCGCAAACTCAAAATGCGTGATGACTGGGATGAGGTGAAGGTTCCTCGCATGAGGACCTGTCTCAAGAAGAAGTTCCAGGACCCCTCGCTTCGTCGCAAGCTCCTGGAAACCGGCGATCAAGAACTGATCGAAGGGAACACCTGGGGAGACACCTTCTGGGGAGTCTACCGAGGCAAAGGCAAGAACATGCTGGGCATACTACTGATGGAGGTTCGCCGTGACTGCCAAGACTCGTAGAAGACTGGGTCACCGCATCACAACGCTGCGTGAGCGGAAGGGCTGGACCCAGCAAGAGCTCGCAGACAAGGCCAAGGTTCACCAGACCTACCTGTCCGGCGTGGAGAACGGTCACAGGAACCTCACTGTAGATGTTCTAGAGCGCATCACGACCGCGCTCGGCAAGGAACTGGCCGACCTGTTCAGATGAGACAGAAGCCTCTATACCCCCAGGCCGTAGACGAGGCCACTCAGTCGTTGACTGCAGAGCTCGACCATCGAGGAGTCGTCATCTCAGACCCTCGAGCAGTCGTGCAGGCAGTCGTGAGGACCTATCTAATGATCGCACGGGAGCTGGAACAGCAGCGCATCGATCATCGCATATCGCCCCTGTCGAAAAGGCTCTCTCAGATGATCGTAGGCGCTTCTATCGTGTACGAGGGACAGTCCCTTCAGGTCATTCGGCATCGTTTCAAGACTGCACAGAGGCTGATGGGCAATCCCGATGCCCGGTGGCGGTGCGAGTCTCTGCCGGACGGGAAGGTCAGGATCGAGCGCCTACCCGACGGGTCGCGCTACTACCGCGATCCCGCTAAGAACCCCAAGGTTCGGGAACTCGCTTCGCTGAAGGTGGGAGAGACGATTGTCTCGAAGACCCTGCTCACCACTCGTGGCAAAGGTCAGATGGGCAGCAACACCAAAGTGCAAGCCCGAAAGCTGATGAACAATCCGGAGGCGGACTGGACCGTCAAGTCGTACAACGGCAAAGTCCGCCTCACAAGGATCAAGTAGTCCTACACCCGCTCGGCGGGCACCTCGGGAAGAACGATGTTGTTGGTGATAACAGGGGGCTCCATCGACTTCGCGATCTGCTCCATCGACTGGGCGATAGAAGCCCATGCTGCGGCTTGAGCGAGCTGGGAATAGATCTGCAACGCCGAGAGCTCGTTGCGGTAGTCCATCCGGCTCTGCTCGTCGCGGGCGGGGTTGTTCGCCTGCTGCATCTTCTCGAAGATGGTCCCGAGAGTGAACTCTTGGCCATCGACCACGATAGGTCTGTCCATACTAATCTCCTTCTCGATGATGGATTGTCGTTGTCCGCTAAGCCGTTAGGTGGTGGGCCATGTGGGTTGCGGCGTTGTTCACCAGGTTGAAGGCCCAGTCCGGCAGCTTCGCCGCGTTGCGGAGAAACTGATCGCCGTTGGGCTTCAGGATGATCTCCCGGAACAGCTTGCTCGGCATGACGCCGGTAGGCTGATCCAGGGAGGTGCTCGGGATCAGGTCATTCGGCGTGCACTGGAGAACCCGGCAAATCTCCCACAGCATGCTCGCCGACACGCGGTTAGTCCCGCGCTCGTACTTCTGCACCTGCTGGAAGCTGACGCCGCACGCCGAAGCAAGAGCTTCTTGGCTGAGACCCATCTCCCGGCGGCGAGCCCGGATGTTGGCGCCCACGTGTTTGTCGACTTCGTGGATTTCTTCTTGAGACTTCATGGTTAGGCGATGTCCTTCGCTAGTTCCAGCGGCATGACCCAGTAAGTCCGCCGGATGTTAGTGAGCCCCATCTTACTGGGGTGCGGGTCGAAGACCATATAAACACCCCGCCACACAGTCATGTGAGGTGTGTCACGGTTAGTCCATCCGTCAGCGAGGTATGCACCGTGCCGCGGATAGTGGTTGTCGAACGAGACCACCTCGAGCTCGCGCTGGAAGAGCCAATCACGGAACTCCTCCATCCACATGCTGCCGTGATCCCGTACGAAATGGGGCACATCCTCATACTGCAGGCCTAGCAGCGTGGCTACACAGCAGATGAGGCAGTCGTCCTCGGTTCGCTGCTCGATCCCCATGGCTATTGCTTCCCCCTCACGTCGATAATGACGTCTCCCTCGATGTCGAGGTTAAGACGACTCACGTTACCCGATCAATCTGGTGGTTTCTTCTCATGCCTGAGCATGACAGTCGTAGTAAACATGCCTGTTCCGTCATCGAACGCCAGCCAGAATTGCCCCTCATTGTTGACATATTTAAGAATACCGGTTCGACCGTTACGGATTACCCGGTCACCGACTCTAAATTTAGGCGGAACCCTAACGATCTTCACAGTGGCGCCCAACACCTTGAACTCGGTGTACTCGACCCTATCCTCAGGACCAAACACGGATTTGTGAGAGAGCTCGGACACCTCCTTATTGATGACCACCCCAAGCCTGTGGTGAGCCTCGTAGGTGGGAACCTCAATGGTGATGCTGAAGTTAGTAGGCGTAATCTGATGTAGAGTCTCCACCAGGTGCGCCAATGCAGGAATAAGGTTCATGAGTTCCTCTTATCAAGTATCCAGGCCCAGTGCTTCCTTCCATGTAGCAAACCGCCACCTATACTGAGTCTGCCAGTTACTGGGGGAATGGCCGCTTACAACGCTCTTGGACTTGTAGGACAGCCCTGCTGTCTCCTCGCCGCAGATGCAAGCCCCGCTGTGGCAGCAGTAGTCAGCCGGCGCTAGGCGGCTGAGCGTCTTCTCGCTCATGATCTCTCCCCTTGCTGGAGGGCTTGGGAAAGCAGGTTCGCCAGATCACCCATGGGAAGCACCGAGAGCTTGGCGGGCGGCTCTGACATGCCCCCAAGCGAGTGGTCCGGCTGGATAGGTGTCGCGGTCCTGCGGGACTTGCTCGACCATCTTCTCGCCGTCCCAGCGCAGGGGTCGGACCTCGGCCGCCTCGGCGAACGGTTTAAGCGCCTTCTCCAGCTCCTTCACCCGCGCTTCCGCCTGTTGGGCTCTTGCTTCGGCGGCTTGGAGGGCGGCTCGGCCATCGGCGAGACCCTTCTCGTAGCCGCGCTCCTCCTCGCGCCGCAGGGCCTGCGCGTGGTCCGCCTGCATGGCGTAGAAGGCGCGGATCATGTCGCTGTCCTCGGCGCGGTAGCCCGCCAGCTCGTCCTGCGCCTTGCGGAGCGCGATCAGCAGGTGGTGTTCGCCGGGAAGCCGCATTTGGCAGACGGGCAACTCGCCCTCGTCGCGGCCGAAGTGCTGCCGAGCCCACAGCTCCTGCGCTTTGGTGAAGGTCTCGCCGCAGTGGAAGCAGCGCCAGTAGATGCGACGGTCTCTCTCTCCCTTGGGGCTGGGATGGTCAGTCATGGTTCGTCTCGTCCTTGGAACAGAGCCTCCGCGGCGTCAGCGAGACCGAGCACGTAGGCGTTGGCCAACAGGTCGATCAGCGGCCGGGTCGAAACACCGCCCCATGCGGTCAGGCCGCCCACGCGCCGCCGGCAGAAGTCCAGAGCTTCGCGGGACACGGGGATCTGCCCGCCAAGCACGTAGTAGGGGGAGGGAGGGGTCTCAGTAGTAGAGGTCATCGTCACGCTCCTCCTCGGCCATCCAGCGCAGCAGTTTGGCGAGCGGCAGCAGGACCCACGCCGCCCAGCGCGCTTCCTTCGCCAGGGCCTCGGCCTCTCCCGCCAGCTGCACCGCGGCGATCCGATCTCGCGCCGTGATCTCGTTCGGCTCTCTCATCTCTCTTTCCCCTGTTGGAGGGCGGCTTGGTCCAGTCGCTCGATCTCGGCGACGATGTTGTGGATGCGGCCAACACCAGACGATCCCCAAGGTCTCCGAGGTTGTCGAACTCGCTGATTTGTACGATAGGCTCTAGGTCGATGTATCCTCATGCTGAGTGTCCTCATAGTCAGCTTGAGCGCGCATCATACAAGGACACAGGACGCTAGTCAGGCCTAATCTTAAACTCGATGCGCCCATTCGGCCAGACATAGTAGATCGGCCGCCTCAGAGACCTCGCATACCGCACAGCATGCCACGTCCCCGACCGTCTCTCTTCAGCAAAGCCCAAGGGCACAGCTACCAGGAAATGCTCGCCAGCGCGGACTATGTCCTTGTTCCGAGCCAAGTACTCGCCTGTAGGCAGAATGTGCCTGGACTCGCACCATGCCCGGCGTCTGGGATTAGTCGGAGGGTGGATCACTATCCGCCAGTCCAGCTGTGCAGCGATCTTGTGGGCCTCCGCGTCAGCATTGATGCAGTCGCCATGGTGCAGTTCTACCCGATTTGCCAATGAGTCAACCCAGACGAATAGCTGCCGGAGGGCTAGACGCTGGTGGTCAGTGATGGGACTGCCGGTGCCTGTAAAGCCTAGTCGGATCATGAGCGCGATCCTAGTACGCCCCGACCTAGAGGTCGTACCAGGCGAATAGTGGCCGTATCTTCATGACTTCCTCGGTTCTATGGTGAAAGACGACTTGCGGTAGTAGCCCTTGGACGACTTAACGTGCTCATCCACAAGAGCCTCAGCTTCCTTCTGAGTGTCTCGGCTGCCCAGATAGAACCGCCGGCCTTCATCTTCGGGTGTGGAAGGCTCTCGGAACACGTCAAAGCGAGCGGGCTTCTCCCTGATAAACGCGAGTAGGCGCTTCTTGGCGCGCTCGTACTCCTCTTCGATCTCTTCTCGGACGTCTTGGTGCTCAACAGTACCCTTGAACGCGTGAGCACGAACAGCAGCCTCGAACTCTCGGACGAGTCGAGCGCCGGTTTCACTTCTTCTGGGCATCAGCGTGTCCTCTAGCGAGAAAGCGCGATCATATGACAGATTACTCATCAGTCAACCCTTCAAAAACCTCAGCTATGGATTTGGGTGGCTGTAGCGACCTGGGCCGTCCCATTTCGGTCCATTAACCCCTAGGTAACGTTAACGGCCCGTTAATGCGGGGCGGACTCTTAACCTTTCATTAATGATGCAGTGCAGAAAGATATGGTTAACGCAAGATTTAATGCGCGCACAGGGGTTGACGCGCGAAACGGGTTGTGCAGTTGAGCGGAAATGTCGCGGATAAGATATATTATCAGAAATAATGACGTGCCTGTTCCTGTGCGACCCGCTGTCAATAGACATTCGTGGTTAAGACAAAATAAATCTTTATGACTTATGCGTTAACTATAGTTGTGGCATGGTCTTTGCATAACGCTCCAGCCGGCACCATCCCGCTTTTTCCGGGCCCCGATTTTTCTACCTTGCCATCGTCCCACTCACTCGCGCATGAACATAGTATTAACTACTTATTATGTATATTTGATATAATCCATTGATAACCATGCTTATTCATTGACATTTAACGATTGCTGCATTGCCCATGTATATCGTCGCTCTGCGTATTGGCCAAATATGTCGTGTAATGACGTTGACAAACGATCAGTTTTGATATAGCATCTGATCCAGTGCAGTCGCCACAGCTATGGTTAACGAACAATGAAGACGATACCTACCCCGCCGCCTGTCACGCAGGACGAGCTCGACGTGTGGGCGAGGGCGTTGAAGCGGGGCGCAGGGACGCACGCTGACGTGGCGCGCATGCTGCGTATGTCGCCTGTCACATGGGCGAAGTGGAGGGCGCGTGAGGATCAGCACGAGTACGAGTGGTGGTGGAGGGACGTCTTCGCTGCGTGTGTCGCACGACTGCGCACGATGCACCAATCCGCGATGGCGCACGCACGCAAGGAGAGCAGGGCGTGGGTTCATGCGCGGTACGTCATCACCCGCATGGATCAAATTGTTGAGAGGGAGTTAAGGCCCGAGTGGTTCGAGGCGATTACGCCGCCCTCGATCACGACGCCTGCGATTGGCACGGCAGTTGCATTCCTGAGAGAGGAATTGGGGGAGGGCGCGGTGTTGGCGCGCGTTTTGCGGAAGCGTGCAGAGCGTCGAGGGATTGCGCCCGTCACGTTGGCGCGTGCGTCGGAGCGCATGGGCGTGCTCAAGCGTCGTCGCGGGTTCGGGGGCGATCAGACGGTGACGTGGGAACTGCCTCCTGACGACGATTAGGCGCTCGCACAGGCGCCTGTCGTTCGTCGCTGTAGGTGCAGGCAGGCGCAGACGTTCTCAGGCGTCAGCGGGCGTGTATTGCGCTTCGTACTGCGTCGCGCTGAGATTGCCGCCTTTCGTTTGGCATTCGGCGACGACCTATGCCTCCAGCATGGATTCGGCGCGCGCAAGCTCGGCGCGAAGCTCCGCCAGCCGTTCGCAATGCGCCCCAATGCGCGCGTTGTCATAGGCGCGGCGCGCGCCGTGCAGACGCATGGACTCAAGGTCAATCTCGCGCCGGAGCAAGTCGGCGGCGAAAGCGGCGTTTTGAGCGGTAATCGGCAGTTTCATAGGTGACTCCCTCCGTTGGCTATCCATCACCATATATAGGCGTTTTTATTCCCGCGTCAACAGGGCCCGTCCTGGCCTTCGCGGATTTCGGTGGTGACGTGCAGGTCAGTTATGACGATCTCCAAATGACGATGCGCCCATCATACGAGATGACAGGCGCACGCCAATGGGTTTGTGTGGTTGATGGGTGATTAATCCTTGCGGGCGTCGAGGATGTCGCGCACTTTCTTGGCACCCGCCTTATCGAACGCCCACCCGCCTTCGGGCTTCGTCATGTGGCGGCGCAGGATCGCACGCAGCGCCTTGGGCGTCATGCCGTACTCCTTCGCGATCTCCGCGGCGCTGACGCTGCCCGCCTTGACTGCGACCTTCTCCTTGCGCTCCGTCGTCGCCTTCGACTCCTTCGCGGGCTTCGTCGCCTTCTTGACCTTCTGCGGCGTCGGCTTCGTCGCGGCGCGGGTTTGCGATTTGGGCTCGATAGCGCCTTGCGCAGCGGCGGGCGGGCATTGCGTAACGCCTTTGGCGGCAATGTGGGCGGCGATCAGTTGTTCGGTGGTCGGGGCGGTAGTGTTGGCGGTCATCATTGTGTCCTCCTTGATGACGTGTTGTCGATGAAGCTACAATACCACGTCCACCGACGCCCGCAACAGGAATCGTAGTTAAAATCCATAAATCTTTGGAGGTATGGTTAACAGCTCGTTTACTACTCCACCGCCCACCGCGCGAGCGATGGACGGCAGGTGTTAAAGGAGCGTGTAGGCGAACGCGGATGCAGCGCACAGCAGGAAGCAGGCGCGTTCGAGGATGAGGAGGGCGCGCGACAGCATCAGAACGGCAGCGACGTGGAGACGTCGTTGAGCAGTTGCGCGGCCTTCGCGATGACGTAGAAGGCGAACGCGAGGGCGGGGGCGGTGATTATCACGGTACGCATTGGAACCTCCTTCGTTGTCGATGACCCCATCATACTACAACCCACGTCCGCGTCAACGAGAAATCGTGGTTAATTTCCATAAATCTTTTGTGGGGCGTTGACGTGGCAAAACGGCACATGATGCAATGAAGATGCAATGACGTGCCCTGCCCGACACGGGTGTTGGCACGGACGTTGCTTGCCGTCTCAGATCGAGACGTGCCAGAAGGGGACGGTTAACGACCATTCATCGTTAACGGCCCCTTAACCCCTACCCCTATACAGTACCCCTATACAGTTGCCGGTACCCTATACAGGTTCCGGGGCCCGCCGCCTAGGCCGTGCGGGTGCGGGGCAGCTTGTAGGAAACGGACTGCCGATCCCGAGCGGCGCGAGTGACGACTCCGTCCGGACCAATCACCGCGACCGTCTGCTGAAGCTGGATGCAAACCACGCAATCGCAGCCTTGGAAGCCGTCAACCTTGGTGACGTACCATCCGGCGCTGAGGTACTGCTTCAGCTTCTCCTGCTGTGCAGGCGTCGAGCGTTGCACCGCCAGAGCGGTCAAATCTTCGCGGGTGTAGTAGCGACGACGGGCCATGAGGCGTATCCTTTTCCTCGATGTCGTATCTTACCACATGCAGGTGACACGTCAAGCTATTTCTTGAACGCGTCAGGATCGCTCACAGGCGCTGAGAACGTGCGTCGCGCAGTGTCCTAACGTTCCTGCGTTCTCATGTCCTGCGTGCGTCCTGTGCGTCCTGCGCGACGTGTCGCACGCTGAACGAAGGAGCGATCTTCCAGACGTGCGATCCCGCGTCAGCGCGCAAGATGCCGTTTGGAAAATCGCCCCTGCCTCGATCTACCCCCTAGGTCGGTACCCCTAGGTGTTATCAGCACGGTCGCCGGCGCCCTCGTGGTATCCAGCCGAATAGGCGTTGGGCCACTTGTCGAGTTCATGTCCCGACCACATATCGTAGCCGTGATACCCGTCCGAGTAGCCAGCTCGAAACGCCGCGCGCTCTTCGGGGTTGCTGTAGCCTCGGGCGTTGAGGCGTTCGTCCGATCTCCACGTCATCGCCGCCTCCTACTCCTGGTACAGGATGTTCCAATGCTTGAGCGCCTCATCCACCCGCTCACAGGCGTAGGTGAGCGAGCCGAAGGTGCCCCAGTCGAAGCTGCTCAAGCCTCGTGTCGTCAGTCGACCATGTAGCTCGCGCAGCAAACGGATGCGTGTCTCCAGTTCGTCGAGACGTTCGCTACATGCCTCGCGCGCTGTGAAGCCTCGTGACAGGTCACGCAGAGGGAGATAGTGCGTCATGTGATCCTCCTCGCTTGCTCGGCGATGCGCTCAGCGCGGGCGATGATGTCGTTCTGCCGATCCTTCGACAGCTCGCCCTTGATACAGGCGAGCATGATCAGCCGTTGAATGTCAGCAGCGGATTGGAAGGCGCTTTGCAGCGCCTCCCGTTCCATGTCCGTTAGAGCGTGTGCCATCAGACCGTCACCTCGACTTCCATCGTATTGTTCCAGTCGATGAACGTGGGCACGTCACCGGGCGGCAGGGCGATCATCAGGACCGCCGATTGGTTGTCGGTCGGCGGACGATGAGCGACACGCCACTCACCGTTCTCGTCGAGCCACGCAAAGAGGTTCATCACTTGATCCTCCACACCAGGAGGAGCGTGCCGTCGCGCATCGTGCGATAGCGGCGGATGCCATCCTTGTTGATCGCGTAGAGGTGCGCGCGGAGTTGCCGCACCTCCTTCTCGTTCAGCTCGAACTCGGCGCCCACCGACAGCGGAATGCCTCTGAGCTCCTGTTCCGTTGGTAGGCGTGTGTATCTCCTGCGGTTCATCACCCGATTTCCTTACGCAGCTTGACGCGGTCGCCGGCTTCGCGTCCGGCCTGCGTGCCCGAACCGCAGCCGATGCTGATGGGCTTCGACTTGCGGAGCGCCATGCCCGACAGGACCAGCTCGTTCTCCTTCTTGAGCTTGTCGAAGTGCCCTTGCACTACCAGCGCGGTCGAACCCGTTGCAGACTGTGCGGCCTGCTCGTTCTGCTTCATCTCGTCCATCATCCGATGGGAGCGGTTGAGGATGCGCGCAGCACACGCCTCCTTGAACGTGCGACGGAACTCGGCGCGCGCTGTCTTCGTCAGGCCCCGAGGAAGCGCCTGCTTGTAGAACGCCTCCATCTGGTTCATGAGCCAGAACATCGTCATCTCGGCCGCCTCGATGTTCTCGGGCCTGCCGACGAACTCGAGCCCGAACTTCCCGCCGCTGTAGGTGACCACATGGCAGCCGTAGAGTTCGCCGGCGGCCATGGCGCATAGGAGCTGATGCTTCTTGAACTGAACCGAGATGCGCGTACCGATCTTCGCCCGAGGCGTGTTATCCCCCGGCGTGATCTGGTCTTGCTCGATGCCGTGACGAGCCATCAGGCCCATCCACATACGCATCGCGGTTTCGGCTTCGTCTTCGGTGCAGCCGTTCTCGACCCGCATCTGCTGAAGCTTGCGGATGCGTTCGATGATCGCGGACTGGTCAGTCATCGGGTGTCCTCCTTCCGATGCAGATATAATACCATATCCGCTGACGTTCTCAACGGAAATTCCGCGCCCGTTCTAGCTTTTCCGCCTCGCCTTCCAGGAGCAGTTCGGACAACAGACGCAGGCGACAGCGCGTCACTGCACCCTCTCCCTCGTCGCCGTACTCCTTCCTGCATCCTCGCTCGATGCGCTCGCGCTCCGTCTCCTTGACCTGCGTGACCAGGGGGCGCGTCCCGATCATGCCGCCGACGAACGCGACCACGAACCACAGGCCCCCGAGGACGAGCAGCGTCTTCAGCGTCCAGCGGATGCCTGTGCCGATGGCATGCCCGAACTTGTAGAACCCGTTCTCTTCCTGTGGCGCTTCATTGTCGTTCATTCCTCGTTCTCCTCGACGGGATGCGGGTTCGTGATGACGTGCTCCAGCTCCTTGCGTTCGCTCGTCTCCTTGTGGCGAAAGTGAGGCGCGGTGCCGTCGACCGGGTCCTCGACCCATTCCCATTCGTCGCCGAGTTCGTCGCCTTCGACCCAGCCGGCCAGGAACGAGCGGACGCTATCCGCGTCGAGTGCGTCGAGCTGCTCATGGGCATAGCCTTTGGCGTCGTCCCGTATCTCCTCGATCTGGGCGATGGCCAACGCCTCCTGCTGGCTCTCGTTCAACGTTCGCCAGAACGGTTGGTAGTCGCGCGGCCGATACTCGAAGAGACCGACGGTGTTGCCGTTCACGTCCCGCAGGTCCAGCGAGAAGTGATCGTCCGTGGCGAACTCTTCGATCTCCGCCGCCACCTTCCTCAGGATGCGTGCGATCTCCGCGGTGGGATCGTCAAACGCCGAGTTGCTCGTGTCGAGCCTCAGAATGAAAGCCATGTTTGGTCCTCCTGTGCGAGCATCATATCTCGCTTTGGGTTAAGAATTAGTTATCTTTCCGATGGGCGACGAGCTTCTCCTTCACACTGTCGACTTCGGTCGGATCGAACAGCCAGCCGCCTAGTGGCTTCTGTATCTTCAGGGCGCGCAGGATGCCGCGCGCCTCCTTGGGGTCCATCTCGAGCTCCTCGGCAATTTGACTGATCGTCACCTTGCCCTCGCGGTCGATCTTCGGGCGTTCGCGCCGCGCCTTGCGCTCCGCGCGTTCAGCCTCAACGGCCTCGTGAACTTCCTCGGGATCGGGCAGCGCAGTCATAATCTGCCGTGCTCTGCGGGCCTCCTCGGCACCGAGCTCGGGATCATCCTTCCGCAGTTCATAGGCCACGATCTCCTCGAGCGTTTCTGCGCGAATGCGAACGCCGCAGGCGGTCATGAGCTGAGGCGACGACGGGACCATGCGCTTGCTTTCCCAAGCCCAGGGGTCCGCGTTCCACAGGATTTCGAGGAACTGGCGGGCTTGGGCGATGTGGTCGAACGCCGCAGTAATCATGCGGAAGCTGCCGTCAGTACGGTAGCAGTAGAGTACATGCTTCATTGGGGCCTCCTTGAACGTAAGAACATTCTACGTTTCCACATGCCCATGGGTCAAGACATTTCTGCATGGCGTCACGAGAAAAAGGCGCCGATCCTTAGGACCGACGCCTTTCCTCTACTCGGGTGGATGGTACGCCGAG
>Ga0172382_10000765_pt1 | contig 59529 bp, 48 predicted proteins | sample Leawel138RmetaG_FD_122245 | JGI IMG/M metagenome (GOLD analysis project Ga0172382, IMG submission 122245) | Leachate microbial communities from a municipal landfill in Southern Ontario, Canada - Leachate well 138R metaG | ecosystem: Engineered > Solid waste > Landfill > Unclassified | place...
AATGCCTGCTCCAGCTCGGGCCGCCGCGGCTCACCCCCGCTCGCGCGGGGAGGACACCTGCCCTCGCCGAGCGAGACGGCCGGGCAGCGGCTCACCCCCGCTCGCGCGGGGAGGACACGACCGGAGAAACGACCATGGACCCGAACAACGGCTCACCCCCGCTCGCGCGGGGAGGACTGGCGGACCGCGTCGACCCTGATCAACTCGTCCGGCTCACCCCCGCTCGCGCGGGGAGGACCCAAGCCCGGCTTCCCGTTCGCCCTTCGACGCCGGCTCACCCCCGCTCGCGCGGGGAGGACGTGCCGAGCCCGGTCACCATCGGCGTGGCGCTCGGCTCACCCCCGCTCGCGCGGGGAGGACGTGCGCCACCGCGGCAGGACCCGAGGGTCCGCCGGCTCACCCCCGCTCGCGCGGGGAGGACTCTCGCCGCCCGGCGGGACGGTGCTCGACCCCGGCTCACCCCCGCTCGCGCGGGGAGGACCCCCACCCTGCTCCCCGCCCGCGGCCTCCTCGCGGCTCACCCCCGCTCGCGCGGGGAGGACACAACGAGCCCGACGCCTGGAGCGACGGGGAGCGGCTCACCCCCGCTCGCGCGGGGAGGACGGTGGGGGCGGGGGTGTACGGGATGCCGTCGCCGGCTCACCCCCGCTCGCGCGGGGAGGACCGCCGAACCGACAGGGCCACCGCCTTGTTGACCGGCTCACCCCCGCTCGCGCGGGGAGGACTCGCGCATCGCCCGGAACGGCGTCATCGCCACCGGCTCACCCCCGCTCGCGCGGGGAGGACAGGTACTGCCCGGCCCGCACCCTCTGGCCGACCGGCTCACCCCCGCTCGCGCGGGGAGGACTCCTCGTTGCTCTGCGCGCCAGACCCGCCCGGCGGCTCACCCCCGCTCGCGCGGGGAGGACATGGCTACCGGGTCCGCCAGTCGATGGTCCTCAGGCTCACCCCCGCTCGCGCGGGGAGGACAACTCCTTCAGCGTGAAGCCCTTGCCGCCGTTCGGCTCACCCCCGCTCGCGCGGGGAGGACTCCGGTTGGGGGCACGGTGTCGCGGACGGTCACGGCTCACCCCCGCTCGCGCGGGGAGGACAGCCGCAGGACGGTCTTGCGGTCCCCGCCCTTCGGCTCACCCCCGCTCGCGCGGGGAGGACATCGCCACACGGCCGGTGGCCGCCTCCGGCAGCGGCTCACCCCCGCTCGCGCGGGGAGGACATCTCGCGCAGCGCATTGGTCAGCTGTGCCACCGGCTCACCCCCGCTCGCGCTGGGAGGACGTCGGGCTGCCGGCAGCGTCCCGGAGCGGGTGCGGCTCACCCCCGCTCGCGCGGGGAGGACGTCAGCGGCGGATCGGTGGCGTGCGACAGCGCCGGCTCACCCCCGCTCGCGCGGGGAGGACGTCGACACGGCGTTCAGGACCGGAACGAGCGCCGGCTCACCCCCGCTCGCGCGGGGAGGACCTCTGGGCGTCGAGCGACCTCGGCTTCCGCATCGGCTCACCCCCGCTCGCGCGGGGAGGACCGCCGGAAAGCTGCCGAGGACAAGGCCCGGCGCGGCTCACCCCCGCTCGCGCGGGGAGGACGAGGCTGGTGGTCGGGTTCGCGAGCTGGGCGGCGGCTCACCCCCGCTCGCGCGGGGAGGACCGCAGCGCGGCGCTCGCCGCGCAGCTCCCGCACGGCTCACCCCCGCTCGCGCGGGGAGGACCGGGCCAGGGCGCGAACCTCCGCGACCGGCCGCGGCTCACCCCCGCTCGCGCGGGGAGGACGCGACCGCGGCCCGATGCTGCCGTGGGAGCAGCGGCTCACCCCCGCTCGCGCGGGGAGGACCGCTGCGCCTCCCCCAGCATGTCCGCAAGGACCGGCTCACCCCCGCTCGCGCGGGGAGGACGTTCGCGGAGGACCTTCCGTGCCTCCCGCTTGTCCCTCACCCCCGCTCGCGCGGGGAGGACGTACTCGCCGCTGTCGTGCGCGTCGGTGACGGCGGCTCACCCCCGCTCGCGCGGGGAGGACCTCGGGTTCTTGTGGGCGAAGCTCCGGCCGGTCGGCTCACCCCCGCTCGCGCGGGGAGGACGTGGCGGGAGCTATCGACTGCCACGCGATCCGCGGCTCACCCCCGCTCGCGCGGGGAGGACTTTCGTGACTCAACCGGAGTAGATCGCTCCGCGGCTCACCCCCGCTCGCGCGGGGAGGACAACGACTGCTCGAGGCCGCGGACGACAGCGGGCGGCTCACCCCCGCTCGCGCGGGGAGGACGGCTACACCGAGGGCGACATCGACGTCAAGTTCGGCTCACCCCCGCTCGCGCGGGGAGGACCACCGCGGGTTCACTGCCGCGTCCGGCGTGGACGGCTCACCCCCGCTCGCGCGGGGAGGACCGGTTCAGCATCGCCTCGTCCAGCTCGTTGACCGGCTCACCCCCGCTCGCGCGGGGAGGACTGCTCGGCGGCGTCCCTCTCGGCCTTGGCGTCCGGCTCACCCCCGCTCGCGCGGGGAGGACCTGCCCGACGACCCCGCCGACATGTTCCCCGACGGCTCACCCCCGCTCGCGCGGGGAGGACCGGACGGTGCGGGCGGATCGGGTCTTGGTGGTGGCTCACCCCCGCTCGCGCGGGGAGGACATCGCCGAAGTGCGCGTGAAGCGCAACGGCAACGGCTCACCCCCGCTCGCGCGGGGAGGACACGGGGACGCAGACGGCGGCGACGATCAGCGACGGCTCACCCCCGCTCGCGCGGGGAGGACGGCTTCCCGCCGTTCGGGAACCCCTCGAAGTGCGGCTCACCCCCGCTCGCGCGGGGAGGACATGGTGAACGCCGACGGTGGCGTCACGTCGTACGGCTCACCCCCGCTCGCGCGGGGAGGACGGCGAGTCCGTCACGGACGTCGCACGAACCATCGGCTCACCCCCGCTCGCGCGGGGAGGACGGGTTCCTGATGCGCAACCGGCACGGGTCGTGCGGCTCACCCCCGCTCGCGCGGGGAGGACTCCTGCTACCGGGTCCTCAAGCCCGACACCCACGGCTCACCCCCGCTCGCGCGGGGAGGACGCGTACGCGGTGATCGCCCGGCCGCGGTCGCACGGCTCACCCCCGCTCGCGCGGGGAGGACGTTCGTCGATCACCGAGGTGGATAACCGGCAACGGCTCACCCCCGCTCGCGCGGGGAGGACGACACGCTGGGCGAGGAGGCCGTGTCGCGTGACGGCTCACCCCCGCTCGCGCGGGGAGGACCGCCCCAGCAACCCCCCCGCGGCCTCGACCGCCGGCTCACCCCCGCTCGCGCGGGGAGGACCCGACGGACTGCTCGTCGACGACCACGCCGACCGGCTCACCCCCGCTCGCGCGGGGAGGACTCTATCTGCGCTTCTTCTCGGCGCATCGCCATCGGCTCACCCCCGCTCGCGCGGGGAGGACACTTCGGCCGCATGGAAATGTACCTGCATTTTCAAGGTTCGAACGAATCACGTGTGCGATTCGTGGTCCGAACTGTCGGCGACGCACGGTTGCGCCCCTTCACCCAGGAGAGCTTCGGCGACCAGCGCCGTGATGTCCAGCCCCCGCATCTCGTCGACGACGGACGAGATCGCCAGCGGGGTGGGTGGTCCACGCTCGCCGTACTCGCCGAGAAGCCGCCGCACGAGCCCGCGCTGGGACGCGCCGGCAAACGCCGTCGGTACGACCCGATCGAGCCCTGCGACGACTGCCGTCCAGCCCGCCTCGTGGAGCTGCCGTGGCGCGGTGCCCCCGCCACCCGCGACGAGCACGATGCCCGCGACCGTGTCTAGCCCTCGAGCCTCCGCGGCGACCACCATCCTGGCGAGCGTTCGTGCCAGCGTCTCCGCGTCTCCCATCGCCGTGTGGCGACCGTGCGCGACGACGTCGAAGCGACGCGCCAACACGTCCAACGCCCGGCGTCGACCAAGGCTGGCAGTGCAGAGCCACCTTGTGGGGGCGGCCAGGCGTGACCCAGACGTCCTCGGGTCGGCCTCCAGGAACGCGAGGTCGAAGCGCGCGTTGTGGGCCACCACGATGCTGTCGGGAAGCTCAGGCGCGACGCGCTCGACCAGGTCCTCCAGCGTCCCTCCGCCTGAGCGTCGCCATTCGATCCGCCGGATCTCGTGCAGGCCCGCATCAAGCACCACGACGGCGACCTCACGCAACTCGTGCCGGGCAGGGTCGAGCCCCGTGGTCTCCGTGTCGAGCACCACCCATCCGCTACCTGGCCGCCGGAGAGGCAACCCTCCGACACCCCGCGCACACCAAGCTGTCGCGGGCATCGCCCGCCAGCCCCGATCAGCCACCGCGCGCGCCTTTCGGGGGAAGACGCACCGCGGCGAACCCGTCAAGGTCGACGAGCTCCCGCGCGCGATCTCCGTGCTGCCGGATCTCGAGTCCCTGCTCGTTGCGTGCAGCCGACACCATCAGGCACGCACCGGCACCACGATACGTGCAGACCCTTCGCCATAGGCGCTCCCGCACCATCGGCGTGACGTCGCCGGTGAACACGCCCGCCTGCGGCTGCAACATCCACCGCGACAGGTCGCCCCGCAGGCCAGCGGACACGCGCTTGACCACGATGACCGTCAGGCTCACCCGTCGCGCCCTCCGCCCGATTCGCCGTAATTGCGCCCCCCGGGCACCGCACCGTCCGGATCCCAGATGCTCGACGGCTTGGCGAGGTCAGCATCGCCGGCATCGACCACGGTCATCCCGTCTCCGTCCTCGGGGTCGAGGTCGAACAACCGGGCGAGATCATCGACGATCCGCCCCAACAGCCGCGTCTCGTGGAACTGGTCACGCAACGCGTGCCTCGCGGCCCGCTCGACGTCGACCGCGCCGCTCTGCACGGCGCGAAATGCCGCCGGGACCGACGTCTCGGTCTTGTACAGGTCGGCCACGTCGTACACGAATGACAGTGCCTTGCCCGTGTGGACGAACCCCAGCCCAGGCCCGTACCCGGCGCTCACAATCGCGGCGTGACAGACGCCGTACAGGCAGCTGTTGGCGGCCGAGAGCGCCCGGTTCACGGGACTGGACCGGTCCCAGTCGTCGCGGCGGTACCGTCGCCCTTCCCACGGCACACCGGTTTCGTGGCTCCACGCGCGATACGCGTCGCGCACTCGTGCGCCCTCCCGGCCTCGGATCTGCTGCAGCGTCAGTTCAGCCGGAAGGTCGTCCGAGAACCGCATCTCGTACATCCTCCTCACGACCCTCAACCGCAGGTCGGGGTCGCTGAGCCATTCGGCTTGGCGCAACAGACGGCTCGCGCTGCGCGTGTCACCGAGGCCGGTCGCGTAGAGCCGCACACCTTCCTCACCGGCCCAGGCGACGGTGCACCCGCACTCTGCCGCGTTGATGATCGCGCGCTGCGTGACGGTCGTGCCCGGTCCCAGCAGCACGAGCGAAAGCGCCCCGATCGGTAGCGGGACGCGACCCGTCTCGTTGACGAAGCAGACCGAGCGATCATCCTGCTCCAACCGGCCGTACTGGAGGTAGACGAAGCTGCCGGAGTCCCGGACCTTCGGCAACAGGTGAAGATCGTCGATCCGCATCGTCGGGTGCTCTCATGCAGGCGCCAGGCTCAGCAGGCCACAGCCATAGGCCTTCGCGGGCCCGATCCCGGTCCGCAACGCCTCGCGACAAGCGATCTCATCGCGCACCTCGAGTCGACCCTCGTAGAGCACGGGCCGAACCGTCACTCCACCGGCACGCTTGGGCTGGCGCAGCGGAGGTAGGACATCGACACGCAGCCCGCCTGCACCGTCGATCAACTCGAACCCGGCACCAGCGGCGCGGTTCTCGACCCACGCCCGGCGCTCGTCGTCGTTGTCCAGGGGAACTCGCCGCGAGTGCCGCGGGCGTTCCTTGCCTGGTCGTGGGAGTGCGGTCTTGCGGGTCGCATTGCCAAGCAAGCGGAACCGAAACCGTCGACCGACGGTCACCGCATCGACCAGGTCACGCGCGTCACGGACCTCAACGCTCAGTGCGTAACCCTCGGGGAGACCCGACCAGTCGGGTAGGGCGACGGACTGCACGAGTACCTCATGGGGCGCCCCCACCTCATGAGGATCACGTCGCAACGCGGATTCGACCCGAAACAGCACGCCGAGCGCCGCCCGTGGATCGGGACCGTCGTACTGCGGAAAGCCACGCATGAGCGTGCGGTGCAACCCGACGACGTCCCCGAGATCGCGGACGACCAACGGGTCGCGCGGATGCAGGCGCAAGCGACTGAGGTAAAGGCTCATCGACCGGCGCTCCCACCGTCGCCGTCGCGCGCGGTGACCCGCATGCGTCGCACGCCGAACTGTCGCGTGCCGAACGCCGCCCCGTGCGGCTGATCGGCGCGAGACTCCTCGCCCTCAGGGTCCTCGACGACGAGGGTCTGTGAGGCGTCCGCCGGACGTTCGCCATACGGCGACATCGTGGCGTGGCGTTGGGCCTGTGGCTTCCAATCGTCCTGCAGCGCCGCGGCCAACGGGCCGGCAAACACCGCGCGGTCGTCGACGAGGGGCCCCGCCGGGGGGCAGGACCGACGACCGAGCGCAAGAGGCCAGCGTGGTCGACTCACCGCCTCGCGCAGCTCCGCGAGCCAGTCCTGGTCGTCGCCCTCGAGCCCGACGACGAAGGTGGCGTCCTGCAGGTAGTAGCGCTCGGTCACGATCCCGCGCCCTCGGGATCCGCTGGCGACGGCCACCCCTCCGGACCCAGGTACCGCACCGACGGTGTGAAAGTCCCGCAGGATGCTTCCGGCTCGCACGACGCGCACTCCGAACCGCAGCGATGCCAGGTCGTCCACCGACTCGTGACGAGTCCGGCCGAGCGCCGCCGCGATCAATCCGACGACGCCGGACTTCGACGGCCAGAGGTCGGTCGACCGGACTTCGAAGCGGCTGCCGGTGCCCCAGGACTGCAGCGGTGCCGCGAGCCAGAGCCGCAATGTGCCGGTGCCGCTCACGCCCGCCCCCGGGCGTGAGCGATCAAGGAGTCGAGATCGGGCGCGCGCGCGACGTCGCCCTCGATCCCCGGGGCAAGCGTCGAGAGCACGACCGACGCGAGCTCGTCCTTGGCGCGACCATAGGTCGCGTTGAGCACCGCGAACTCCTCGATCATGCGGCGACTCGACTCGATCGCGACGCCTTCGTTGCCGGCGGAATCCGTACCGAAGGGCGGCACCGGCGCGGCGAACGCATTGGCCAGGTTCCAGGCCCCGCGCTGCCGTCGAACGGCCAGCACGGTCGTCGGCGGGTTGCGCGCGGCGAAGCTGTTCTGCTTGCCGCTTGGAATCGCGGTGACGAAGCCTTCCGTGAACGCCTCGACGGCAGCGTCGACGATGGGATCCGACGCATCGTCGGCACCGAGGTTCACGGCCAACTGACCGACGTCAAGCACGGCGTAGCGGTAGAAGCAGCTCGCGTTGAACTGGATGTCTCCGATCATGTCGGCGCCCTCGGTGTCGTCGGGGCGCAGGTCGTCGACCGCCGTGAAGTAGTCGACCTCGTCGGCGAGTCGGTGGGTGCCGATGGCGTGGGCGACCTGGCATGCGGCGTCGACGTTGCTCTCCGGCATCTCGGCGACCATCCGTCCGAACAGTGCGACGTCGACGGCGTCCGACGGTGCCGTCAGAGCCGACGTGATCTGCGCCGTCGCGGGCTTGGGGAGCTTCGCCTTCGTGCGCTTCGCCTTCGCAGGATTGTCCGCGGGCGCCTCCGTCAGCGTCGACGTGATGGCGTCGATCTCGTCACCGAACTCGACCGCCACCGCGGCGAGCGTGTCGAGGTCGTGCGCGCGGAAGAACACGAGCTGTCCGGTCTTGACGACGCGCGCATCTGCGTCACCCTCGGACTGCTTGAGGCTGAGCCCGAGCGGCTCGGCCTCGAGGACGACAGCGGCGCGGTGGATGGCCACCTCCGGCGACAGGCCGTGCCCGTCGATCAGACGCGCGACGACCTGCTCGTGCGCGCGCTTCGTCCGGGTCGCGACCGTCAGGCCGGAGACCTCGGAGCGGAACTGCTCCCGGATGGCGCGCTTCCACGACTGACTGCTCACTCGTGCGCGCCGCACGCCGCCGAAGACGCACTCCTTGGGCCGACCGGTGTCGTCCCGGTTGAGGTTGGCGGGCGCGAAGCTCTGGATGGCGTGCAGTTCGAGGATCATGCGGGCTCCTGGTCGTCTGTCGTGGGTTCAATGGATTCGGTGTCGCTGGCATCGGGATCTCCGGTCCCCGACGGCAGCCAGAAGTGGAAGGCCCAGCGCCGCTGAACCGCACGGTCTTCGCGCTGCCACGCCCCGAGGTCGCGCACGAGTTGCGCTACGTCGAGCCCGAGCCGGTCGGCGCCGAGCAGCGCAATCGTGCGCCGGAGGTGTCGAGGGAGCGCCTCTCGACCCGAGCCGAGCAGTGTCTGCATCAGGGCCTCGACGTTCTCCGGGCGTCGCACGCTCGTGAGCGCGCGCAGGTCACGCCCAAGCGATGCTCCGCCGCGCTTCGTGCGACGCACCAGAGGTCGGGGAGCACGTGCCACGAGGGCCGCGACCGCGAGCGCATCGTCGAGGGTCTTGGACGTCTCATCCGTCAGACGCGAGGCGGATCCCAGGTCGATGTGCTGTCCGATGAGCCGCATGAGAGCCGGGCTCGCGTCGGGATCACCAAACCGCCGGCCGACGCCGCGGCGCAGCTGCGCCAGGGTTCGCAGCGCGTCCGACCGGTGGTACTGCGCCGCGGCGTCGAGGTGCGCAAGCTGGTCGTGCAGCGCGTCGGCGACCGCCGCGCGAACGGATTGCGATGTGTCGGGGATGCTCACGCGACGTTCTCCTTGGGGCTCGATGGGATGGACCTCAGGGCTTTGTGGAACGCGGTCCGCGCGACGGCATGTGCCTTCCACGCGCGCGGATCGACGACGTCAGCGCTGTGGCGTTCGTCGAGCGCCTCCCTCGCGCGTCGACGGACCTCGTCGCCCCAGGTGCCGCGTAGCGCCTCGCCGCCGTCGTCCGGGGCCTCGTCGGCAAGTCGCTCGAGCCACTGCGGAAACGCGTGACCGAGCGTCGCCCAGTAGGGCACCTGCCAGGTGTCCGCGACACGCAGGTCGCGCTCGGCGCCGCTGGCGCTCTGGTACGCCAGGCAGGCATTGCGCAACGCTATGGCGCCTTGCTCGGCGATCTCCCGTAGTCCGCCGACCAGGCCGAGTCGTGCCTCGTCGGCGAGCAGGTCGGCGCTCAGTGGCAGCGACGCCGACCGCGCCTCGGCGATCTTCGCCTGGTTGACCTCGAGCCCGGCCACGAGTACCTGAGGACGCGGCGCACCGTGTAGCTCGAGCGTCCTCAGTCCCTGCGCAACGGCACTCCGGGGGCGCTGGTCCACCGTGGAGACCCCGTGCAGCACCGCGTCGGCCGAGCGCCAGATCCGCGTTCCGGACCGGACCCGGACCAGGCTTGCCGCACCGGTCTGCTGGTCGTACTCGACGGCGTGGAACGGGTCTCCCGTGCCACCATCGATGAGCTTGAGGTGCTGGTGGATCCGGCAGTGGCGCACCATGCCGTCGTCCGCCGGCAGCAACTCGATCGCCCTTGAGCGCCAGGTCAGTCGGTCGAGCCAGCCGCGCGGCGTCGATCCCGCACGGTCGGGGGCCAGATCGGCGGCGACTCCGCCATCGTCAGGCTGCCCGGGCAATGGGCGTTCCCAGGACGGCGCGCCGAACCCGTCGTCGTTCGCGACGACCGGGCGCGGCGCGGCGGCGTTCGCGACCAGCGTCTCCCACAGGGTCCGTCCCTGGACGAGCACCGACAACGCCTTCGTCCCGGGTGAGTCCGTGCGGTTGAACGGCTTGGACACCCCACCACCGGGCTGAAAGTGCAGCGTCGTGATCAGCGCTCGCACCGCGGTCCCAGGGTCAAGCGCCGGCGGTACGCCGTCTACATGGTGATCGAAGAGGGTCGCGTTGTTCCCTGATGCCCAGTCCAGGCGCAACGCCGCGATCGTCGCGGTCTTTGCCGCGTCCTCCGCGACCGTCTGCTGCAGGAACGGCCGCGTGGCGTCGAAGAGATCGAAGCGATCACGCCACTCGTCGAGGTACCCGACGACGGCGTCGATCACCTCTTCGGGATGCTCGAGCCACCGGGCGCGTTCATCGTCGGATCGTGGTCCCCGCATCGCGGCTTGGAGGACCGCGATGAGGATGCGCGTGACCGCGACCTCCTCGGGGGCGAAGGTCAGCGCCAGGCCGCGCAGACTCCGACCACGCCGGAACGCGTCCCGTAGCGATACCTCCTCCGTGCCATCCGGCCCGACCACCGGCAGCCAGGCCCGGTCCGTCAAATCGAAGCTCATCATCCGTCGTCCTCCACGATCACTCCCAAGTCGGGCTCCAGTCGCAGCGGCAAGCGCACGTCACCGTCCGACGACGAGACGACGCGAGCCCGTCCGTCCTCGTCAAGCTCGACCAGCGCGTGATGGCGCAGGGCGGCGTTTGCGGACCACGCGGCAGGCTGCAGCAGCCGCGATCGCCTGGGCCGACGCCAATCGCGCAACACCGGCTCGACGATGGGCCACTGCGACAACGACAGGCTCCGCGCCAGCAGGTCGCGCGTCTGCGCACGGTCGGGGTCGTAGCGCGCACGGGGCAGCTCATCGGAGCGCAATACGACGACCGACACCGACGGTCGCTCTTGCCAACGCGTCGTCGCCACGGTGCCGTATCGGTCGCCGGGGCCATCCGGACCGCCGAACCGCCTCGGGTCGTCGGGCTCGGGCAAGAGGCGCGACACATCGTTCCATGGCTCGACCGCCTCGTCCGGGCCGGGGAACAGCGCACCATGCAACCCATCCGCGGCTTCGGTCTGCTTCCGGGTCTTCTGGGCATCACGCTCCTCGGCGCGCCTCAGCCCGTCAACCTCGGCCTCCGAGACGTTCGGCTCCAGATCGCCGTACACCGACTCGATCAACGTGTCGAGATCGTCGGGCTCCTTCAGCACCATGCGATCGCGAAGCGCGAGCCGCGTGCGCTGGAGCACCGACTCGGCATAGACACGATCGCTCGCCGGCAAGAACGGTCTATCTGCTCGGTCCCCACCGACGTCGACGAGCTCCAGGGTCGCCTTGTCGTGGCTCGACGGTCGTGCGCGGTCGTGGCGATGCACCCGTCCCGCGCGCTGGATGAGGAGGTCGATCGGCGCGACGTCGCTGAGCAAGAGATCGAAGTCGAGGTCCAGCGATTGCTCGATCACCTGGGTCGCGACGACGATCATCCGGCGCGGACGGACGACGACCGGATCGGACGGAGGTCCAAGACGTGCCAGCAGGCGCGACTCGATGGCCGAACGCTCACAGGGGCGCTGGCGTGCGTGAAGCAACAGAAGCTCGACGTCCCGCCCGACACGCTCACGCAGCATCGCGTAGCGCGACTGCGCCGCCGCGACCGTGTTGCAGACGACGCCGACGCATCCGTCAGTGGCCACCGCCGTCATCAGGCGCGCGGCAACCTGCTCGTCGGCACGGTCCGGGTCGACGTCCAGGCGGCGCAGGGCGAGCGTGCGCGAGGGACGATCGTCCGTGACCTCCCGCTCGTCGACTCCCCCACGATCGGCGATGGTGATCCGGGGGTACGGTGCGCTCGGACGTGTCGCGCGTTCGACACCGGATGCACGCCGCGGACGTCGACGCGAGCCCACGACCGGCCGCTCCTCAGCCACCCGCCCGGTGAGTCCGGAACGGAACGCGCGGGTCAGGGCATCTCGGCGCGCTGCGGGCAACGTCGCCGAGAGCAGCACGACGGTCGCGTCACCTGCTGCCAACCACGCCACGAGGCGCGCGAGCAACGTCGACGAGTAGGCGTCGTAGGCGTGCACCTCGTCGAGGACCACGACCTTGCCCTGCAGGCCCCAGAGGCGAACGGTGCTGTGGCGCACCCACATCGTCGCCAGGAGCGCCTGGTCGATGGTTCCGACGGCGAATGGCGCCAGCAGTCCCCGCTTGGCGGCCGCGAACCACGCCTGCGCGTCCGCATCCGTGTCACCACCGGCGTACTCGCCCGACTCCTCGGTATCGGTCCCGGCCGGCCGGATGTCGGACAGCGGGTCGACCAACACGGAGGCCATCCCGTGCAACAGACGGGGACGGACGTGCGCGTCCGGCCAGAGCCTGGCCAGAAAGGCGGAGGCACGGGCGTGGAGCTGGTCCGCGGTCGCGCGCGTGGGCATCCCCACGTACAGGCCGCGTGCGCCGTCTTCGAGCGCGCGGCGAACCGCCCACATCGCGGCCTCGGTCTTGCCCGATCCGGTGCGGTCCTCGATGATCAGCAGACGTCCGGTAGCACGGTCGGCGACCGCATCGATCACCGCCCGCTGCGTCGCGCGAGGCGGACGAGGGGCGCCGTCCGGAGCCCTAAAGAGCTCGGCGAACGCTTCAGCGTGGGTGCCTGCGTCCGCCACGGGCGCGAGCGGCGGACGGCACCACGCCGACGGGATGACGGCCGGGATCGCGAGCTCCGTGGAAGCCGGGCGGCTCGACTGGGCGCTCACCGGAAAGTGGTGGGCGTCAGACGCGATCCAATCGGCGACCGTCACGAAGCCGGCGAGCGCGAGGACGACCGCTGTGGTCGGTTCGGGCGAAGGACGACCGGCGATCGTCTCGCGAGCAACGTGCTCCAGCATGGCGTCCTGGTGCGACCGCCACGAGGGCGCGCTGACCAGTACCTCCCCGGCCCGCCGCGCGATGTGAGCGTCGCTACGAAGCTGCCCGTGGTGCCCGGAGATCGCTGCGGCCAGTCGACTCGCGACCGAGGGGCCGGTGCCGCGGGCGATCAGCCACCGCCGGAGGATCGCGCCACCGAGCGCGTCGTGCCGTTCACGTCTGACGTCTGGACCTTGAGCCTCGAGACCGGATGGCACGACGCGCTCGGCGAGACCGGGCACCAGTCCCTGGAAGGTCGGCGTGATCTTGCCGACGTCATGGACTCCGACGAGGAACGTCGCCCAGGCCCGCGCACCGTCGACGTCCAACCGCAGGTGATCGGCGATCCAATGGCGCTGACGGTCGACGAGCACCACGTCCCACAGCCGACGCCCGACGGCCAAGGCATCGTCCAGGTGCGCACCGACCGACAGATACTCGTCGCCACCGCCGGTCTTGGCCCAGAACTCTCCCATCGCTACACCAGTCGCGACGGCCTTGCGAAATCTGACGGAAGAGTCGTTCGGGATGAGCTGCCCCTCGGCACGGCCCGCCGACAGGTCCCGTAGAGATGACGAGTGCCCGTGAACCCCCGCTGCCGCGGGGAGGGGTCAGGCACCCGCCCGACAACGGTCCACCGCCACGTGACGTGGCGACCTGCTCGGCGGCGACCACATCGGCCGGCGCCACGCGGTTGCGTCTGCCTGCTCGCCATGCAGGCCGACGCTCCCACGACCGCCCTGCAGTGTCAAGTTGTCAGCGGGTGCCTGGACGCCGGCGGCGTCGATCGCCTAGACGTGCCGGCGAGCCGGGCGGTCACCCCAGGACCTCCACGACGACGACCCCCGTCGTCATGAGCGCCGTCGTCCACACGATCGCGCCGGCGATCGGTCGCAGGTCGAGGCCGAACCGGTGGGCGACGAGGAGGCTGTTGAGGCCGGTGGGCATCGCCGCCTGCAGCAGCATGCCGCCCGGCAGGTCGAGCACGGTCACCGACACGCCGACGACCATGAGCGGCGCGACGACGAGGCGCAGTCCGAGGACGACGCCGAGCGCCGGGCTCCACGCGAGCCCCAGGCGCTCGAAGGCCGACGGCGCGGACGTCGGGGGCGCCCCGTCCGCGTCCACCTCGTCGGGATCCACCTCCGCCTCGCTCGCGAGCTGCACCCCGACGACGAAGAACCCGACCGGCAGGATCGCGACGACGATCCCGGTCGCGACGTCGGCCAGGCCGTCCGACGCGTCCCACGGGATCGCGAGCGCGGCGATCGCCGTCCACAGCAACGGGTTGCGCAGGAACGCCCGCACCCGCGCTCCGGGGCGCGCGTCGTCGCCGTCGGCCGACCCGAACGCCGCCCCGATCGCGAACGCGACGGCGAAGAACATCGGGCCGCTGACGAGGCTGTCCCACGCCACCGCCGCGCCCAGCTCGTCGGGGCCGAGCACCGTCCGCACGAGCGGCAGCCCGTAGTACCCGGTGTTGGCGAGGACGACCGCGAGCACCACCGCGCCGACCGTCCGGCGCGGCAGGCGCAGCGCCCGGGCGGTGATCCACCACGCGACGACGCCGACGATCCCCAGCACGACGTACGCCAGCCCGATCCCGCCGAGCAGCGCCGCGTCGACCTGCAGCCGCGACACGAGCACGAAGTACACCGGGGGCAGGACCCAGGCGAGCATGACCTCCATCGTGCGGCGCGACAGCCGCTCCGCCCGCCCCTGCCACCGGATCTCGGCGCCGGCCCCCATCGCCGCCGCGACGAGCATGACGGCGACGAGCAGCGGCAGGCTCACCCGGGGTCGGCCGCCGACGGGCGGCGCGGCCGGGGCGACGGCGGCACGTCGCGGACCATCCAGACGTGCGTGATGCCGGCCTCGTCGAACGGCTCGCCCTGCGCCTCGTAGCCCGCGGCGAGGTAGAGCCGCATCGCGTCGACCTGGGCGGCGAGCCGGAGCTCGTGCGCCCCGATGTCGCGGGCGTAGCGCTCGGCGCGCCGCAGCAGCTCGCGGGCGATCCCGCGGCCGCGGAGGTCGCGCTCGACGGCGAGCCGGCCGACGCGGACCACCCGGCCCCCGTCGGCCGTCAGCAGCCGGATCGTGCCGACGACGCGACCGTCGTCGTCGACCGCGATGCCGTGGCGGGCGAGCTCGTCGCGTCCGTCGAGCTCGAGCTCGCGTTCTACGCCCTGCTCGTCGCAGAACACCCGGACGCGCAGGTCCTGCGCGGCGCGCAGGTCCGCGCGGTCGCGGGCCCACCGCACGACCGCCGGGAGCGGCTCCCGCGGGTCGTCGCTCCCGGTCATCGTCCGGTCCTCCCGGTGGTGGTGGCGCCGTCGGGCGCCGGGGTGGGCGTCGGCGGGGTGGCGGTCGACGGCGTGGCGGTCCCCGTGGTGGTGTCCGACGTGGTGGGGGCGACGCCGACGTACCGGTGCAGGTCGTCCTCGAGGTCGGCCAGGTCGGCGTACGGCCCGGCCTTGACGTGGACGACGCGACCGCGGGCGTCGAGGAAGATCGTCATCGGCGAGCCGCCGCGCGCGTCCAGGTCGGTGGCGAGCGTCTGGTCGGTGTCCTCGACGTGCGGGTAGCCGGCGGGCGCTCCCCGGAGGAACGCGGCCCGGCCCGACGGGGTGTCCTCGACGTTGAGCCCGAGGAACGCGACCGTCGTCCCGTGCGTGGCGAGCGCGCGCCGCAGCACCGGGAACTCGTCGCGGCACGGCCCGCACCACGACCCCCACTTGTTGATGACCACCGGTCGTCCGCGCAGCGTGCCGAGCAGGTCGGTGAACCCGGCCCGGTCGAGCTCGAGGATCCGGTCGCCCCGGGCGTACAGGTCACGCAGCACCGGTGGCGCGTCGGCGAGGCTGCGGCGCAGCTCGGTCGCGTCCGGCGCGTCGTCGGCGACGCCCGGGGTGGGGTCGCTCTGCAGCACGCCGATCGTCAGCGCGACGAGGACCGCGGCGGTCGCCGTCGCGAGGACCGTCCGGCGCGTGGGTCGACGACGGGGCACGTCCCGAAGGGTGCCAGACGCCGCACGCGGGGTCCCACCGGCGGGCGCGTGAGGGTGGACGGGACGAGCGTGACGGCCGTCCCGTCGATGCTCTACAGTCGGGGTTGCCCGCACGGCGTCGACCACGTACCCCTCCGGTCCTCGTCCGTCGCCTTCGTCACCCGTGCCGTCACCCCGACGGTGCGCCCGGTGGCCTCTCCCGCTCATCGCATTCCCGTAAGGCATGGCGCAACGCCCGTCCGCCGTGGTCCCCGTGACCGCCATCCCCGATCCCGACGAGATCGACCGGATCGCCGCGTTCACGCGCGAGCCGTTCGTCGTCGACGGCGAGTCCGCGACCGACGTCCTCGCGCCGGGCACCGTCCGTCGTCACGCGTTCGAGGCCGCGCGCCGCGACCTCGACGCCGGCGCGACCGAGCCGTCGCTGAAGTGGCGCCGCCGGTGGGCGCTGCTCCTGGGCCTGGACCGGATGCTGCAGGCGGACGTGCCGACGCTCGCCGACGGCACGACGCTCAACCCGCACCAGGTCGACGCGCTGTCCGGCACGTACGCCGCGCTCCTCGCCGAGGCGCAGCGCCGTGCCGGCGGGGTCGCCGACAGCGACGGCGACGCGCTCGTCCTGTCGTTCGAGGTCGACGAGCCGACGATCGACGAGCCCGAGCCCGCCCCGGTGGCGTCGGAGGCGCCCGACGACGGCCCCGACGGGTACGGCGACGACGACGGGCAGGACGACGACGCGTGCGACCCGGTCGACGGGGACGGTGGCGACGTCGCCCCGGCCGCGCCGGACGAGGACGACGACGCCGACGAGGAGGACGCGCTCGAGGAGCTCCCCGAGGTCGAGCCGGAGCCCGAGGCGTCGCTCTACGACGACGAGGCCGACGAGGACGTCGACGAGGACATCGACCAGGCGGCGCTCGAGGACCCCAACGCCCACAAGCGGTTCTGGTTCGAGCACGCCACCGGCGCCGGCAAGACGGTCGCCGCGATGGGGTTCGTCGAGGCGACCCGCACCGGCGGCGTCCTCATCCTCACCCACCGCCGCAACCTCGTCGACCAGTTCATCGACGAGCTCCAGACCCGCGGCTACGGCGAGCGGCTCTGCAAGCCGCTGCTCGGCGAGGCCGCGCCACCGTCCGGCGACGGCCCGGTGACGATCGAGACGTACCAGTGGTTCGTCCGCAACGCCGGCAACGTCTCCGGCGCCTACACCGTCGTCATCTGCGACGAGGCGCACACCGCGCTCGGCGAGAAGACGTCGATGGCGATCCGTCAGTGGACGGGACCGATCTTCATCGGGATGACCGCCACCGGCGCGCTCATCGCCCGGCACGTCACCGACCTCTTCCCCACCCAGACCTCGCGGTTCGACCTGGCGCAGGCCGCCCGCCGCGGCGTCATCGCCCCGCTGCGCTGCCTGCGGATCCCGCCCGGTCCGGGGGTGCGCACGATCGCCAAGGTGCCGTTGCGCAAGGGCGAGGTCGACATGGAGTTCGACCAGGACGAGCTGGCGAAGCTCCTCGACCAGGTCCCGTTCAACCTCGCGATCGCCGATCTGTACAAGACGCGGTTCCGCAACGCCCCGGGCGTCGTGTACGCCGCCGGGGTCAAGCACGCCTACAACGTCGCCGAGAGCTTCCGTGAGGCGGGCATCAACGCCGAGGCGGTGAGCGGCGAGACCCCCAAGCGCGAGCTCGCCACGATCCTCGCCCGCTACGACGCCGGCGAGATCGACGTGCTCGTCAACGCGCAGCTCCTCGCCGAGGGCTGGAACTCGCCGCGCGCCACGGTCTGCATGCACCTGGCGCCGACGGCGTCCAAGCGCATCTACCAGCAGCGCGTCGGCCGGGTCACCCGTCGTCACCCGGGCAAGGAGGCGGGCGTCGTCGTCGACTTCGTCCACCCCGCCACCCAGCACGACGACCCGGTGGTGACCCTGCACTCGCTGCTCGACCGCGACGTGTACCGCGGCGGCGCGATCGTCGTCGGCCCGGTCCGTCGCGGCCGCGGCCGACGGGTGAAGGTCGAGCGTCGCGTCGTCCCGGTGACCCCGGACATCGAGCGGCGCCGTCAGGTGTTCGAGCGCGAGCTGTGGCGGATCGCCGTCGAGCAGCTCGACTGGGGCGAGCAGCGGGTGTGGGCCGCGCTCGCGGGCGCGAAGGCGTCGCCGACGAACTGGCGTCGCGGCCGCGCGATGCTGAACTTCGACCGCTCCGGCGAGCTGCGTCGGCAGTTCCTCGTCACCGCGCTGGAGCGCAACCGCAACCCGCAGCTGCGGATCCGCGCGGTCCAGGAGATCTCGCTGCTCAAGGACGCCGAGCCGTTCGACACCGCGGTCGACCAGGTCGGTCAGTGGCCGCGCGACGAGCGACGCGAGGCGTCGCGGATCCTCCTGCAGGCGCTCGCGGACGGCCGGATCGGTCGGCGCGACCAGGCGACCGCGTGGATCTGGCGACTGGCGTCGTGGACGCGCGACATCCACGAGGAGTACGCCGCCCAGCGCTGGCCGGCGACGAAGCACCTGCTCGGGCTGCTCGTCAACTCGTCGGGCGCCGCGCACGCCCGCAACGCCCGTCGCGTCGTGCACGCCGCGCGGCAGCACGACCGTCGACTGCAGGCCGCGCTGCTCGCCGCCGCGGTGGCGCACACGCCCGAGGCGGAGGAGGTGCTGCGCGAGGCGCGCACCCGCCTGGCCCGCAAGCCGGGGGCGTTGAGCCGGGACCTGCTGAAGGACTTCCCCAAGGGCAAGCGCCGCAAGAAGCGCGGTCGCAAGAAGAAGGGCGCGGGCGATCCCGACGCCACGGCGTCCCCGGACGCGACGGCCGCCGGCGGCTCCACCGGCGGCGGGGCGACCGGGGACGACGCGCAGGCCCAGGGCGACGCCGGCGGGAACGGCGGCGGCCGCAGCCGCTCGCGGCGCAACCGCTCCCGCAACCGCCGCCGCCGCAACGCCCAGGCCAACGGCCAGGCCACGACCGACGCCCAGGCTCCCGCCGGCGACGCCACCGCCACCGCCACCGAAGCGAGCCCCGACGACGCGGGGCGCGACGGCGCCGCCACGGCGCCCGCGACCGGCGCCGACGCCGCGGCGTCCGACGCCCAGGCCCGGGCCGAGCAGGCCGCCCGCGACGCCGACGCGGCGCAGGCGAAGGCCGACGCCGCCCGTGAGCGTGCGCGCGAGGCCCGGGCACGCGCCCGGGCACGGCGCGACGCCGCCGCGTCGGAGCCCACCGGCGCCGGTGACGACGCGGCGCGGCCCGACGCTCCGACGACGGACGACGCTCCGACGGCGCCGAAGCCGGCCCGTCGCTCGCGCGCGTCGTCGGCCGCGGCCGACGACGCCGCGCCCGCCAAGCCGACGCGCCGACGCACGGCGCAGGCCGCCGCGACCGGTGACGCACCGGCCGAGCCTCCGGACGACGCGGCCAAGCCGACCCGCCGTCGCGCCACCAAGGCGTCGACGGACGACGCAGCGGCCACGACGACGCCCGCCCCGGCGGCGCGCCGACGCAGCACGACCGCCGACCTGACGGACGAGGAGCGCGCCGCCCGTCGCTCCGCGGCGGCGAAGAAGGCCGCTGAGACGCGTCGACGCCGTGCGGCCGAGCGGGCCGCCGCCGCGGCCGAGGGCGGAGAGGCACCGGCCGCCAAGCCGGCCCGCCGGCGCACCGCCGCCAAGGCGCCGGTCACCGTCGACGGCTGACCCCCGTACGACACCGGCGCCCCGCCACCCGACCGACGCCCCGCGCCCGCCCCGACCGACCGTCCGGAACCCGTCGTGTGACGACGGGCACATCCGTTACGGTCGGATCATCATGGCGACGGTGACCCACGAGCAACACGCGGCCGTGGAGGAGCGTGAGCGCGTCATCGTGAGGTTCGCCGGCGACTCCGGCGACGGGATGCAGCTCGCCGGCGCGCGGTTCACCGACGCCACCGCCGCGTCCGGCAACGACCTGGCGACGCTCCCCAACTTCCCCGCCGAGATCCGCGCCCCCGCCGGCACGACCGCGGGCGTGTCGAGCTTCCAGATCCACTTCGCCGCACGTGACATCGCCACCCCCGGCGACACCCCCGACGTGCTCGTCGCGATGAACCCCGCGGCGCTGCGGGTCAACGTGCCGCAGCTCGAGCGCGGCGCCCGGATCATCGTCAACGAGGAGGCGTTCACCCGCCGCGCGTTGCAGAAGGCCGGCTACGACGACAACCCGCTCGACGACGGGACGCTCGACCCGTTCGAGCTCACCCGCGTGCCGATGTCGAGCCTCGTGAGCCGCGCGCTCGAGGACGTCGAGGGCGCGACGTCGCGCCAGGCGCAGAAGGCGCGCAACCTCTTCGCGCTCGGGGTCGTCGCGTGGCTCTACGACCGTCCGACCGCGGTCATCGAACGGTGGATCGACCAGAAGTTCGCCGCCGACGACGTCGTGCGTCGCGGCAACCGGGCGGCGTTCAGCGCCGGCTGGGCGTTCGGCGAGACGTCGGAGCTCATCGACGTGCGGGTGCGCGTCGCCCCCGCCACCGACGTGCCTCCCGGCGAGTACCGCAACGCCAACGGCACCACCGCGATGGCGCTCGGGCTCGTCGCGGCGAGCGTCCGCAGCGGCCTGCCGCTCGTGTTCAGCGCGTACCCGATCACCCCCGCGTCGGACCTGCTGCACCAGCTCGCGCCGCGGGCCGCGCAGGGCGTGCGGACGGTGCAGGCCGAGGACGAGATCGCCGCGGCGGGGATCGCGCTCGGCGCGTCCTACGCCGGCGCGCTCGGGGTGACGGCCACGAGCGGCCCGGGCCTGGACCTCAAGGCCGAGGCGATCGGCCTGGCGGTGATGCTCGAGCTGCCGCTCGTCGTCATCGACGTGCAACGCGCCGGTCCGTCGACGGGGATGCCGACGAAGACCGAGCAGTCCGATCTGCTGCAGGCGCTGTACGGCCGTCACGGCGAGGCGCCGCTGCCGGTGCTCGCGGCGTCCAACCCCGGCGACTGCTTCGACACGGTGTACGAGGCGGCCCGCATCGCGATCGAGCGCCGCACCCCGGTGATCGTGCTGAGCGACCTGTTCCTGTCGAACAGCTCGGCGCCGTGGCGGGTGCCGCGCGCCGCCGACCTCGCCCCGATCGACCCGGCGTTCGCGCCGCCGCGCGAGCCCGACGACCCGCCGTTCCTGCCGTACGAGCGCGACGACCGTGGCGTGCGTCCGTGGGCGATCCCCGGCACCCCCGGCCTGCGGCACCGCGTCGGGGGGATCGAGAAGCAGGAGCGCACCGGGGCGATCAGCTACGACGGCGCGAACCACGCCCGGATGGTCGCCGCCCGCGCGGCGAAGGTCGCCGGGGTCGACGTGCCACCGACCGCGCTCGACCACGACGATGGCGCCGACATCCTCGTCATCGGGTGGGGATCGAGCGAGGGGGCGCTCATCGCCGGCGTCCGCCGGGTCCGTCAGCGCGGCCACGCCGTCGCCCGCGCGCACCTGCGCCACCTCCACCCGTTGCCACCCGACCTGGGTGACGTCCTGCGGCGCTACCGCCGGGTGGTCCTGCCCGAGATGAACTCCGGTCAGCTCGCGCGGGTGCTGCGCGCGGAGTACCTCGTCGACGTCCGCACCCACGCGTGCCTCGAGGGACGGCCGCTGCAGGCCGCCGAGATCGAGCGGGTCATCCTGGAGGAGATCGCATGAGCACCACCGCCGAGCCGACCGGGACGCTCACCCGGGCCGACTTCCAGTCCGACCAGGAGACCCGCTGGTGCCCGGGTTGCGGGGACTACGCGATCCTCGCCGCGGTGCAGGGCGTGATGCCCGACATCGGGATCCCGCCGGAGCGGGTCGCGTTCATCACCGGCATCGGCTGCGCCGGCCGGTTCTCGTACTACATGGACACGTACGGGATGCACTCGATCCACGGTCGCGCCCCGACGATCGCCACCGGGCTCGTCGCCGCCCGCGACGACCTGTCGGTGTGGATCGTGTCCGGCGACGGCGACGCGCTGTCGATCGGAGGCAACCACCTCATCCACGCGTTGCGTCGCGACGTGCCGGTGAAGATCCTCCTGTTCAACAACCGGATCTACGGGCTCACCAAGGGGCAGGCCTCGCCGACGAGCGAGCGCGGCAAGGTCACGAAGTCCACCCCCGACGGGTCGCTCGAGCGACCGGTCAACCCGTTGGCGACGGCGATCGCCGCGGGCGCGACGTTCGCGGCGCGCGCGGTGGACCGTGACAAGGCCGGCCTGGCCGACGTCCTGCGCGCCGCGGCCGAGCACCCGGGCGCGGCGTTCGTCGAGATCCTGCAGAACTGCCCGGTGTTCAACGACGGCGCGTTCTCGCACGTGCAGGACAAGGACGAGGCGGTCCTGCACCGTATCCCGCTCGAGCCGGACCGGCCGCTGCGGTTCGGTCGCGACGGCGACCAGGCGGTGATCCGCGGCGACGACGGCGGCCTGCGGATCGTGCCGGGGGCCGAGGCGGACGACGCGTCGGTCGTCGTCCACGATCCGACGATCGCCGATCCGACCGCGGCGTTCGCGTTGAGTCAGCTCGGCGTCGACACCGGCCACGTCCCGCTCGGGGTGCTGCGTCGCGTGCCCTCCACCCCGTGGGGCGAGGGCCTCGTGGCGGAGCGTCGCGCCGCCCTGTCCACCGTCGACGACGCGCAGCTCGACCGGCTGCTCGCCGGCCCCGACACGTGGACGGTCGGGGGCGGGCCGGACGCGTGACCGACGGCCCGGCGCCCGGCGACGAGGACTTCGGCTGATCGGCGACTTCCTGGTCGGCTGATCGGCGATGCCCGGGTCGGTGGGGCGAACGTCGCCGGCGACGTCAGGCCACGAGGTGGACGTCGCCGGCGTCCAGGCGCCAGATCTCGCCGTCGGCTCCGACGACGCGCAACCGTCCGTCGTCGGCGACGCCGTCGGCGCGGCCGGTCTCGACGTCACCGCCCCCCGGGCGCTCCCACCGGACCTGGCGATCGCGCAGCACGTCGCGGGCCGACCAGCGGTCCAGGAGCGCGGCGGCGTCGAGCGCCACCGTCTCGCCCAGGCGCCGAGTCAGCTCGTCGAGGACGTCGTCACGGTCGGTGGTGGCCAGGCCCATCGTCGCCGCCCGTCCGGCGACGTCGTCGGGCAGGCCGGCCAGGTCGACCGCGACGTTCAGGCCGATGCCGGCGATGGCCCACCCCTGGTCGGGCCGGCCCTCGCAGAGGATCCCGGCGATCTTGCGCAACGCCGCCCCGTCGGGGGCGCCGTCGGGCCGGTCCCGACCGACGAGGACGACGTCGTTGGGCCACTTCAGCATCGCGGCGTCACCGACGGTCTCGGCGACCGCCACCCCGACGGCGAGCGGCAGCAACGACACGTCGGGCAGGTCGCGCACGACCACCGACGCCGCCAGCGCGGTCCCGGCGGGCGTCACCCACGACCGGCCCTGACGGCCCCGACCGGCGTCCTGCTCGTCCGCGGTGACGACCGTGCCGTGCGCCGCGCCCTCGGACGCCAACCGTCGGGCCTCGTCGTTCGTCGACCCGATCCGCTCGTGATGGAACCGCGTCCAGCCCGGACCGGTCGTGCTCTGCGTCGTCATCGCGGTGCTCCTGACGGTGTCGGTCGCCCGCCTGCGACGGCGCGACGTGGTCCGGCCGACTCTACCCCGCGCTCGGGCGTCGGCCGCCGCGTCAGGCCGCGATGCGTGGCGCCGCGTCGCGCCCGCCCGGCAGCAACCGGTACCGCCGACGGTCGCCGTCGGCGACGCGCTCGGCGCGGCCCGTCAGGCGCAGGTGGTGGGCGTAGGCGAGCACCTCGTCGAACGCCCAGATCGTCTCCGGGTCGTCGACCGCGGTGCCGAACGCGCGGGCGGCGAGCTCCCACGCCCCGCCGGGCTCGCGGTCCATCGCGTCGACGACCGCGTCGAGGCGCTCGCGGAGTCCGTCGCGGTAGAGCGCGACGACGTCGGTCAGGCCGTCGATCGGCCGGCCGTGACCGGGCAGGACGACCGTCGCGGGGGGCAGCGCGTCGAGCCGGTCCAGCGACGCCTGCCACTCGGCGTACGGGTCCGGGCTGTAGCCGATGTCGAACCACGGCACGAGCGCCGAGCAGAGCACGTCGCCGGCGATGAGCCACCCGGCGTCCGGCTGGTGCAGGCAGACGTGGGACGGCGCGTGGCCCGGCGCGCGGAGCACGTGGAGCGCCCCGGCGCCGGTGTCGATCCGGTCGCCCTCGTCGAGGCCGGCGTGCGGCTCGACGGTCGTCTCGATCGCCTGCTCCTCCTCGGCGGTCTCGCCGCAGTCGGCGAGGGCGAGGTCCGGTGCGCCCTCGCGGCGCGCCAGGTCGGTCCGCAGGCGACGCACGCGGTCGGGGTCGCGGTGGCCGTCGTAGATCGGACCGGACTCGGGGCGGGCGCGGTACGTGCACCCGGACCGCTCGATGACGGTGCGCGCCAGGCCGACGTGATCGGTGTGGACGTGGGTGCCGACGAGCAGTCGGACGTCCTCCACCCGGTGGCCGGCCTCGGCCATCGCCCGGTCGAGCGCGGCCTCCATCGTCGGATGGCCGGCCGACCCGCAGTCGACGAGCACCACCCCGTCGTCGTCGGGGATCGCGTACGCGTTGGCGTGCGAGATCCCCTCCCACGGGAGCGGCAGGCGCAGCCGCCACACACCGGGCAGCACCTCGCGGGCGGACGCGGTCGACGGGTCGATCGCGAAGTCGTCGGGAACGGGGCCGGCCATGACGGTGCGCCCACCGGTCGGGCCCGTCACCGCCGCGACGCTGCACGGCGGCGACGGGCGCGGACCTCAGCGGCGGTCGCCCTCGATCCGGCGCACGGTGCGCCAGGCCGACGGGATGAGCGCCGCGCCGATGGCGGCCTTCGCGAGCCCGCCGATGATGAACACGGTGAACCCGCCGTGGATCGCGTCGCCCCACGTCATGCCGGTCACGGCCTGCAGGACGATGACGCCGGGGACGAAGACGAGCAGCTGCGCGGCGACGAACGCGGCGAACGTGCCGATGACGTTGCGGTCCCAGCCACGCTCGGCGGCCCAGCCGACGACCGCGACCGCCCCGATGAACCCGACGATGTAGCCGCCGCTCGCGCCCCACAGCGTCGAGATCCCGGAGCCGCCCTCGGCGTACACCGGCAGGAAGAACCCGAGCAGGACGTAGAGGCCGATCGCCGCGATGCCGCGTCGCAGGCCGAGCGTCGCGCCGACGAGGCCGATCGCCAACGTCTGACCGGTCATCGGGACCGGGTGCATCGGGATGACGATCTGGGCCATGAGGCCGGTGAACAGGGCGCCCGCCAGGACGAGGACCGCGTCACGGACGCGGGTTCCGGGGACGAGGTCCGCCAGGACGACGGGACGGCGGGACGGTACGGCGACGGTGCTCATGCACGCTCCTTCGGGTTGGACGGTACGGACGGACGGAAGCCGACCGGCGCACCGGTACAGGGCAAGACTCGGTCCCGGCCCACCCGCGCACTGTGCGGGGGCGCACACAGCGGGGACGGGCGGGACGCTCGGGGGGCGATCGGTCGCATCAGACGGCCGATCCCACGTCGGCGCCGGCGTTCACCGCGGCCACGAAGTCGGCGGGACGCTCGGCGTCCCCGATGACGTGGACCTCGACGTCGGGCAGCAGGTCGGCGAGCTCGCGACCGCGCGACCGCCACCCGATCGCGAGCGCGACGTGGTCGGCCGCCACGCGATGCTCGACGCCGTCGCGCTCGTAGACGACGGCGTCGTCGGTCACCCCGGTCACCCGGGCGCCGGTGAGGATCTCCGCGCCGTGCCTGCGCAGCTGCCGGATGATGTGGCGGCGGGTGATCGCCTCGATCCCCGCGCCGATCGCGGGGGCCATCTCGACGATCGTCACCCGCGCGCCGCGGTCGACGAGCAGCTCGGCGGTCTCGCACCCGGTCGCGCTCCCACCGATGACGACGACCGACGCACCGGGCGCGACGGCGTGGTCGCCGCGCAGGTGCTCCTGGGCGTCGTGGACGTGCGGCAGGCCGAGCCCGGCGATCGGCGGGACGAGCGCCGCCGCGCCGCTGGCGAGGACGACGACGTCGGGCGCCGCGGTGGCGAGCACGTCGGGGGTCACCTCGACCCCGGTGTGGACCTCGACGCCGAGGCGGTCCAGCTCGCGCTCCTCGAAGTCGCGGAACCGCAGCACCTCGTGCTTGCTCGGTGCGCTGGCCGCCGCGACGATCTTGCCTCCGATCCGGTCCTCGCGCTCCCACAGGGTCACCCGGTGCCCGCGGGCGCGCGCGACGAGCGCCGCCTCGAGCCCCGCCGGCCCGGCTCCGACGACGGCGACGTGCCTCGGCGGGTCCGCCGGACGCGGGTCCCACCGCTCGTCCCGGCCGACCGTCGGGTTGACGGCGCAGCGGATCTCGCCGCCCGGCCCGACGAGGTCGACGCACGCGTTGCAGGCGATGCAGGGCCGGACCTCGTCGTCGCGGCCCTCCTCGACCTTGCGGGGCCAGTCCGGCTCGGCGATGAGCCCGCGACCGATGGCGATGAGGTCCGCCGACCCGTCGAGCAGCGCGGCGCGCGCGTCCTCGGGACGGTCGAGTCGACCGACCGCCATCACCGGCACGGTCACCGCGGCGCGGATGCGGGCGGCGTGGCCGACGAGGTGCGCCCGCGGCATCCACATCGGGGCGAGGGTCACCTCGAGCGAGCGCCAGTGACCGGAGGTGACGCTGATGCAGGACGCGCCGTCCTCCTCGAGCCACCCCGCGAGGGCGACCGCGTCGTCGATCGTCGTGCCGCCCGGTAGCGCCTCCTCGCCGCCGATGCGGACCCACAGCGGCAGGTCGGGACAGCGCTCGCGGATCGCGCGGGCGATCTCGCGCAGGAACCGGGCACGGCCCTCCAGGTCCCCGCCGTAGTGGTCGTCGCGCCGGTTGGCGAGCGGCGAGAGGAAGTCGGACGGCAGGTAGCCGTGGGCGCCGTGGATCTCGACGAAGTCGTAGCCGGCGTCGCGGATCCGCTCGGCGGCGTCGGCGAACCGCACGACGATCGCCTCGACCTCGGCGACGGTCAACGGGTCGGGCACCGGCGACGCGGAGTTGATCGGCACCGCCGACGGTCCGCAGCAGCGGCCCTTGAACACCTGACGTCCGGGGTGCAGGAGCTGGGCGCCGGCGATCGCGCCCTCGGCCCGGATGCCGTCGGCCACCCGCCGCAGGCCGGGGACGTGCTCGTCGCGGTCGACGCGGGGCTCGGGCCCGTCGGTATCGGGATCGACGAGCAGCGCCTCGACGGTGACCGCCGCCGCGCCCCCGGCCGCCCGCCGCCGGTAGTAGGCGACGGTCGCGTCGTTCATCGTGCCGTGGTCGTCCAGGCCGGTGCCCATCGGCGGCACGACGATCCGGTTACGCAACCGCAGCCCGCCGACGTCGATCGGCGTGAACAGCGGGTCGACGGCGGGCGACCCCGACGGTGGCGGCTCCGCGACCCGGTCGACGGAGCGCTCCGCGGATGCGGGCGGCCCACCGCCCGCGACCGCCGACGGCGCGGCGCGCATGGCGGGACCGGCGGCCGCCGCCACGATCGGTCCGTCCCCACCGCGCGCCGTCATGGCTCAGCTCGCCTCGCCGTAGTCGCCGAAGCCCTTGCCGGTCTTGCGTCCCAGGTGCCCGGCGGCGACGAGCGACCGCAGGTTCTGCGGGGCGAGGAACCGCTCGCCGTACTGGGTGCGCATCGCGTCGGCGACCTTGAGCGTCGTGTCCAGGCCGCTGAAGTCGATCGTCTCGAGCGGGCCCATCGCGTGGTTGAACGCCTGCCGGCACGCCCGGTCGACGTCGTCGGCGGTGGCGATGCCCTCCTCGACGATCCGCGCCGCCTCGAGCGCCAGGTGCGCGATGAGGCGCGACGTGATGAACCCCGGGGTGTCCTTGTGGCAGACGACGGTCTGCTTGCCGTACCGCTCCGCCAGCGCGAGGGTGGTGGCGAGCGTCTCGTCCGACGTCTGCTGCGCGCGGATGATCTCGATGAGGTCCATGAGCGGCGGCGGGTTGAACCAGTGCGACCCGATGACGCGGTCCGGCCGCGACGTGGCGGCGGCCAGGCGGCTGATCGAGAACTGCGACGTGTTCGACGCGAAGACCACCGCCGGGTCGCAGACCGCGTCGAGCCGTCCGAGCACGTCGCGCTTGACGTCGAGGTCCTCGACGACGGTCTCGACGACGTGGTCGACGGTGCGCCCGGTCGCTTCCAGGTCGGTGCTGAACGCCAGGCGCCCGCGCACGGCGGCGGCCTCGTCCTCGGTGAGCCGGTCGCGCTTGACGAACCGGGCGAGGCTCTTGTCGATCCGCGTACGCGCCCGGTCGAGGGCGGCGTCGTCGACGTCGACGAGCGTCACCGTCAGGCCGGCCTGGGCGAGCACCTGGGCGATGCCGTTGCCCATGACGCCCCCGCCGACGACCGCGGCCCGCTCGATGCCCTCGGCGCTCATCCGGCGTCCTTCGCGTCGGCGGCCATCCCGTCGACCCACTGCCCGTCGACGGCGCGGTACGGCTTGGCGACCTCGACGAGCGTGCCGTGCGCGCTCTTCGGCGACACCCAGGTCCACTGCTGCCAGTCCCACTCGGGGTCCTGGTTGACGCCGCCGAGCACCTCGATGCCCTGCTCGGCCAGGCGACGCGACGCCTCGGCCGGGTCCTCGGTGGTGAAGCAGACGTGGTGGACGTGCTCGCCGTGCTTGGCCAGGCGCTTGCCGAGGTGCGTGTCCTTGCCCGGCGCCATGAGCTGGATCTCGGCCCCGCCGGGGTTGACGAAGGTCGCCCACGCCATCCGGTCGTCGCCTCCGCCGCCGGCCTCGGCCCCGTCGAAGTCGTCGTAGCGCACGAGGCGCTGCTCGAGCTGCGCCGGGTCGAGGACCCCGAGGATCTTCGTCCAGTCCTCGATCGCCTTGTCGAGGTCCTCGACGAGGAAGCAGATGTGGGCAAGCGGTCCGCTGGGCATGGGATGGGTCCTCTCGATCCGGACGGACGTCGGCCGCCCGTAATCAAACAATCGGTTGGTAGTATATGGAGCCGTCGGGGGCGCGTCAAACGTCCGGCCGCGACTTGCATCCGGCGACGCCGCCGGGCAGGGTACGACCAAACGATTGATAGGGACACCGCAGACCATGACCGATATGCCCGACCGTGTCGAGCAGCTCTGGGCGATCCACGAGATCCAGCAGCTCGCCTACCGCTACGCCTACGCGTTCGACTCCCGCGACCTCGAGATGCTCCACGCGCTCTGGGATCGGGACGCCCCGGTGCTGCCCTACCCGGACATCACCTACACGACGGTCCGCGAGGACTTCGACCAGTGGCTCTACGGCCTCGGCGTGTCGGTGCTCAACGTCGGCAACCACATCATCGAGATCGACGACGCCGACCACGCCCACGGCACGGTCTACTGCCGAGTCGAGATGGAGCTCGAGGGCGAGTTCGTCGACCAGTCGATCCTCTACCAGGACCGCTACGTCCGCCGCGACGACCGCTGGCTCTTCCACGTCCGCCGGCATCTGCTCTGGTATGGCGCCCCGCGCCCGGCCAACCCGCTGGAGCTGCCGGACGCGAACTGGCCCGCCAGCCCCGTCGGTCGCGGCACGCTCCCGGGCGACCTCGAGAGCTTCCAGGCGTTCCAGCGGATCAAGGCGGCACGAGGGAATTCGACCAACTGATTGGTTGACAACGGCAGGGTGGGCGGACTAGCGTCGGAGAGGACGTCCACCCCGACCCGAGGAACGCGATGACCTCCGAGCCGTCCCCGCACGACCTGCTGGAGCTCCGGCGCCTGATCGACGCCTACGGCCTGGCCGTGGACACCCGCGACGGCGAGCGTTTCGCCGCCGTGTTCACCGACGACGGCGTCCTGGCGATCTACGAGCCGGACGAGGACGACGAGCCGTCGAGCACCATCGAGGGCCGGACGGCGCTCGCCGAGGTGCCGCAGATGGTCGCGGGGTGGCACAACACGATGCACCTCATGGCCAACCACTACTGCGACGTCGACGGCGACGAGGGCACGGGCCTCGTCTACGGCCTGTCGTTGCACTTGAAGACCGGCGAGTCCGACGTCGACACGTACATGGTCCAGCGCTACCGCGACCGGTACCTGCGCGTCGACGGCCGCTGGCGGATCGCCCGACGCGACGTGCTGCGGCAGTGGACCGAGTACCACCCCGCCGAGCGCGCCCGGCTGGCCGACACCCTCGACGGATGACCGACCGGCGCGTCGCGGTCGTCACCGGGGCCGGTCAGGGGATCGGCCTGGGCATCGCGGCCGCGCTGGCGGAGGACGGCGCCACGGTCGTCATCGTCGACCGCCACGAGGAGCGCGCCCGCGCCGCCGCCGCGACCGTCGGCCATGACGCCGACGGCGTCGTCGCGGACGTCGGCCACGAGGCCGGCGTCGCCCGGCTCACCGCCGAGGTGCTAGACCGTCACGGCCGGTGGGACGTGCTCGTGAACAACGCGGCGACCCTCCGCACCGGAGCCCTGCGCGACATGGCCCCCGCCGACTGGGACGCGGTCCTCCACGGGTGCGTCACCACGGCGTGGCTCTGCACCCGCGCCGCGGCCGACCCGATGCGCCTCGTCGGCGGCGGACGGATCGTCAACATCACGTCGATCGTCGCGCAGGGCGCGCCCTCCGCCGGTCTGGCCGCCTACGCGGCGGCGAAGTCCGCGATCCAGGGCCTGACGCTCGCCGCGGCGCGCGAGCTCGGCCCGGACGGCACGACGGTGAACTGCGTGTCGCCCGGTGCGGTCGTCACCGACGCCTGGGCGCGGATCGGCGATCCCGAGGCGATGCGGGCCGAGCGGGCCGCCGCGTCGGTGCTGGGCCGCGTCGCCGAGCCGCGCGAGATCGGCGAGGCGGTGCGCTACCTCGCGTCCCCCGCCGCGGGGTTCGTCACCGGCCAGACGCTCGTCGTCGACGGCGGCCGGACCGACAAGCTCTGACGCCGGCGACGAGCGCGAACCCGAATCCGCCCCCTCGCTCCGCCCCCCCCCGACCACGGAGGACCCATGACCCACCCGCCGGCGCCCACCACCGCGAGTCGCCCCCGATGACCGCCCCGGTCGAGGACCGCGACGACGCCCTCCCCCGCGTCGTCCAGGTCGCGCTCTGCACGTCCGACATCCCCCGCACCGTCGCGCTCCTGTCGGACCTGGGGTTCCGCGACGCCGGGGGACGCGTGTTCTCGGGCCCGCTCCTCGCCGAGGTCCAGGAGCTTGGCGACGACGGCGCGACGGTCATCTGGTGGCTCGTCGGCGACCAGGACTACCTCCAGCTCGAGCTCTTCCACCACACCGTCCCGGTGCAGCGCCCCCGCCCGGCCGACGAGCGGGTCTGCGACCTGGGCTGGTCGCGGTGGACGATCGAGGTAGGCGACCTCGACGCCGCGACCGCCGTCTTCGCCCGGTACGGGATCGCGCCGATGGGCCCCGTCGTCACCGACGCCGACAGCCGACGCGCCTGCTTCCGCGACCCGTGGACCGCGGTGCCGCTCGAGGTCGTCGAGATGGTCGGCCGACGGGATGACGGGGCGCTCGGTGGCGGCAGGCGCGACCCGACCGGGCCGCGGGCCACGCCTCGGATCGTCGCGGCGACCGTGTCGGTCCCCGACCTCGAGCGGGCGCGGGCGACGTTCGTCGACCTGCTCGGCATGCCGCTCGTCGACGGGGCGCTGCACCGTGCCGAGCACGAGGCGCTGTGGGGGCTCGACGGCGCCCGCTCGCGGTCGTTCGCCGTCCGCGGCGGCGATGCGGCGCTCGAGGTCGTCGAGTACCTGGAGCCTCGCGGTCGACCGGCGCCGGCGGACCGGTTGCTCAGCGACCAGGGCTTCATGCACGCGGCGGTCGGCCACGAGGACATCGCCCCGCTGCGCCGCCTCGCCGATCGCGTCCTCGCCGCCGGCCACCGCCTGACGGCGCCGCTGCCCGACGGGTCGTCGGGCGGCACCTACGCGTGGTGCGACGACGTGTCGCTCGAGCTCTTCGCGGTGCCCCCCGAGGAGCGGGCCGCGTACGGTTTCGACCCCGAGCCGCCCCCGGCGTTCGGCTGATCGCCGAGGCACCCGGTCCCGGGCCGGCCCCGGGGCGGTGCGGCGATGCGGGTGGCGCCGAATCGGCGGAGCCGGTGGGCGACCGACCGACCGACCACGTGTGGCGGATCGTGCCCGCGGGGCGACCGACATCCGCCACGCGCCGCGACTCCCACGAACGCCGGCCACACGCGTGGCGGATCGTGCCCGCGGGGCGACCGACATCCGCCACGACCCACGACACCCGCACCCGCCGCGGGCCCCGCGTCCCACGGCCCGCCGCACCCCCGCCGCCCCTCGGGCAGGAGAGGTGCGGGGGGCCGGATCAGGAGCGGACGGACCAGCCGCCGTCGACGCCGAGCACCTGGCCGGTGATGTACCCGGCGCCGGGCGAGGCGAAGAAGAGGATCGTCGCCGCGATGTCCTCCGCGGTGCCCTGGCGCGGGACCGGGGTCATCTGGAGGAACGCCTCGGTCATCTCGGGCGTGTTCTGCTCGTTCATCGGGGTGTCGATGACGCCCGGGTTGATGCAGTTGACGCAGACGCCCTGCTTGCCGTAGTCGACGGCCACCTGGCGGGTGAGCGCGACGAGGCCGCCCTTCGACGCCGAGTACGACGACAGGCCGTCGACGCCGTGGCTCGCCGCGAGCGACGCGACGTTGACGACGCGACCCACGCCCCGCTCGAGCATCCCCGGGATCGCGGCGCGCATCCCGAGCCAGGCGCCCTTGAGGTTGATGTCGATCGTCCGCTGCCAGGTCTCGTCCGACCCGCCGACGACCGAGTCGTCGAGCGGAGTGACGCCGGCGACGTTCGCCAGCAGGTAGGTGCCGGTGAGCTCCTTCTCGGCGATCCGCACCGCCTCGTCCCACGTCGCGGCGTCGCGGATGTCGCCCTGGACCGGACGGACGACGCCGCCGGCGGCCTCGATCCGGCGCACCGTGTCGCCCAGGTCGAGGACGTCGATGACGACGACCTGCGCGCCCTCCTCGGCGGCGAGGACGGCGGTCGCCGCGCCCTGGCCGCGCGCGGCGCCGGTGATGATCGCGGTCTTGCCTTCAAGCACCATCGTGGTGTTCCTCCTGTCGTGGCCCGGTCGGGGGCGGCGCCGTGACGGCGCCGCCCCCGACGAGGACCGGGATCACTTGAACTCGGTCTTCCACTTCGTCTGGAAGAAGCTCACGACGTCGAACGCCGGAGCGGGGTACTGGCCGGACGGCGGCAGGTTCGTCTTGTCGAGCACCCGGTAGTCGTAGAGGTCGCCGAGGTCGCCGTACGTCGGACGGTCGGCGGTGTCCATCGGCTTGTCGCGGGCCCAGAACTCGAGCAGCTGGTCGAATCCGACCCACACGCCGATGTCGTAGGCGACCTCGCCGACGATGTCGATGGCGCCCTTGCGGACGAGGTCGTTCGTCGCCAGGTCACCGTGGAAGGTGACGACCAACGGCCGGTCGGGGAACGCCTTGCCCGAGAAGCGCGAGCCGATCATCTGCCCGGCGGCCTGGCCGGCGGTGTCGAACGCGAACCAGAACGCCTTGAGGTTCGGGTTGTTCGTCAACTGGTCGGTGACGGTCTTGCGGGTGCCCTCGGCGACGTTGGCGAAGTCGGTCGTCGCCTCGGCCGAGATCTTCACCGCGGCGCCGTCGGCCTTGACGAGCTTCTCGAGCTCGGCGGTGCGGTCGGCGAACGTCGGCGTCGGGAAGCTGTGGACCGCGAGGTCGACGGGCTTGTCCGGCGCGTCCCGCAGGACCTCCATGAGCCGCTCGGCCGCGACCTTGCCCAGCGCGCCCTCGTCGGGGCCGTAGTTGGCGATGTAGCCGCCGGGGGGCTGGACGCTGCCGACGGTGATCGCCGGGACGCCGCGCTGCTTGGCCTTACGGAGCTGGCCGGCGACGGTGCTCGGGTCGACGCCGGTCGACAGGATCGCGTCGGCGCCCTGGTTCAGCAGGGTGTCGAAGCACGTCTGCTGCTTGTTCGGGACGCCCTGGCCGTCGCAGTACAGGACCTCGTAGCCGACCTCCTTGGACGCCGTGCGGATCGCGTTGGCGAGGCGGTCGGCCGACTCGATGCCGCCGACGACCTGGAGCAGGCCGATCTTCTTGCCCTTGGGCAGGGCGACCGGCTCGCCGGCGTCCTTGCCGGCCTTCTCGCCGGCGGCGACGGCCTCGTCGCGGGCCTGACCGGTGAGCGGGCCGATGCCCGTCTCGCGACCGCCCGACCCGGCGGCGTCGGCGGTGGCGGCGGGGGTCGATCCGCCGTCGGACGCGGTCGTCGTGTCGTCGTCGGAGTCGCCGCAGCCGACGGCGAAGAGCGCCGTCGCGGCGAGGGCGGCGGTGAAGGCGCGCCGGTAGGTGGTGCGTGACATCTCGCGTGTCCTCTTGTCGTGGGGCGGCCCGCGCACGTCGGACGGCACGGACCTAGCAAAACCAACGTTTGTTTGTGCGACACTAGACACGCAATCGCCGCGCTGTCAACCCGACCGTCCGTCGAAATCAAACGGCCGATTGGTTGGCTTGGCTTCCCGGGCCGTGTACGATCGGTGACGAGGAGCCTCCGCCGGACCCGTCGGCGGCCCACCATCGCTCGAGGAGGAGAACGCCGTGATCGAACATGCCACCGCCGGGGCCCTGGTGTCGGGGGGCGAGACGTCGGGCACGCTGCGCCGTGCGAACGACATCGCCGACGTCACCGACCTGATGCAGCGCTCCGACCTCGACGCGACGATCCTCTTCGTCGACTCGCCGTCGGCGACCGCGGTGGTCCCGCTCCTCCCCCGCGTGCTCGGCGTCGTGTGCCGCTCCGGGGGCAGCACGTCGCACCTCGCGCTCGTGTCGCGCGAGTTCGGCATCACCTGCGTCATGGGCGCCGAGCTTCCCGCCGACGCGGGCCAGGGCGAGGCCGTCACGATCGACGCCTCCGGGACCGTCACCCTGTCGTGAGCCCCCGTCGGCCGCGCCTGCTCCTCAACCTGTCGGTGCCGGCGCTGGCCCCGACGGCGTCGGCGCTGCCCGCCGACGGCGTCGGCCTGCTCCGGGCCGAGTTCCTCGCGTTGAGCGCGGGCGTGCACCCGTCGTCGGTCCTCGCCGACGGCGGCGCCGACGACTACGTGGCCCTCTTCCGCGACGGGCTCCGCCAGGTCGCCGAGGCGTTCCACCCACGCCCGATCACCTTCCGCCTGTCGGACCTCAAGAGCAACGAGTACCGCGGGCTACGCGGCGGCGAGGCGTTCGAGCCGCAGGAGGAGAACCCGATGCTCGGGCGCCGGGGCGCGTTCCGCTACCTGGGCCAGCCCGACGCGTTCGCCCTGGAGCTCCGCGCGGTCCGCGAGGTGCGCGACGCCGGGTTCACCGGGGTCCGGGTGATGGTGCCGTTCGTGCGGACGGTGCCCGAGCTGCGGGCCGTTCGTGCGCTCATCGCCGAGGCGGGCCTGGGCGACATCGAGGTGTGGATGATGGCCGAGGTGCCGTCGGTGGCGCTGCTGCCCGAGACGTTCGCCCGCGAGGCCGACGGCGTGTCGATCGGGTCGAACGACCTGTGCCAGCTCGTCCTCGGCGTCGACCGCGACTCGAGCGAGCTCTCGCGCGCCTACACCGTGGACGACCCGGCGGTCCGCGCCGCGCTGCGGCGGATCATCGAGGGCGCCCACGCCGCCGGTCGACCGGTGTCGATCTGCGGCGACCAGCCGGCCGAGAACCCGGACCTCGTCGCCGACCTCGTCGACGCCGGAATCGACGCGATCTCGGTCGTCCCCTCCGCGTTCGAGGCCACCCGCGCGGTGGTCGACGAGCTCTGCGGCCCGACCGACGCCGGTTGACACCAGCCAAACGGTTGGTAGATGATCGGTCCATGTCGACCGACATCACGACCATGCCCGGACGGGCCCGCACCGGAGGAGCACGATGACCCGCCTCTTCGACGACGCCGAGCTGTCGCGCCTCGCGACGCCGCTCTCGATCACCCTCGAGCGGGCCGTCGAGGCCCGCGACGCCTCGCTCCTGCCGTGGATCGCGGAGCAGGCCGATCTGGAGTGCCTGTGGATCTACGACGCCTACGTGCCGTGGATCGGCACCCTGCAGCGACTCATCGTCGACCGCGGCGGGCAGACCGCCCACGACCTGGCGCTCACCTGGGTGCAGGAGAGCGGCATCCGTCCGTTCGTCCGGCACTTCGAGGGCCTCGACGACCGGGCGCGCGTCGAGCGCGTCGGCATGATGCTCCGCGCGTCCGGCAGCACGTTCGACGTCGAGGAGCACGACGACGTCGTCCGGTTCCGCCTGTCGTCGTGGGGTCCGGCGCGGTGGTGGCGGCAGCCGGCGGCGTGGCAGTCCGACGGCGCCAACCGGCACCGCGTCGGCGACCGCGTCGAGTACCCGCGCCACGGCCAGTACGGCCCGCCGACGAGCTTCCCGACGCTCACCGGCGCCCGTCCGATGACCCGCGGCCGGGCCGAGCTGCCGGCCAACCTCGCGTTCGAGGTCCTCTTCTGGGAGACGGTGCCGATCGAGCTGTACGGTCGCCCGATCGCGGTCATCGGCCTGGGCGACGGGCCGGACGACCCGGTCACGCTCGACGTGCCCAAGGACGGCGCCGACGTGCCGAACGAGGTCTACGAGGCCAACGGCCTGGCCAAGCCCCGGGTCGCGACCGGGTCGCCGGCGCAGGGGATCTTCACCGCCGAGGAGCTCGAGCGGATCGCGACGCCGCTGTCGGTCCGGCTCTCCAACGCCGCCGGGGCGGGGGACTGGGACGCCCTGGCGGCCCTGACCGCGCGGTGGGACGAGGAGCTCGTCATCGCCAAGGACCCGCTCGGGGTGTCGATCGGCGCGCTTCTGACGTGGATCACGCGCCGCTACGGCGAGGCCGGCCTGGAGCAGGCGCTCGTCGACACCGCCGACGTCGTCATGGCGCCGTTCATCCACACCGTGCGCGACATGGACAGCGCCGACTCGATCCGCGCCTGGTCGATCGCCTGGCGCGCGCACGGGTCGACGTTCTCGATCGAGGAGGAGGACGAGCGGTTCCTCTTCCGCGGGCAGCCGCTCGGGCACTGCGCCCGACTGTGGGCTTCGGCCGAGCCGTACGAGATCCGCCGGGTGTCCGACGACCGCGTCCGCTACCCGTCGTTCGGGTCCTACGACGCGCCGCACTCGTTCGCCGTCACGCGCGAGCCCCGCCCGATCACGCACGGCAAGGTCGGCTACCCGGTGTACTCGTGCCACTGCGTGATGCTCCACGAGATCTACCCGATCGACCAGCTCGGTCACCCGCTGTGGGTCGAGGAGCACCCGATCGACGACCACGACGGCGACACGGTCCACATCCACTACAAGGACCCGTCGGCGTGGCCGGAGCGGTACTACGAGGCGGTCGGGCGCACGAAGCCCGTGACCGCGGGGTGAACCCCCACCGATCGCGGTTGACAGGGCCGCGGGGCCGCTCGTAGACTGAGGCTGTTTTCGACCCACCGTTTGGTCAAAGTCGAGAACGTCCACGGTCGACGAGCGCGCCCGACCGGGCGCCGGGCCGTCCACGGAGGAGAGAGAGATGGCCACCATCGAGTCCAAGCCGCGATCCGGCGGCTGCCCCGTCAACTACCCGACGCTGGCGAGCGTCCCCTGCCCGTACCCGTACTTCGACCAGATGCGGGAGCAGGGCGGGGTGGTGCCCATCCCCGGCCGCGAGAACGAGTTCCTCGTCGCCGACCACGCGCTGATCGTCCAGGTCACCCGTGACCACGAGCGGTTCTCGAGCCACACGCCGCTCAACGCCGAGGCGCAGCCCGGCTGGGAGCAGAGCGTCTTCTCGACCGACCCGCCGGAGCACACCCCCAAGCGCAAGGTCGTCCATGCGTCGTTCAAGCCGGGGCGGCTGAAGGACTACAAGCCGAAGGTCCAGAGGATCGTCGACGACCTCATCGACGCGTTCATCGACCGCGGCCACGCCGACTTCGTCAACGAGTTCTCCGAGCTCATGTCGGCCCGGGTGATGTTCGAGCTGCTGGGCCTGACGAAGCACCAGCCGGTCGAGGACTGGCTGTGGCTCACCGACATCGACTTCGAGGGTGGCGGCACCCGCTACCTGCCGCAGGAGATGCAGGAGCGGATCGACGCCGCCGGCGAGCGGTTGCACGTCCAGATGGAGCCGGTCGTCGCGGACCGCATGAAGCACCTCGGCGACGACCTCATGAGCGACGTCATCCGCGGCCACCGCGAGCTGCGCGGGGACGACGGCGAGGGCGACGACCTCATGTACCTCACCATCGAGTCGACGGTCGTGCTGCTCGGCGGCGTGCTGACGACGGCGCACCTCGTCGGCAACGCGATGAAGCTCTTCCTCGACCATCCGGACCAGATGGCGGAGCTGCGCGCCGACCGGTCGCTCATCGTGCCGGCGCTCGAGGAGGCGCTGCGGTTCGAGTCGGCCCAGCAGTTCATGACCCGGTTCACGACCGAGGACGTCGAGCTCGGCGGCGTGCACATGCCGCGCGGCAGCGTCGTGCTCGTCGTGTACGCGGCGGCCAACCGCGACCCGCAGAAGTTCGACGACGCCGACCGGTTCGACATCCACCGGCCCAACGTCAAGCGTCACCTGGGCTTCGGTCACGGCGCGCACTTCTGCGTCGGCGCGCCGCTGGCGAGGCTGGAGGGCGAGCTGGCGTTCAACGCGCTGTTCGACCGGATGAGCGACATCCGCCTGGCCCCGGGCAAGAACGAGCTCGAGTGGAAGCCGAGCATGTTCACCCGGGGGCTCAAGGAGCTCCACATCGAGTTCGACAAGGCATGACCGCCCCGGACCTCACCGACCGCGTCGCGCTCGTCACCGGCGCGCGACGCGGCCTGGGCCGCGAGTACGCGTTGGAGCTCGCGCGGCTCGGGGCGACCGTCGTCGTCAACGGGACGCCGGACTCCCCGGGCCTCGAGGACGTCGTCGCCGAGATCGAGGCGCTCGGCGGCGCCGCGGTGGCGTCGCGGCGCGACATCTCCACCCGCGAGGGCGGGCAGGGCGCCGTCGACGACGCGCTCGACCGGTTCGGCTGCGTCGACGTGCTGGTGAACAACGCCGGGATCCTCCGTCCCGGGATGTTCGAGGACCTCGACGACGCCAACGTCGAGGCGACGCTGGCCGTCCACCTGAAGAGCCTGTTCCACGTCACCCAGCCGGCGTTGGCGGCGATGCGCGACAGCGGCTACGGGCGGATCGTCAACACGAGCTCGAACACGGCGTTCGGGATGGCGGGCCTGGCGAGCTACGCGGCGGCGAAGGCCGGCGTGGTCGGGTTCACCCGGTCGTTGGCGATGGAGTGCGCCGGCGGCGACATCCGCGTGAACGCGGTGATGCCGAACGCGACGACGCCCGCGATGGCGAACGATCCGATCCCGGGGTTCGAGCAGGACGAGCGGTTCCTGCAGGCGTTCGCCGGCGTGAGCCACCGGTACGGCACCGATCTGGTGTCGCCCCTCGTCGGGTTCCTCGCGAGCGAGGCGTGCACGATCACCGGCGAGACGTTCTCGGCCCTCGGTGGCCGCTACGCCCGCGTGGTGTGGGGGGTGACCGACGGCTGGTTGAGCCCGCCGGACGCCCCGGTGACCCCGGCCGACGTCGCCGCCCACGTCGACGAGATCATGGATGCCTCGTCGCTCATGCTCCCGTCCTGCATCCAGGACGAGTACGTGGCGATGGCCGAGCGCCTGGCCACGACGACCGCCGGGCCCGCCCCCGCCTGAGCGGCACCGATCCTCCGGGCGTGGGCCGTCTCCTCCTCCGGCCCGCGCCCCGGGGCGGCACGACCCGACGACGCGACGTCGGGGACGCCCGGACCCCCGGTCGCGGACGGCGGCGACGGTGTCTCCGCCGGACGCGGCCGGGGACGCGGGTGGGGATCGCCGTTGCCCTCCGTGGCGTCATGCGTCAGATTGGGGCGAGGGCCACCGTCCTCCGTGGTGTCGAGCAGGAGTTCCCTTGTCCAGAGAGATCCGCATCACGATTCCGACGGGGCGCCTGCCCCTCCTCCTCACGGGCGTCGTCGTCCTGGTGATCGTCGCTGCGGTCGTCGTCGCCGTCACGGGCGGCGACGGACGATCATCGGACGACTCGCGTACGGCCACCATGACCGGGCCACGAACCGATCGGCAGCTGGCGTCCTGCGTCGGCCGATGGAACGAATCGCTCCCCGCCACCCCAGGGCGCGCGGCGGAGTTCTCCGTGTTCCTCTTCGAGGACGGCAAGTGCGGCGTGTCGCTCATCCCGGCCGGGGCACAGGGCGTGTGGGCCTGGCGGGGCGGACGGTTCGAGCCCTACCTCTTCGTCCGCGCAAACGGGGCGGGCCAGGGCCTGAGCGCCCAAACCCTGCAGACCGCCACGGCCATCCACCGCGAGGCCTCCCGCAACGTCAACGCGCGGCTCGGTGCCGACGGGCGCCTGGAGCTCCTCGACGGCTCGCCACTCGTCCGGGTGGCGGCGTCCTCGCGGGCGATGGTCGACGACGCCGCCCGCGGCACCGTCGTCGACGGCGTCCCCTACGCCATCGACGCCGCCGAGTGGAACGCCCTCGACCTCGACGGCCGACTCGAGGCCGTCTCCGCGTTCGTCGTCGACCGCAACTGCCTCCACGCGGCCGACGCCATCGGCCGGGCGCTTCGCGACGGCGACTTCGTCGTCGTCGGTGACAGCACGGAGAGCACGCTCGACCACTGGTGCTCGCACGGCGAGGGGCCGGCCCGCGCTGGTGCGACCGACGATGGCGGGACCGACGACCGCGCGGGCACGCCCACCGGCGCCGAGGGATTCCACGTCGGTGACGCTTCGCCTCCAGCCAGGGACCGGTGAAGGGACTCCAGCCCTGCCGGATCGCCTCCGGGTGGTTCACGTACGCGGACGATCCGAATCACTGCGAGCTCGCCTACGCCTTGGGCGACCTCGTCAACACCCACGGCGCCACGCCCGACCCGGACGACATGCTCGAGACGCCCCACGGCGTCGCCCGGTGCGAGCTCGTGGACCCCTCCGTCCCGTACGTCAGGTGCCGCCCGGGAGGCGGCGGGCTCATCGGCATGCTGCTCACCGAGCACCTCTCGGCCCACGTCCAGGAGTGACCCTTGCGATCACGGACCTGCATCACCACCACGCTCATCGCCGTCGCGTTGCTCCTCGCCGGCCCCGCCACGGTGGCGTCCGGCGCCGCCAAGCGCCGGACGGTCTCCGCCGTCGTCGCCACCGCGTTGCGGAATCCGTCGCACGTGCACGACGGATGCGTCCCCGCGATGGTGTCGATCCCCGCGCCGACGAACGTGCGAGGGCTCGCACCTGCACCGGACTTCGAGGTCGGCGAGTCCTTGTGGGAGCGCGGCGAGCCGGCATGGAGGATCAAGAACGTCCACGTGTCCCCGACGGAGGCCACGTGGGAGCTCCACCCGCTCGCCGCGTGTCGCCACGATCCCGCGGATCCCGGGTGGTACCTGTCGCTCCAGGGCCGAGCGCGATCGAAGCGTTACGAGCTACTCGCGCCCGCCGGTCAACCGGTGCGACGCATCGCCGGGTTCCGCGTCGACGGCGTGACGCGGGCGACCGCCCCGACCGCGCGCCGGGCCATCCGCGCCCTCGGTCGACCGTCCCGGATCAAGCGCGGCCGCGCGCCCCGCGGCGGTTGGCCGACGTCGTGCACGATCACGTGGAACCGGTTGGGCCTGCGGATCGAGTTCAACAACTACGGCTGGACCCGCGACATCTGCAAGGGCGGGTTCGCGCAGCACGGCACCATCACCCGCATGGACCGGTGGGCGATCCGCGTGGGTGACGACCTGGCCGTGACGCGCGAGACGCCCCTCCACATGCTCGACTGGATGGGCCACGTCGACCGCGAGGACGGGGCCTGGGTGCTCGACCGCTACCGGACCCCGTACGGCGACCAGGGCCTCTACCCGTCGATCGCCCTGTACGCCACGACGGTCCGGCACCCGATCCGGCGGGCCACGTTCTGGATCGGCAAGGCCGGCGACTGACCCGGCGCGGGATCCTCGCGCGAGCACCTCGACCTCGCGGTCGTCGGGCTCGCGCGACGGGCCGGCTCAGCCCTCGATCGCCTCCGTGATCAACAGCGCGTCGACCGCGGTCGCGCCCTCGCCCCGCGGATGCACGATCAGCGGGTTGACCTCGACGGCCTCGAGGGTGTCGCCGACGGCGACCGCGGCTCGGGCGATGCCCTCGATGGCGGTCACCGCCGCGTCCAGGTCGGCGGCGGCGTCTCCGCGGTAGCCGGCCAGCAGCGGGGCGGCGGCGGACTCGGCGAGCATCGCGGCGGCGTCGCCCTCGCGCAGCGGGAGCATGCGGCGGGCCACGCCGGAGCCGAGCTCGGCGAGGATGCCGCCCGCGCCGACGACGATGACCGGGCCCAGGACCGGGTCGCGGCGCACGCCGACGATGAGCTCCACGCCCTTGCCGGCCATCCGCTGCACGATCGAGCCCTCGGGGGTCGCGCCGGCGCGGCGCGCGGCGTCGACGACCCGGTCGTGGGCGGCGGCGACGTCGGCGTCGCCGCGCACCCCGACGACGACCGCGCCGGCGTCGCTCTTGTGCTGCAGGTCGCGCGCCGACGCCTTCACCACGACGTCCACGTCACCCATCGCGCGGGCGGCCGCGGCGGCCTCCTCGGCGGTCGCGCACACCCGGCTCTCGGCCACCGGCACCCCGGTCCCGTCCAACAGGGCCAGCGCCTCGTGCTCGGTCACCGCGGTGCCGGCCGCCACGGCGATCGGGCCGGCGGCGGTGATCGTCGGGGCGGTGCCCAGCGTCGTGCTCGCCTCGTGCCGGGCGCGCAGCGCGCGCATGCAGCGCTCGGCGTCCTCGAACACCGCCACCCCGGCCCGGGCCAGGGTGCGCCGTGCCGGACCGGCCATCTCGCCGGCGGTCCACAGCACGGCCAGGCCGTTCACGTCGGAGTCGAGGATGAGCCCGGCCAGGCGGTTGCTCACCTCCAACGGGTGCACGGTGAGCACCATCACCGCGGTGTCGAACTCCGGCGCCTCGGTGAACGCGCGCAGCGACTCGTGGAAGATCTCCGGCTTCTCGGAGAACATGCCGCTCATGTCGGCGGGGTTCCCGATCGCGGCGAAGTCCGGCAGGATCGCCTCGAGCCGGGCGTGGGTGGCATCGGTGATCGGCGGCAGCTCCAGGCCGGAGCGCTCCGCCGCCTCGGTGGCGACGATCCCGGCCCCGCCGGACGTCGTGATGATCCCGACGGTGCCGTCCTTCGCCGGCCCGAGCCGCTCGAGCGCGACCGCGCAGTCGATGAGCTCGTCGAACCCGCTGACGCAGACCGCGCCGTGGGAGCGCAGGTAGGTCAGCGCGACGTCGTGGTCGCTGGCCAGCGACCCGGTGTGCGCCGCGCTCGCGCGGGCGGCGATGTCGGTGCCGCCGGCCTTGAGCACCACCAGCGGCTTGCCGGCGGCGCGCAGCGCGTCCATCCCGGCCGACAGCGCCTCGACGTCGCGGATGCCCTCGAGGAACACCGTGGCGACCTTCGTCTCGTCGTCCTGGGCGAACCACGTCAGGACCTCGCCGACCTGCACGTCGACCTCGTTGCCGGTGCAGACCGCCATCCGGATGCCGACCCCGTCGTCTTGGGCCCGCTCGACGATGAGCCCCGCCGCGCCACCGGACTGCGACACGAGCGAGATGCCGCCCGGCACGAGCTCCTCGCGGAACCCGACCCCGGACGCGATCGCGCACGTCGCGTCGTTGACGTTGATGAGCCCCGGGCTGTTGGGCCCGAGCACCCGCAGATCCGATCCGGCGACGACCTCGGCGAGCTCGGCCTCCAGGGCCGCGCCCTCCTCGCCCATCTCGGAGAACCCGGACGTGAACACCGCCGCGGCGCCGACCCCGGCGTCGCGGCACTCGACGAGCGCGTCGCGGACGAGCTCGCGCGGAAGCGACACGATCGCCAGGTCGATCGGGCCGTCCTGCGACGCGGCCCCCACCGACGGAGCGCACGGCAGGTCGAGGATGACGTCGCGGCGCGGGTTGACCGGCACGATCCGACCGCTGAACCCGTGACGCTGCAGGCCGGTGATGAACCGGCCCGACAGCGCGCCGGGGCGGGAGGAGGCGCCGAGCACCGCCACCGACCGCGGACGGAACGCGCGCTCCAGGCCTCGGGTGGTGGTCGTGGACGGGACGGCGGTCATCGGGGCTCCGTGGTCGTGGGGGTCGCCGGCGCGCCGATGCGGGGCGCGTCCGGCCCCGGGTCGGCGTGGGCCGGCCAGTAGAAGGTCGTGTCGGGGTCGCCCATGTGCGCCCACATGCTCGGCACCTCGTCGCTGCCCGCGAGCGCGTCGACGAACCGCTCGGCGGTGGCGGAGAAGTCCGCGGCGATCCGGGTGAACGCGTCCGCCTCGCCGGCGAGGGTGAAGAACGGCGCGACGTGGTTGGCGAACAGCGGTCCGCCGTAGGTGATCTTGAACCGGTCGTCCCAGCCGACCGCGCGCAGGTACAGCTCCTGCTGGGCGGCGGTGGCGGCCTGCTCGACCTGCTCGATCTCGGCGTCGTCGAGGGCGCGCAGGCCGTCCGGTCCCGCCACGACGACCCGGGCGTGGGTGACGCGCTCGGCGAAGTCCGGCGGGTCGACGACCATGCTGCCGAAGAGGTCGCAGCCGATCCGCACGTCGCGGGCGCCGTAGAGGATCGCCACCGCCGGGAACGGACCCTGGGCGTCGGTGTCGGCCCACGGGAGCGGGCTGCGGGACAGGTCGTTGTACTCCTGGACGAAGAGCGTGGACCCGTCGGGACGCGGGTACGGGCCGTGCCCGAAGATCCCGTCGCGCTGCTCACCGTGGAGGATGAAGCAGTAGAGCTGGAGCGTCGCCGCGAACCGGCGCAGCGTCGCGATCCGCTCCTGCGACACGGGCTCGAGCAGCGCCTCGGCCTCGGCGACGGTGGCGTCGTCGAGGATGCGCAGCACGCCACCGGCGGCCTCGGGCAGCACCGCGTCGTCGCCGCGGTAGGCCCGCATGAGCCGTCCCCAGAACCCGATGACCGTCGTCAGGCCGTCGAGGTCCTCCGCGAACGGCTCGTCGGGCCCGATGCCGGCGTCGAGCAGGTGCTGCTGACGGGCGGCGAGGTAGCCGCACGCGAGCATGAACGCCTGCATCGCGTAGGGCCGTGACCCGACCCGGCGCATCCGCCGGCCCAGCTCCTCGGGCGGGCAGAGCGCCTCGAGCTCGCGGACGAGGCGCGGCCCGTGCTCGTAGATCGCCTCCCAGCCGAGCGACGAGCGCCGGGGGAGGTCGAACAGCACGCTCTTCATGCTCGTCCGGCGCTCGGCGCGCATGGTGTGCTCATGCGCGGTCGAGAACGCGGCGATGAGCGCGTTGACCTCCCCCAGCGACGTCATGTCAGGCGGACGCGGCGGTCGCGGTCGTCGCTCCGGCCCCGACGGGAGTCGGGTCGACCCGCAGCTCCAGGTTGCCCTGGTCGTCCAGGCGCACGCGCGATCCGTCGGGCACGACGACGGTCGTCGTCGGGCCGGTGATGATCGCCGGCCCCTCGACCGTGCCGCCGTCGACGGCGCCGATCGCGTCGATCGGCACGACCCGGGTGCTGAGGGTCCGGGGACCGTCCTCGCCGGGCCAGATCGCGTCGCGCTCGGTCACCTCGAGCGTGCCGCCGATCTCCTCGCCACGGGCCTGCGGCTGCGGCAGCCGGCCGCGGCCGGTCACCCGGCAGGCGACGATCTCGGACCCCGCGCCCTCGAACGCCGAGCCCTTGCCGTAGAGCGCCTCGTAGCTCGCGGCGAACCGCTTCTCGAGCTCCAGGGCCACCTCGGCGGTGACCGGGCCGGACGGCACGGGCACCTCGACGCGGTGGATCTGCAGCGGGTACTTCATCTCGAGGATCCGCTCGAGCGACTGCTGCTCGGCCCCGATGCCACCCTGGCCGAGCTGCTCGGTCGCGACCCGCTCCAGGTCGTCGAACGCCGCCTGCACCGTGGCCGCGTCGAACGGCGACGACAGCTGCAGGGACCGCTCGTGGACGTGCATGACGTCGGACGTGGCGCAGCCGTACGCCGACCACGTCGTCGACAGCGTGCCGTGCGGGACGACCGCGCTGCCGGCGCCGAGCTCGCGGACGTACCCGTCGACGTGCAGGCCACCCGCGCCGCCGTAGGCGTAGATGACGAAGTCCTCGGGGTCCATGCCCCGCTCGACGGTCATCTGCCGGATGAGGTCGGCCATCTGCGAGCTGACGATCTCACGGGCCGCGATCGCGACCTCGACGGCGCTCATGCCGAGCTCCTCGCCGACGGCGGCGAGCCCCGCCTCCGCCCCCTCGCGGTCGAGCACGAGCTCGCCGCCGAGGAACGCGTTCGGGTCCAGGTAGCCCAGCACGAGGTTCGCGTCGGTGAGCGTCGGCTTCGTGCCGCCGCGGCGGTAGCAGATCGGTCCCGGGTGGGCCCCGGCGCTCTCGGGCCCGACGCGCAGCGCGCCGGAGTCCGGGTCGCGCCAGATGACCGAGCCGCCGCCGCTGCCGATCGAGCGGATGTCGGTCCGGGCCTGGTGGAACTCGTACTGGTGCTCGATCGTCGTCTGGGTCCGCACCGGGCGACCGTCGGCGAGGAGCGCGACGTCGAAGCTCGTGCCCCCCATGTCGGTCGCGAGGACGTCGGCCTCGCCGCGCTGGGCGCCGAGCACCGCGCTCGCCGACACGCCGGCGGCGGGCCCGGAGCCGATGGTGAGGACCGGCTGACCGGCGGCCCGCTCGATCTCGGCGACCCCGCCGGCGGCCTGCATGACGAGCAGCTCGCCCTGAAGGCCCCGGTCGGCGAGGCCACGCCGCAGACGGTCGAGGTAGCCGTGGGTCTCCGGCCCGAGGAACGCGTTGATCGCGGCGGCGGCGAACCGCTCGTACTCGCCGGTGCGGGCCGACGCGTCGGCCGACGTCGTCACGAAGACGTCCGGGGCGACGCGCCGGATGATCGCCTCGGTCCGGCGCTCGTGATCGTCGTTGACGACCGACCAGAGGTAGCAGACGGCGATCGCGTCGACGCCCTCGGCGACGAGGTCACGGACGGCCTGCTCGACGCCGGCCTCGTCGAGCGCGACGACGACCCCGCCGGACGCGTCCATCCGCTCGTCGACCTCGACGATCCGCGCCCGGTCGACGATCGCCGTCGGGCGGTCGTGACGGGACGCGTGGAGCATGCGGTCGAGCGGCACGCCCTTGGCGCGACCGGCCGCCCGCATCACCGGGAGCGTGTCGGCATGACCGCGGGTCGTGATCATCCCGACCTTCGCGCCGCGCAGCTGCACGAGCGCGTTCGTGGCGACGGTCGTCCCGTGGAGGACGAGCTCGCAGCCGCGCAGGAGCTCCTCCGCGGACACGTCGCGGAGGCCGGCGACCTTCTCCACGCCGGCGATGAAGCCCTCCTCGAACCGCGGCGGGGTCGAGGAGACCTTGGTCGAGACCACCGAGCCGTCGTCGGCCAGGTGGACGATGTCGGTGAAGGTGCCGCCGATATCGACGCCGAGGTACGCCATCAGATCTCCTCCAGGATGCGCATGTCCCACTGCACGGGATCGGCCTTGCGGACGATCTCGCTGTCCATCAGTCGCAGGCAGCCGGGGCAGGCGAACTGCCGCACGACGACCTCGTCGTCGAGGAACCGGGCCGGATCGGCGACGTGGGCGTTCGCCTCCGGGATCGGGATCTCGTGCCGGCAGGCGCCGGCCTTCCAGTTCTCGTCCGCGGGCGCGAGCTCGGTGTGGCACTCCGAGCAGCACGTCACGCGCTTGCCGTCGACGCGACCGTGCACGAGGCCCGGGCCGAACGTCAGGGCGCCATCACGGACCTCGCCCTTGCCACCGGCCTTGTCGGGACGCTGCCAGTCGCCGCGGGCGGCGCGGCGCTCGGTGCGCAGCCGCTCGGTCGCCTCGGCGTCGACGTCGTCCCCGGCGAGGACGACCGCGTAGAGCCGCTCGGCGGCCTCGGCGGTGACCATGCCGGTCCGGACGTCGGCCAGGACCCGCTCGGGCTCACGGTCGAGCGCGTCGCCGAGGCCACCCGCTCCGGCCCACTGCAGGAGGAAGACGTCGTCCGCGCCCTGCGGCACCCCGAACGCCTTCGGGTCGAGCTCCTCCTGCTCGCCGTCGCGAACCTCGCCCGGACCGGGCATGTGGCCGGCCTCGAGCTGCTTGCGCACGTCGGTGCCGCGCTCGAGGAGGAACCGGTTGATGCTGCCCGGCAGGCCGCCGAACAGCGGGGTCATCGGAACCGCGTGGTGCGCGGCCGACGCGGTGTGGTGCTGCACCCCGTCGACGCCGTACGGGATGACCGCGGCCTCGCCGGAGTTGCCGCCGCGCCAGCGACCGGCGCCGCCGGTGTCGGGCACGATCCGCCGCCAGAGCTGCAGCAGCGGGTAGAACGCCTCGGTCTCCTCGACGTTCGGCATCGTGACCTGCGGGTCCCACGGCCAGCCGCTCATGTCGAGGCCGTCGCGCCACGACCAGGCGGCCATGCCGGTGGCGACGGGCTCCATGAGGAGGGTGGCGAACGGGTTGCCGGACGCGTCGGCGCCGGCGATCGCCGCGATCGGGAAGGTCGCCGAGCCCATCGACGACTGGATCTCCTCGCGCAGCTCGGGGTCGGAGCTGCAGCTCAGCATCTTCGAGATCGCCGACGCGGCCAGCGCGATGCACTGGTCGATGGTGAGCACCGCCAGCGACAGTGCGGACGGGTGCAGCGCCGAGCTCAACGTGCCCGGCTCGGCCTTGAACTCGATCCGGCGCAACGCTCCGCCGACGGCGAAGAGCTGGTCGAACATGAGCTGCGAGTTGATCATCGCGGCGAGGCCGCCCGTCCAGCCGGCGAGCGTGCAGCTCAACGCGCCGAGCTGCGGGTCGGTGCCCTCGTTGGAGAACGTGAGCTTGCCGTCCTTCTTGCGTAGGACGATGGTGTTGCGGTGGAGCTTGCGGTCGCCGGGGGCGGCCATCTCGAGGTACGCCTCGGAGCGCCACTCGCCGTCGGGGACGGTCTCGATCCGCTTGGCGAACGCCTGCTCGGAGTCGTCCTGGACCTTGCGCATCGCGCCCTTGAGGGTCGCGCCGCCGTAGCGCTCCAGCAGCTCGGTCATGCGGGCCACCGCGACGCGGCAGCCGGCGATCTGGGCGCGGAGGTCGACGGCGACGAGGTCGGGCATCCGCGAGCGGCGGGTGTACTCCTCCTCGAGGTCCTTGCGGATGACGCCGTTCTCGACGATGCGGACCGGCGGGATGACGCCGGACTCCCAGTACACGTCCTCGGCGACGGGGTTGAACCCGCCGGGGGCGGTGCCGCCCAGATCCTGGTGGTGGAGGCTCGAGCCGACCCACGAGAAGATCTTGCCCTCCCAGAACACCGGCGCCAGGACGGTGAGGTCGGACTGGTGCGTCGCGCCGATCCACGGGTCGTTCGTCATGAACATCGACCCGGGCTCGATGCCGGGCGAGTCGTGGCGGTTCTCGAGGATCCACTTCACCGCGGGGCTCGACGCGGCGACGAGGTACTGCAGCCAGGGGCCGAAGTACACGTAGTTGCCCCACTCGTCGAGGACGACCGGGTTGAAGTCGTGCGCGTACACGACGACCGGCGACCCCGACGTGCGGATGATCGTGTTGCCGTGCTCGATGTTCAGGTTCCACAGCGCGTGGCGCAGGATGTCGAACCGGGCCGGATCGGTCGGGGCCGCGTCCGTGTGCAGCAGCTCGGCGACGGCCGGCGGGGGTTCCACCGGGGGGACGTAGGGGCCGACGCGGCCGTCGAAGCGGATCTCACTCACTTGGGTCTCCTCTGCTCGCCCGGCGTGTACCCGGCTCGACTCCGAGGGTAGCCCCGGAGTCGTCGATTTGTCAAACGGACGGTTGGTTGACTGGACGGGTTACTTCAGGCCGTACGGCGCATACGGCCGGTAGACCATGTGCTCGATCTGCGCCATGCCCTCGGCGCCCCCGGGCCCGACGAGCCGCACCGGGTACTCGCAGGCCCCGAGGCGCCGCTCGGGCGCGACGTGCGGCGGCCCGGCGACGGTGTGCGGGTCGTCGACGCGGAACCGGTCGTGCTCGAGGTGGTCGACGCCGCGCCAGCATCCCGGCTGGTCGCCGTCGGCCCAGCCCGACACGTACCCGTAGCCCTGCGGCGACGACGGGTCGCAGACGACGTCGAACCGGTACTCGTGCTCGCCGCCGTGCTCGTCCACGAGCGTGAAGCCGCCGTCGGTGAGCCGGCGGGTCCCGGGCACGTAGCGGAAGTCGTGGCGCGCGTCGACGAGCTCGAGCATCGTGCCGTCGTCACGGCGGAGCATGCCGTCGAAGTCCAGGCGGTTGCCCTGGCCGTCGTCGTGGAGCGAGAAGAACCCGGTGTGGTCGTCGAGCTCGATCGGCATCCAGATCCGGATCGCCCGCGGGTCGCCGACCGACGGCTCGACGCCCTTCATGCGGATCTTCGGCCCCATCGACTGCCGGATGCCCCACGAGTGGTCGCGGTCGGCGTACCAGCGGTCGACGCGCTCCTCGCGGCCGTCGACGGTGATCGTCCCCGTCGCGCGGCAGAGCTGGGTGTAGCGCAGGACGTGGTTCAGCAGGCGGCCGCGCCGGTAGTGGATGTCGGGCGACTCGAAGACGACCGGGGCGCGCGCCTCGAAGACGACGTCGAACGTCACGCCGGTCGGGTTGTCGAGCAGCTCGATCCGCTGGCGGACCATCGGCTCCAGCACCGTCAGGCGCATCGGGCCGACCTGCAGCTCGTCGACGTTCGGTCGCAGGGCGCGGGACGCGCGGACGGTGCGCTGCTCGCCGTCGACGACCATGCCCCCGTAGCCGTCCATGACGTTCGTGTTGGGGTAGAGCCGCATCCCGAAGTACGCGAACCGGTTCTCGGTGAAGAACCCGAAGTAGTAGCCGTCGTTGAACCGCGTGTCGGACGTCGCCGGCAGCGGGAACGGCGTCATCGCCTGGTGCCAGGGGAACTCGTCGAGCGCGGTCAGCCGCAGCTCGCCCTCGTCGGGCAGGCCCGTGGCCGCGGTGGCCGCCTCGGTGCCGGCGAACGGTGCGGGAAGGGGATCGGACACGTCTCGCTCCTCGGATCGAACCTCGGGTGGCGCCGTCGAGACGACGCCCTTGCCCATAATCTACCCAACGATTGGTTGATCGACTAGGGTGGTCCCATGATCGTCGGGGTCTACAGCGACTTTCGCAACCCGCCGGCGTGGCGGAGGGACTGGTCGACGCATTACCGGACGACCCTCGACCGGCTGTGCGAGGCCGAGCGCCTGGGCTGCGGATCGATCTGGCTCAGCGAGCACCACCTCTTCGAGGACGGCTACCTGCCCCAGCCGCTCGTGATGGCGGCCGCCGTCGCGGCCCGCACGTCCACCGCCCGCATCGGCACGGCCGTGTTCCTGCCCGGCCTGCGTCCCGCGATCGACACCGCCGAGCAGGCCGCCGTCGTCGACCTGCTGTCCGGCGGTCGGCTCGATCTGGGCCTGGGCTTCGGCTACCGCATCCCCGAGTTCGAGATCTACGAGCGGGAGGTCCGCGGGCGGTACGAGACGGTCGAGGCGCGCGTCGTCGAGATCCGCCGCCTGTGGGAGGAGGGCGTCTGCACCCCGCCGCCCGCGCAGGCGCGACCGCCGATCTGGCTCGGCGCGACCGGGCCGCGTGGCGCCCGCATGGCCGGACGCCTGGGCGAAGGCCTGCTGTGGCTCGACGACGGGCTGCTCGAGCCGTATCGCGAGGGCCTGGCCGAGGGCGGCCACGACCCGGCGTCCGCCCGGATGACCGGACTGGTCAACCTCGTCCTCGCCGACGACCCCGACGCTGCCTGGGCCCGCATCGCCCCGCACCTGGCGTACCAGCGCGACTCGTACAACCGCTACGGCGCCGAGGGTCGTGACCGCGGCAACGTCACCGCGTCGCGGACGCTGCAGCCCGGGCAGGCGCCGGTCGACGTCGAGGCGCTGCGCGGCCCGGCCCGCCAGGCGCTGCCGCCGGCGTTCGACGTCGTCACCCCCGACGAGGCGATCCGCCGGATCACCACGTGGCTGTCGCCGCTGCCGGTCGAGCAGATCTACCTGTGGGAGAGCGTCGCCGGCATGCCCGACGACCTCTGCGACCGCCACGTCGAGCTCGTCGCGCAGCACCTCGTGCCGGCGTTGGCCGACGTGGGTATCGCCCGCTGACGGCCACGCCCGGCCGCAGGCGCGCACGGCGGCCCGACGCGGACGCCCACGACCTCCCATACGACGCGAGAGAGAAGGAGCACCCATGACGGGACAGTTCGACGGCAAGGTCGTCTTCATCACCGGTGCGGGACGCGGCCAGGGCCGCTCGCACGCCCTCACGTTCGCGGCGGAGGGCGCGAGCCTCGCCCTCGTCGACATCTGCGAGGACATCGACGTCATCCGCTACCCGCTCGGCACGGCCGAGCAGCTCGAGGAGACGGCGCGCCGCTGCCGCGAGCTCGGCGCGAAGGTCTACACGTCGGCGTGCGACGTGCGCGACGAGGCGTCGGTGCAGGCCGCCGTCGACGGCGCGCTCGCCGAGCTCGGCCGGATCGACGTCCTCGTCAACAACGCCGGGATCAGCAGTCCCGCCGGCCCGACGCACGGCCTGACCGAGGACGGGTGGAACGCGGGCATCGACATCAACCTGTCGGGCGTGTGGCGCACGTCCAAGGCCGTCCTGCCGGGGATGATCGAGCGCAACGACGGCGTGATCATCAACATCTCGTCCGCGGCCGGCCTGCGCGGGATGGGCAGCAACGTGAGCTACGTCGCCGCCAAGCACGCCGTGGTGGGCCTGACGAAGTCGATGGCGATCGACTATGCGGCGAACAACGTCCGCGTGAACTGCATCTGCCCCGGCAGCGTCCGCGACGTCGACGACCTCGACAGCCTGCTGCTCAAGGGCGTCGCGCAGGAGTGGAACGTCCCCCTCGACGTCCACGAGAAGGAGTTCGCGTCGTACCACCTCATCGACGAGCCCATCGAGCCGGCCGACATCTCGCAGGCCTGCATCTACCTCGCCGGCCCCCACTCCACCCGCACCACCGGCGCGATCCTCTCGGTCGACGCCGGGTTCGTCGTCAAGGCCGCCTGACGCCGCGGGCGCGCGGGCCCGGCTCGCGGCCGACGAAGGGCCCGGCCTGCGCGGCCGGGCTCGGCCGCGCTCACGCCGTCCGCGCGGCGCCCTCCGCGGCCCGGGCGGCGCCGTCGCCCAGGGCGAAGGTCCCCGCGAACGCCAGGGCCGCGGCGATGGCGCCGAGGAGGAACGCCAGGGCGTAGCCGTCGCCGTCGATGCCGGCCGGGCCGAGATGGGCGGCGAGCACCGCCGCGCCGGCCTGGGCGGCGACCGACATGCCGATCATGCGGGTCATCGTGTTGAGGCCGCTGGCGACCGCGGTCTCGTCCTCGCGGACCGCGTCGATGACCATCTCGGCCAGCGCGGTGAGCCCCGCCCCGGTACCGAACCCGACGACCCCGATCGTCGCCGCCGCCAGCCAGGTGGATCCCGGCATCGTCGCCAGTCCGCCGAGGCCGACGACCATCGCGACCGCCCCGGCGCGCAACACGACCGCGGCGCGGACGTTCGCCGCCCGTCCCGCCACGAGCCCACCGACGACCATCGTGAGCGCGTAGGGGGCGAAGTACAGGCCGATCTCCTGGTCGGGCGTCGCGAACCCGTATCCGAGGCGGTCCGGGTCGGCCGAGACGAACCCGGGGACGAGGACGAACATCGCGAACAGCGCGTAGCCGAGCATGAACGCGCAGGCGTTGATCCGCACCATCGCCGGACGCAGGAACATGCCCATGTCCGCCATCGGCTCCGCGACGCGGCGCTCGAGCACCACCCACGCCGCCGTCCCGACCACGGCGAGCACCGCCAGCGCGGCGGTCGCGGGCGACGTCCAGCCCCACTCGCCCCCCTCGCCGATCGCCAGCAACAACGACGCGAGCGCGACCGACAGCACCGCCGCGCCCGCCCAGTCCATCCGACGGCGCTCCGTCCCCTCCACCCGGGGCAGCAGCGGCAGCAGCGCCACGGTCGCGACCGCGGCCGGCAGACCGACCCAGAACAGCCCGCGCCATCCGAGCGCGTCGAGGACCGGGCCGCCCAGCACGTACCCGACGCCGCTGCCGACGCCGAACGTCGCGCTCACGACGCCCATCCCCCGGCGGGCGGCCGGGCCCTCGAGCAGGTCGCGGACGATCGCGTAGCTCAGCGGGAACACCGCCGCGCCGACGCCCTGCACGACCCGCGCGGCGACGAGCGCCTCGAGGGTCGGGGCGAGCGCGGCGGCGAGCGTCGCCACCGCGAACACCGCCATCGTGACGGTGAGGACCCGCACCCGGCCGTGGACATCGCCCAGGCGACCGACGACCGGGATCGACACCGCCGAGCTCACGAAGAACGCCGACACGACCCAGGTGACGGCGACCGGGTCGGCGTCCAACGACTCGCCCAGGGCGGGGATCGCCGGCAGCACCATCGTCTGCATGACCGAGTAGGCCAGCGCGGCGGTGCCGAGGATCGCCAGGAGCGCCCGCTCGCCCAGGCCCGACGGCATGCGCCGCCGGGCTCCGGACGGTGGCGCGGATCGGGTCACGCCGACAGCCGGGCGCGCTCCGCCGCCAGCGGATCGGTCCACTGCCGCAGCACGTCGCGGCGGGCGATCCGCCACCGTCCGTCGATGCGGACGTAGCGGTCGCGGTAGTGCAGCAGCATGAGGGTGTCCTCGCCCTTGCCGTCCTGCTCCTGCAGGTGGTGACAGAGCGCATACACCCGGCCGAACGCCTCGTCGCCCTCGACGTCGACGACGTGGTTGGCCATGACGTGCATCGTCGCGTCGAACGCGGCGATGAGCTGCACGACCTCGAGCAGCCGCTCCCGGCCGACGTACTCGATCGACGGGTCGTCCTCGCCGGCCTCGTAGACCGCCAGGACCCCGTCGTCGGTGAAGAGGTCGGCGAACGCCGCGGCGTCACGACCGTCGACGGCGAGCGCGTACTCGTCGACGACGCGTCGCAGCGACGCGATGTCGACGAGGTCGTCGACGCTCACCACCGGCACGCCTCGGGGATCGCCTTGTGCGTCGGCGCCGGGTACTTCTTGTGGATCGGCTGCACGACCTCCTCGCCGAACCGCAGGATCTGCTCGCGGGCCTCCTCCATCGACGGACCGGTCGGCATCCGGAACCGGATCGTGAAGTAGTCGACGCCGAACTCCTCGTGGTACCGCTCGAGCTGCTCGATGCACTGCTGCGGGGTGCCCATGACGATGTGCGGGGCGCACCGCTCGGGCGTGATGTCCGCCTCGCTCTTGAACTCCGGGTGGTTGATGAAGATCCCGGCGCGGAAGTAGAACTTCAGCTCCTCGCAGAAGTGCCGGCCGAAGAGGTTCGCCGCCTCGTCGAACGTGTCGGCGACCCACCCGTCGCGCATGAGGGTGATGAACGGGTCCTTGCCGAGCTCGCGGGCGAACTCGCGGTACGCGCCGACGTTCTTGTCCCAGACCTCCTTCATCAGGGGGTACTGGTCGCCGGTCCAGCTGTCGCCGTACTCGGCGGAGCGCCGGATCGCGGCCGGGTTGGCGTTGCCGCCGCCCCAGATCGGCCACCCGCCCTGCTGGTAGGGCTGCGGCGCGAGCAGGCCGTCCTCGACCTTGTAGTGCTTGCCGTCGAAGTCGAACCGCTCGCCCTTGAACGCCTCGTCCCAGACCGCGATGAACTCCTTGAACCGGCCTAGGAGCTTCTCGCGCGGGATGCCGAACTGCTTCCAGTAGCCCTCGTGGTAGCCGCGCGAGATCGTCGTGTACAGACGACCCTTGGAGATGTTGTCGATGACCGAGAACTGCTCGGCGGCGCGGAGCGGATGGTCGAGCGTCGCGACGTAGGTGAACGTCCCGATCGCGACCTTCTCGGTCTCGCGGGCGAGAATCGTCAGCAGCTGGATCGGACCGGGCAGATAGCACTCGGTGCGACCGTGCCGATGCGGGACCTGGAGCGAGTGGAACCCGGCCTTCTCGGCCAGCAGCCCCTCCTCGATCATCTGGTCGATCGTGCGACTGGCGTCGTCACGGTCGGGCATGGGCTGGTCGTACCCGCCCTTGTGCATGTCCATCAAGTAGCCGATGCGCACGTGTTCTCTCCTCGGGTCTCAGGCGTCACGGCGGGCCGGCGCCCGCCGGGCCAGTCTAGTACCAAACAATCGGTCGGTGGATTTTTCTGTGACGCCCGGCACGCCGGCGCTCACAGCCCGAGGTCGCGACCGACGATCTCGCGCATGATCTCGTTGGTGCCGCCGTAGATCCGCTGCACCCGAGAGTCCCGCCACATCCGGGCGATCTCGTACTCCTCCATGTAGCCGTAGCCGCCGTGGAGCTGCAGGCAGCGGTCCATGACGCGGAACTCCAGCTCGGTCGTCCAGAACTTGGCGCCGGCGGCCTCGACCGGCGTGAGCTCGCCGACGACCTGGGCGTCGATGCAGCGGTCGACGTGGCTGCGGGCGATCGCGACCTCGGTCGACAGCTCGGCCAGGGCGTGCCGGTTGGCCTGGAACGTGCCGATCGGCCGACCGAACGCGTTGCGCTCCTTGACGTAGTCCAGGGTGATCGCCAGCGCCTTCTCGGCGTGGGCGACCGCGGTCACCGCCATCGACAGCCGCTCCTGCGGCAGGTTGCGCATCATGTAGCGCAGGCCCTTCCCGGGGTCGCCGATGACGTCGGCCTCGGGCACGCGGACCCCGTCGAAGAACAGCTCGGCGGTGTCCTGCGCCTTGCGGCCGATCTTCTCGAGCTTGCGGCCACGGGTGAACCCGTCGGCCGTCGCCGGGACGACGAAGAGGCCGATCCCGTCGACGCCCTCCCGGACGGTCTTCGCCGCGACGACGACGAGGTCGGCCTGGATCCCGCTGGTGATGAACGTCTTCGAGCCCGACAGCTCGTAGTGGTCGCCGCGCCAGGTGGCGGTCGACGCGATCGCCCGCAGGTCCGATCCCGTGCCCGGCTCGCTCATCGCGATCGCGATCACCGCGTCGCCGGTCGTGACCGACGGCAGCCACCGCGCCTGCTGCTCCTCCGACGCCAGGTCGGTGAAGTACGGCACGACGATGTCGTTCGTCAGCGAGAACGCGTCGGTCCGTGCGCCGGTCGCGACGACCTCCTCGTCGAGGACGGCATTGAACCGGAAGTCGCGCAGCCCGGCGCCGCCGTGCTCCTCGTCCGCCGCGAACCCGACGAGGCCCAGCTCGGCCGACGCACGCCAGAACGGACGGTCGATGACGCCGTCCGCCTCCCAGGCGTCGCCGCGCGGCACCGCCTCGCGCTCCAGGAACCCACGGGCGGTCTCGCGAAACGCCTCGTGCTCGTCCTCGAAGATCGTCCTGCGCATCCCGCTCCTCCGTCGTCGACCGGCCGGTCCGTGCGCCGGACGCGCCCGGCGACCGGCCCTCCAGTTCTATCAACCGAACGATCGTTTGACTAATCGCGGCCCGCGGACTACGGTCGGGATCACGGAACGTCGGCCGTCCGCGGGCGCCGCCGGCCGCTCACGGCCCGGCGGGACGCGGCGTCGATCCCCACGACGCGAGGAGAGCCCATGCTCAACGACAAGGTCTGCATCATCACCGGCGGCGCGGGGGCGATCGGCCGCGCGACCGCGATCGAGGTCGCCCGGCGCGGCGGCCGGGTCATGGTCGCCGACATCGCCGACGACGCCGGTGAGGAGACCGTCGCCCTCGTCGAGCAGGCCGGTGGCGAGGCCGCCTACCAGCGCTGCGACCTGACCGATCAGGCCCAGGTCGACGCGCTCATGGACGCGACCGTCAAGCGGTTCGGCGGGATCGACGTGCTGCACAACAACGCCGGCGTCCACGAGACCGACTTCTCGGAGACCCCGAGCCTCCTCGAGCTGGAGCGCGAGGTGTGGGACAAGGTCGTGTCGATCAACCTCACGTCGATCTGGGCCACGACCCGGGCCGCCGCGCCCCACCTGCTGCGGTCCGAGCGCGGGCCGTCGATCGTCAACGCGCTCTCCACCGGCGGGCTCACCGCCTACCCCAACGGCGCCGCGTACTGCTCGACGAAGGGCGCCGTCCAGCAGCTCACCCGGGTCACCGCGGTCGAGCTCGCCCCGAAGGTGCGCTGCAACTGCTACGCGCCCGCCGCGCTCGACACGCCGATGCTGCAGAAGTTCGTCGCGGCCGCCGAGGATCCCGAGGGCATCGTCCGGTCGATGGCCGGCACCCACCTCGTCCCGCGCCTGGGCACCGTCGAGGAGGTCGCCAAGCTCGTCTGCTTCCTCGCATCCGACGACGCGTCGTTCGTCAACGGCGCGACCTACAACGTCGACGGTGGATCGCTCGCCTGGCGCGGCGTCCGCGACTGAGCGGCCCGACCCGACCACCCCGGGCCGACGTCGCGTCGGCCCCCGACCCTTCCCACACGCATGCCGATCTCCCAGTTCCACCACACCGGGGTCCTCGTCTCGGACCTCGACCACTCCGCCCGGTTCTACATCCGGGCCCTGGGCGCCGAGTGGCGCAACAAGCCCGTCGTCGTCGAGGGCGAGGGCGCCGCGGCGGTCTTCCCCGGCACCCCGGGCCTGAAGTTCCGCTTCTGCTATCTCGGGTTCCCCGACGGCGGGGCGTTGGAGCTCATGGAGTTCCCCGAGGAGCCGCGCCCCGAGTGGGCCGAGCTGCCCGCCAAGGGGATGCTGCCGCACTTCGGCCTGCTCGTCGACGACGTCGCGGCGGCCGCCGAGCGGGTCGTCGCCGAGGGTGGCCGGATGCTGTGGCCCGCGCCGGTCGACTGGGGCGGCGCGATGGTGCTCTACGTCGCCGATCCCGACGGCAACGCGATGGAGCTCTTCGACCAGCCGCTCGAGCGGATCGTCGAGATGACGAACGACCTGTTCCCCGACGCCCGGCCCTGACCGTCGCGCCGTCCGTCCCCCGCGCACCCCGGTGACCCCCGGCCCCCGCCCGTCGATGACCCCCACCGTCCCCCGCACCCGTCGCGTCACCTACTCGCGCAATCACACGTTGTCGTTGTCGCGGACGTGTTCGTCGGTGTGCAAGTACTGCGCGTTCGCCACTCGGTTGCCGCATCTGCGCACGCCCGAGGAGGTCGAGGCGGTCCTCGACGAGGCGGTCCGGCGACGGGCGAAGGAGTTGTTGATCCTGACGGGGGAGGAGCCGGACTCCCATCCCGGGGTGCGGGAGCGTCTGGCGGAGTTGGGGTTCGAGGACTTCGTCGCGTACGTGGTGTGGGCGGGCGAGCGGGCGCTGGAGCGCGGCCTGTTGCCGCATACGAACCTCGGTGCGGTCTCCAGGGAGGACTTGGTGCGGTTGCGGCGCGTGACGGCGTCGCAGGGCGTGATGCTGGAGTCGATCAGCGAGCGGCTGATGGACACGGTGCACGCGGGGTCGCCGTCGAAGCACCCGCAACGCCGGTTGGCGACGATCCGGGCGGCGGGGGAGCTGCGGATCCCGTTCACGTCCGGGATCCTCGTCGGGATCGGCGAGACCCCCGCCGAGCGGGTGGCGTCCCTTGAGGCGTTGGCGGAGGTCCATGCGGAGCATGGGCACTTGCAGGAGGTGATCCTGCAGAACTTCGTGCCGCACGAGCGCTACTACGGCAAGGACGTGGGGGAGATCGCGGACGCGTCGGCGCGGGCCTATTGGCGGACGGGGATCCTGGATGGGGAGCACGTCGGGTGGGAGCGCTCGCCGCACCTCGATCTTCCGGAGTGGGCGTGCCCGGTCTCGATCGAGGACATGGTCGAGCTCGTCGGGATCACGCGG
>Ga0172382_10000766_pt1 | contig 59443 bp, 60 predicted proteins | sample Leawel138RmetaG_FD_122245 | JGI IMG/M metagenome (GOLD analysis project Ga0172382, IMG submission 122245) | Leachate microbial communities from a municipal landfill in Southern Ontario, Canada - Leachate well 138R metaG | ecosystem: Engineered > Solid waste > Landfill > Unclassified | place...
GTTCCCATCTTCGATATGTGCCAATACCGAATTGATGATTTGCTGATATACAGGCGTCTTTAATGTTTTATCGATCTTTATTTCAGGCATTTTTTCAACCTTGTCTATACTGTACTATACTACGAATATACTGAAAGACTTTGGATTAAAGGTAAAACGGGGACGAATAAAGTAAGTGTTTAGTAATTAGGATTATTCGACCTTTGGGCGCTATATTATTCACTTTGCCTATAATGAACAATATAGCGGGGTTAAGCGAAAGTTTTGCTACTAATCCATTGCCTTTTTCTTTCGGCAAGCATGAAGTAGTAAACACCCCAAACAAAGCCGAAACAATCAAAGAACGCTTGTTTTTTCTTCAATCCTCTGCAAAAATACCTCTTTTTTTCCAGCCAACGGGAAAAAGATGGATTTTTGAAGAAAAATGGGGATTTGTTACGCTCAGGCGCTATATAATCAATGCCTTCAAATAGCTCTCTATCAGGTAAATTTGTAATCTGAAAAAAGAGTTATGAAACAAGTAGTTAAGGTGTCGTTCTACCTGAAAAAGAACCAAGCGAAATCGGACAATCAATGTCCCGTCATGGCACGGCTTTCAGTCGGTAAATCTTCCGAAACCGTGTTTAGTACAAAAATGTGTGTTCCGGTGTCTATCTGGTCAGCGGGACGAGCCACAGGAAAGAGCAGCACGGCTATCGACCTCAACAGGCGGTTGGACGAGATAAGGGCATCTGCCCTCTCGCACTACCGCGAACTTTCGGCGGTTAAGGAGAACGTAACCGCCGAACAAGTCAAAAATCACTTGCTCGGTATGGCATCCGGGCAGGAAACCCTCTTAGCCTACTTTCGCAAGCATAACGAGAATTTCGATAAGCGCGTGGGCGTGAACCGGAAAAAGGGATCAGCCAAATCCTATTGGAACGCCCTTAGCCATGTTGCGAACTTTCTTAAAGCGAAGTATAAAGTTTCCGATATACCTTTTACGGCGCTTGACAGGTCGTTTATTGATAAATTCGACCTCTATCTGCGCGTGGATTGTGGTGTATCGCAGGGGACAATCGTTCTGCTGACCACCCGGCTGAATACCATTATTAAAAACTCAATCGCAGAAGGGATCATAACCTCTCATCCCTTTATGGGTTATGTGGCGGAACGTCCTGAAAGGGTGCAAAAATACCTTACTCAAAAGGAGTTGAAGGCATTAATAACAACGCCATTAGCCAAACCCCACCACTATCTGATACGTGATTTGTTCCTGTTTTCGTGCTATACAGGTATCCCGTACTCCGATATGTGCAAGCTCACGGAAGAAGAACTGGAACTTGCACCCGACGGCGAACTGTGGATAAAGACCTCGCGCGTTAAAACGGGCATGGACTATGACCTGCCCCTATTGGATATTCCCCTGCAAATTCTCGAACGCTACCGGGGAATAGCCGACGGCGGGCGATTGTTACCGATGTATAGCAATTCCGAACTTAATCGGGAACTTAAAACAGTCGCCCGCACCTGCGGCATCCACCGCCGAATTACCTTCCATCAAGGCAGGCATACCTACGCCTCGGAAATTACGCTCTCACAGGGTGTTCCGATTGAAACGGTCAGCCGGATGCTCGGACACGGACAGATTAAGACCACCCAGATTTACGCGAAAATTACCAACGATAAAATCGCCGAGGATATGAAAGCCCTCGACGACCGTATCTGCGGGAAATTCCAATTTGCAATTTAATCACTCTTAAAATTTCGATTATGAAAACGAATAAAGCTAATAATAACGATAGCGGGCGCAACAAACGCCGCAGTACATTTGCCGTCCTGTTCTATATCAACCGTACAAAAGTCCGTAAGGACGGTATGTGCCAACTTTTGTGCAAAATAAGTATAGATGCCGATTGGGAACAGGTGGGAACAAAGGTTTCGGTCAATCCGAAGATTTGGAACCCCGAAACCGGACGGGCAGACGGACGCAGCCAGAACGCGCTGGAAGTAAACCGAGCCATAGACAAACTCACAGAGCGGATAACCAACCACTATACGGATATACAGACAAAATTGGGGTTTGTAACCGCCGAATTGGTTAAAAACGCCCTAAAAGGTATCGCACAGAAGCCGCTCACGCTCATAAAACTCTTTGAGGAACACAACACGGAATTTGAAAGCCGTGTCGGTGTGGATCGGGATAAACCCGCGCTCGACGTTTACAAAGTAACCTGTAAGCACCTGTCGGCGTTCATCAAAAAAAGATATGAAACCGACGACGTATCGCTACGCTCACTTAATCTGGATTTCTTTGACGCTTTCGACCTCTTTCTGCGTACAGAAAAGGGGTTGCAGCAGAAAACCATTCACCAGCACTTGTATAACCTGAAAAAGATAACCAAACGGGCAGTCAGTCAGGGAACGTTACGCCGCGACCCGTTTATGAATATTTTTCCCGAACTGCCAACCCTCAAAAGCCGTCATTTGAAAGAAGACGACCTTAAAAAGTTAATGGAGTGCCGCCCGGAAAAGGAGAACTTACAGCGGGTGCGTGATTGGTTCATATTTTCGACCTTTACGGGATTGGCTCTCGCCGATTTAAGAAAGCTCTCGACCGAGCATCTTAAACAGGCTGAAGACGGTAGCTGGTGGATAGACATGAAACGGCAAAAGACCGGCACGGATTTTACCGTGCGGCTGTTGGAAATACCGTTGCAGATTATCGAAAAGTACCGCCATGAGCGTACAGGCGACCGGATTTTCAATGTATATTGCCGGAGGTATGTTTATCAACTCATTAAAAAGGTCGGGAAACTTTGTGGCATCGAAACGATTACATACCACAAAGCCCGCCATAATTTCGGAACGCATATTACGCTCTCGCTGGGCGTTCCGATTGAAACGGTAAGCCGCATGATGGGTCATAAGCATATTACCACCACCCAGATATACGCCAAAGTTACCGATAAGAAAGTAGCCGAGGATATGAAGAAACTAAAATCCCGGACTGCCGGTAAAAAGGTAACTTTGTACGAGGATGAATCGGCGCGGGCAAAGATGCGCTACCCGAAGACAAGAAACGCGAATATCAACAACTAAAAACAACAAGACAATGAATACAGCATCAATTATCATAGAAAACGGACGGGTAACGATCCGTCCGACGGCAGATAAAGTTTGGCTTACCCAGCACCAGATCGCAAACCTGTTCGGCGTGTTCGTTTCAGCCGTAGGCAGCAATATCCGTTCAATCCTCAAAAGCGAGGTATTACGGGAAAACGAGGTATGCCGCCGACGGGAGAACGGCAACGGCAGTTTTATTGAGGTTTATAATCTGGAAATGATAACGACGCTGGCTTTCCGGCTCAAATCCGAGAAAGCGCAGCAATATCGCCGTTGGCTGACCGAACAGGCTTTTAATCCTGTCATACTCTGGAAAATTCCTGGCATGGACATCATGTTGAATTAGCCCCCGGCATCAAACAGAAAACGACCCCATATTTGAGGGTCGTTTCTGTTTGTATAATGATGTAGACTTATATTCACTTGGTTTTTTGTTCTTTTAAACGACCTTTTCACCCAATATAATTTTCGGCATTGTTGTCAGATAACGTGTCCAACGTTTATAAAACTTCTCTAATGCAGGTTGGCATAATCTTGCGTGTACTTCTTCGTTTTCAAGTTCCCAATATAAAACGTATGTTATCTTATCGGTTACTCTTGTTAATCTGATTGGCAGTTCGCCATTTTTTACCGCATTAAAGTCCTTTTGACGGTGAGTTCTTTTTATGAATCTCACATCTAATACTCCTTCTTGGGATTTATAGAACTCCGCTACTTCTTTCATTAGAGCTTCTATCTCATCTTCTTTTGAGGGTTTCGCCTCGTATATACAAATTTCGTAAAACATTGTCTTATTCGTTTCTAATATTTTTCAGTTTCTACTCGCACTGCCCGCACATTGCATATAACAGTCGGCGGCTTGGCGCAGGGCGGGGGGGACACAAAAGGTCGCGCTGGCGTGAACGCTTGTTAGGCGTTCGGCATTTATTGTCTTTCATATTCTTTTGGAATTGAAAGTCCAAATGTTTTGCAGAGTAACAATACATCGTGTCGGTCTTTTTCTTTTTGTTCGTAACCTTGGTGATATAATAATTGTGCTTCAACAGTAAAACAATTCACAGCAACTTCTCCAATTTTTCCTTTCCCCCTCAAAATTTCCGAAGGGTAGATAACATTTTCAAAAAGAAAAGTTTTGTCTTTTGTAAATTCAAATAAATGAAGGTCTATTATATGATTGACTGTATCGCACCAAACCGTGTGGTCTTCGGTTGTATATTCCATTTTTGTCTCACGATAGCCGTCGAGCGTTAACATTTCTACAAATGCTATTTTGTCTTTCTGTTGAACAAAAACGTCTATGTCATTGTGTGGACGTGTTTGCTTTTTTAAAAGTGCATCCACGCCCCAACCTCCATCAATCCACACGTCAATACCTGCAAGTTCGATTTTCTTTAATAGTCCAATTACGTCTTCTTTATTCATCATATCTTTTTGTTTATATAACGATGTAGCTTTAATGACACATCGGTCAGCTTATTTCATAAGATTTTCCTTTGCGCCGGGATTATGTTGGAAAATAGCCCCGACTATTTGGCAATTATTCAGTTCTTCACAGTCGCCACAGGTATTGAACCCTTTTCCGGATGCACATTTGCGTATCTCACACATATCGCTGCAAAACAGAGTTTTTACTCCGTCCACACGGCAGCCCATGCAATTAATGGTTTCAGCCGTAATCTGCGGTATGTTATTCAGTTCACTCCACAATCGGGCAGTCTTTTCCCTTAATTCGTCGTCATCACGGGCGGTTGCGATACGGGCGTCGCAACTTTCGCAATTCAATCCACAAAAGGCGATCAACTGTTTCATTACTATTCCGAAGCCAGCGGCGTAAACAACTCTATCAGATTTTCCTCCGGATCGTAAAGATGAACAACACGCATTCCCCAGCCGGGCATATCGGTCGGCTGGTCAATGAACTTCAGCCCTTTGTCTGAAAGTTCCCGATAGCTTTCGTCCACATTGGCGACCTCGAACACGACCATCGCTTTTTCACGAAACCCTACTGGCTGCGATTTGCCCGCATTACCTACGGCTTCTGCCATCATATCGGATGAAAAAATAGCTAACCCCTCGATTCCGTCGGCGACTTTGAAACTTGCATAACATTCCCCGACATCCCACGCGGCTTCCAGACCGAGTTGCTGGGTGTAAAAATTGAAACACTTGCGATAGTCCTTAACTAATAGTCTTACATTACTGAATTTCATATCTATAGATTTTATTTTAGTGGCAAAGGTAGCTATAATTTATGGCTTTAGAGTAATTCCTGTTCATCGAGGCTCTGTTTGCGGCAGTCCTCCAACAGTTGAACCAACTCTGATTCCTTATAAACTATTTTGCCGCAAATCAGATAGTAAGGGAATACCCCTGCCGTGCGGTATTCCTGTAATGTTCGGCGGCTTATCCTCAAAAGGGCGGATAACTCGCTGTCGGTTATAAATCGCTCCCCGTGCAGCGGGCGGCGATCAGGCACTTTCAGTTTGTCGAGCGTCTGAATGACCTTTTCCATTCGCCGGAAAAGGTCGGCTACGCGCGGGTCTTGCCTGCTTAACAGTTGGTTATTCATGGCTTGCGCGTATTAGGATGGTGCGAAGACTGTAACATAGCTTCCACATCTTCCAGCTTGTAAAAAACCTTGTGCCGGAAGATGGCATACGGGATCAGTTTTCTCTCCCGGTATTTTTGCAGGGTACGTTTGGTAATACCCAGCATCTCACAAACGTCCTGGTTATCCAACCAGCGTTTCAGACCCAAATCGTCCTGCTTTCGGTATAACATTTCGGCAGTACGTTCCATGTTTTCAACCCTGTCTGATATGGCGTTGAAAACCCTCATATCCATACTTATTAACTCCATTTTATTACGTTATTGTATTCCCGGAAACCAAATGTATGAAAATACATTTGTCCGTGTTCCTCTCCATTTTTCTATGGCACGGAGTGGCTTCAAAGTGGCATTGAGTGGCACTTATCTATCAGTCAATCACCCATCCGGTATGTGCGATTGCAGTGATTTTTAACCCGGTGGCAAAATCACTGTCTTATCCCTTTTTTCGATTGTTCTCCCGATATAACGCCTTCCTCATTTTTCTATACCGATTAAAGAGCCGGTGTAGGGGGATGAATCTGTGTCATGCGCGAAAATATACCCGGTGTTCACGCCCCTGCAAGATCGCTTCGCGCCCTGAAGGGTTTTGCAAACAATCTTCCGACATCGCTGGGGCGACGTTGCGTATTCTTTTCAAAAATCTGGACATGGGCTAACCCCGGATTTTCCATGCTTCTGAAACAGAACTCATCATACCGGCTCCGTTACGGCATAAAAAAAAAGTCAGACGTTATGAGAACAATAGAAAAAAATAATAGGAAACAGGAATCTTTCAACCTTCCATTCAGCATAAAATCGGGGGTAAAGATTTTGGCTACCGCAGTCGGGTTTTACCTCTGGGGCGTGGAGTTTATTTGGGTGGTTTTGGGCGTGTATTTCTGTTGGAACATCATTCGGGGTATCGCATCCTGCCTTGTTTCTCTTATCGCTCTGATAGGCTTTATCTACTTTCTAATCACTCACATATTCTAAAATCCTACCGATATGAAAACGACCGATTATTTCAAAGCGACTATTCAGAACTATTTGGAACAAAGGGCGCAGACCGATGAACTGTTCGCACCCGTGTTTGCCAACCCGAAGAAGAACATTGACGAGTGTATAACCTACATTCTCAACACAGTACAGAAAAGCGGATGCAATGGTTTTGCCGATGACGAGATTTTCTCAATGGCACTCCATTACTACGATGAAGCCGATATAGAGGTGGGAAAACCCCTGCAATGCAAAGTCGTGGTAAACCGCCACATCGAACTGACCGAAGAAGAAAAAGCACAGGCACGGCAGAAAGCCATTCAGAAAGTGCAGGACGAAGCCTACGCCAAGATGAAGCATGGCAAAGCCAAGCCGAAAGCATCGCAACCGCAAGCCAATAATGAACCCAACCTATTCAATTTCTGACCTATGAAACCGCAAAATAAATTCCAACAGCAAGTGGTCGAAGCGAGCAGGGCACTCCCTGCTCTGACCGACAAGCAAATCCAATGGGGTTACGATAACGCTATCGACCATATCGGGCAGAGAACCGAAAAAGGCGTGGTAACGTGTACCAAATGCGGTCATTCGTGGCAGGGCGGTGGGCATCTGCTCAACTCCCTGCTGGGCAATGAGTGTCCGCACTGCAAAGCCAAACTGAAAGTCGAAACCACCAAAAAACGCATATTCAACACACGGTGGTATATGACCGTTATAACCGCCCACGAGGGTTTTCAGGTAGTCAGAACCGTGATGCTGCTGTGTAGTGCCAAAGTGGGCGAACCCGCTAAATACGACCATTCGGAAGTGATGCAACGGTGGATTGCCCCTGACGGGAAATACTGCACCTTTGCCAAACTCCGCCAAACTATGGGTACGTGCTACTATGATTCGTGGATATTCCACTCCGATTTGGAACTACGTAAAGAGCCGAACAGCAAATACTCCACCAACGTATATAACCAAATCTATACGGGTGCGGTCTATCCCCGACTGAAATTCATTCCCGAAATCAAACGCACAGGCGTAAGAAAGGCTTTTTACGGGCAGAAACCACTGGAACTGTTCCGCACCCTGCTGACCGACCCCCGTGCCGAAACGATGATGAAAACAGGCTATCAAAAGCTACTCAAACGCCTTATGGACAGCGATTGGAAGAAGATAGACAACTATTGGTCGGCTATCCGTATCTGCATCCGCAACGGCTACAAAATCAACGATGCAACGCTTTGGTGCGACTACATAGATTTCTTGCGCTTTTTCGGGAAAGACCTGCACAACGCCAAATATGTATGCCCTGCCGACCTAAAAGCCGCCCACGACCGCTATATGGAGAAGAAAACCAAAGCGGACGAGGAAAAAGAGATAGAAGAACTGAAAGAGAAAGAAACCGAGTTTACCGCATCCAAAGGGCGATTTTTCGGACTTATGTTCTCTGACGGGGTAATTACCGTTCGGGTGCTTGAAAGCGTAAAGGATATTAAAACAGAGGGTAAAGCGATGCACCATTGCGTGGGCAACTACTACTCCAAAGAGGATTCCCTTATTCTGTCGGCTACCATAAACGGCAAACGGATCGAAACGGTAGAGGTATCCATATCCAAACTGTCCGTAATCCAATGCAGGGGTGCTTGCAACAAGATAACCAAGCACCACAGCCAAATCGTGGAACTCGTAGGGCAAAATATGTCCCTTATTCAGAAACGATTAACAGCGTAACTAATAATTAAAGGCTTATGAAAATCAGATATGACGGCTATATGGGACGTGCCATTAAACCCAGGGAAGAATGGGACAGCGACGTGCGCGATGCGGTGGATAAGGCTTTGGAACTTGTCGAGGATAAACACGGTTTCAGAACCCATTTCGAGATATGGCGCAGATGCGAACTTATCATCACTATCGGGCATAACATATATACCACTTCGATAGAGATACGACCGCCACAAATGGCGATAATCCGCAGACGTGCCAACTGGCACAACGGGTACGCCTACTACTGCAACGGCGTATTTTGGGCGAGTATCAGCAGGACAAAAGTTGAATTAATATAAAACACAGTAAGTTATGAAAGCAAATGAAGTAAACAGCGAAATGATTGGAAAACGGTGCAAGTGCATCTGTTCGGGGTTAATGGTAACGGGCGTTATCGAGGAAATCAAAACCGAAGAACCCACCGTCGAGGTTAGGGTAAGGTACGATGAACCCCATATTTGGGGCAATCATTCCTACGAAACCGAATGGAAATTTGCCCGTGCGCATGACGATTTTGGCTCACTCCGACACCTTGAAATCATCGACGACGGATACCGAACTATCCGTGTCGTTTTCGCCGACACCATCCGCGAGATAGACCAAAGGTTTGCACGGAATTATAAGAATTGGGGGGCGGTCAATCTGAAAGAATGGATAGATAGTTACGAAAGTTCACGCTTTACGCAGATTGACGAGCGCACGGCAATCATAACCTCCGAATACAACATGGAACATATAGAAGAATGGTTGCAGAAAGGCATCCTTTCGGCATCCATCACAAAAATCATCTGACCCATGTATAAGCTATTCATCGGTTTTCGGAAACTCGGCGAGTTTCCCACCATCAGCGAGGCAAAGCGGTACGCACGGGAGTGCAAGCTATCCGGCTTGTTCTCCCTCATCGGGGAGAATTACAGCGATAGTTGGTATGTACCTAAATACTTATAGGACTGACTTTATGCGAAAAAATCCAGCGATAACAACCGCTGGATTTTTTGTTTCCGAAATATTATTAAATATATAAGTGTTCTTGTAAAATTCCTTCCAATCGCTTCTTTGTTTCTTGAACTTTACGTTTATTGGAAATATCCGGTATCTGTAAATATTTTTGGCATTTTTTATGCATCTCGTCACATGCCGCAAGAAACTTTTTTTGATGATGTGGCTCCAAAGACTTGAAAAACTTTTTATAAAAACGTTCATATTGTCCTGCCACCCTGAACGGATAATGTTTTTTCTCATCTCCTCTTCTCGTATTTATTAAGATTGAATGGGCATAGTCAAAAGCATCCATACAAGTAGCTATATTGCCATTCTCGATTTCGTTTTCCAATATGAATCGGCAATAATGATTATCTATTTTATAAGTATCATAACCCTTAATACTATTTGCTATATCATAACATTTTTCAAAATAGGCTTCAGCTATTTCATAGTCATAATCTGACAATCGAGCTATTGCATATTGTAGCCAAAAATGGATATTATGTTCGCAGAAAGACAATTCTCTAACGGTCTCATAAAATCTAAATATTTCCCTTTTCCATGAAGGGTCTTTTACGTTTATTGCTTTCTGGATTGTTCTAAAATTAATTATTGATATCAGCTTCTCTTTACTTGGTCGATGAACCTCATATTTATTATCCAGATTATTAGCAATTAAAATAAGAGTATCAATGACAAGTTCAGGACGTAAGAGGTTGCCTAATATGTATTGTGATAAAATAGAAGACTTAAATGAAATTTTATTTTCTTCAAAATCAACAAATTCTTTGACATTTGTATTGTTTTTGAAACCAGGGTTATTTAAAGCAGTAGTTCCCAAAATCTCAACCAACTCCCCTAATTCTAACTTGAAACGAAAACTTTCACTTATCAATATAACAATTAGAGCATTATAAAACTCTTGTTTCTTTCTGATACCATCAATTACAGATTGTATTCTGTTTGATAGATCGCTACTTTTTATTCTGGATAGAATAATGTTGCATATCTGTCTTTTACAGAATGTCTTCATGTAATTTATACGTTCAACAGGCTTAGTGGTAAATTCTTTCCATAATGAATAATTTGATAAATAATCATCAAAAACAGTGACTTCATCATCTGTTAAAGCATCAATATTCAGAGTCCTATACTCCCCTAAAATAGTTTCTATTTCGTCAAAAATCACTTCGTGCAAGTTGATTCTTTCTGACGTTATAAGGATTTGATTCTTTCTTCTCAGAGTAAAAAAATTGATATATTCTTTAACCGTATGATAATCGTCGAATATAACGATTGCATCATCGTATTCTTCACATATTTTCTGTAATTCACTTTCAATAGATGTTCTGTACTTTTCATAATAGAATACTTTATATCCATTTTTTACCAAAAGTATGGACAACGCTCGAAGAAATAATGTTTTTCCATTTCCAAGATTGGATTCAATCAAAATGTTTTTTTCTCCGTCTTTTATCAACTCCAATACTTTTTCCAAGTCTTGCCTGAAGGAAAAATACTTGTACTTTGAAGGATCAATTAAAGAATGATATAATAAATGATCATTAACATTACCCATTAATAATAAGTCATAAAAATCTTTATCCCTTATTACCGGTAAATCAGATTTTAATAGCGGTTGAGAAAAGCATAAAGGATAAAATAATTTATGGGCTGTTGGCTTGTAATGGGATTGAACATCTTTAATCTTCTGAACAAAGCCATTTAAGCTAATTGATTGAACATCTCCATACTCTTTAAGAGTTTCGATGTTAATTTCATCTTCTTTATCCCATACTATAAAATATGCTTTATCCTTAATGTCACTATCATGAACAATACGAGCAACATCTAAGTCATAATCTAATGAAAAACCTATAAAAAAGATTGCATCGCAGGCTTTTATATCTCCTCTAAATATTTCAATCCATTTAGAATTTACAAAATCTTCGGTTAAATAACTCCGATTGGTTAGCCGAAATTCAGTATTAAGAGTATCCGGTGTCAGATTATCAATATAACCATTTAGGTGAACTGCAATTTTACTTTTATCTTGAAAATCATTAGGGTGATTTGATAAAGTGACCGGAGTGAGATACTCACCTGTTCTACTCTGACTATAAGCCATTTCAATAATAGAGTCATAATTGGTGGTATATATTCTTGACCATTTAAATGTCCCTATATATTTGTGTTCAGGTGAAATGCTTGATATGGTAAATTCTTTTTTTAATATATCAATCAAATCATGTGCTGATTTTTTCTTCAGATATGCTGTAGAGGCTTTCTTCAAATCTGTATTTGAAGAACTATAACCACTATCTTTATATAATAATTCTGCTAAATCTGGTGCGCTTTTAACATCAGGATCAGAAGCTAATACATTTTTTGCTCCAAATGAGAAACCTGAACCCGTAAAGAGAATACAGTTCCCTTCGAATATTTTTTCTATTGCTTTTTCAAACGTCATAATTCCCTAAATTTATGTTGGCAAAATTACTCATAAAAAAACACCTGACAAAAAATCTTTTCAGGTGTTTTTCAATAAGTTGCATAAAGTCGTGTATTCATCAACAATCTCTATAATTCATCGTTCAATATCATCAACAGGCAATAGCACCATTCAATCGGATTCAGGAAGCGTTTTCCTTTCCTTACCTCATAATGCAAATGGCTACCCGTTGTTCGTCCGGTATTGCCCACACAAGCGATCTGTTGGAATATAGTTACCGAATCGCCCACCTTTACCTGCGTCTTGCTTAAATGGGCATAGAATGACCGGAAACCGCCCGTATGCTGAATTTCGAGAAAAATCCCGTATCCCGAATTATAACCTTTGCGAATGACTACACCGTTTCCGGCGGCATAAACGGGAGTACCCTTAACACCCTTTATATCAATTCCTGCATGAAACTTCAGCGCCTTATATACGGGGTGCTTCCGCATCCCGTAGCCCGATGAGATAACAGGTTCTTTAACCGGGAAAATCACGGGATAATCGGACAATTCGCTGATTGACATTTGCAATGAATCTGCTATCTGTCGAAACTCCTGAACAGAATAAGCGTTTACCGTGAGTTTTTCTATTTCCGATTTTCTGTCCGTCTGTCCCCACACGGGTAATTGCGTCAGAACAAGCAAGAACGATAAAATGATGTATTTCATAGTTTTAAGTAAAAGCAGGCATCCGAATTTCTCCGGACACCTGCCCTCATCGCTTTATTCTTCCTCTATCTCATTTGCATTCTGCCAACTGAACGACTTTTGAACGACCTGCCCGAAGTTGTCCTCGATATAAATATCTATCTTCTGCTGGTCGGACGAACGCGAGGTATAGTAGAGCCTGAACTCCGTCCGTTCCAATGGATAGCGGTCGTTCGGCTCAAATAGCATCCCGTCATCCATACGCAGTTCGCCGATACCGTCGGGCTGAAAATAGCGGATTGTAAAGCTGACCTCGCTGTAATTGCCCGTTTTGACAAGCGAACAGCGCATCTCGGCGGTTTCCCCCTCGATGATTTTCTTCTGAACAGGCATCGTTTCCAAATCGTAGGTGTATGCCTGTTGCACATCCAACTGCTCACCGCAAGCGACGAACATCAACACTATCGCGGCTACCCACGCCGTGAGCGCCAGCGTCTTTTTTATACTTATCTTTTTCATCATAGAATTTTTAGTTTATCATAAATTTCAGTCCGACACCGAACTGTGTATGGAACTTTCCGCTGGAACCGCCCCATAACACACGCTCACGACCCGTCAGAAGAAGGATTACCTTATCGGTAAGGTAGGCTTCCACTTCCAACGTGATTGCCCCACCGTAGAGAAAACCGTCCTTATTTCGGATTGTCGAACCGTCGTATAGCAGTTTGTCGCCCCAATTCACAGTTTCATATCCGGCAAGCGCCGAAGCTCCGATAGAGAAGAAAAAGGTTTTGGAACCGTCCGAGAGGAATTTATAGTAATAACCGCCCTCGCCCGTAAACTGCGCCACCGGGATACGCCCGTCCTTATAGGGATAATACCTGTTCAGGTACTCCGCCCCGAACACCCATTTGTTGGCGTTCTTTCCGTAGGTCGTCATGGCGACACCGAAATAATACCCCAATTCGTTCCGGTTATCGGACGAGTGAAAGCCGTCCACCATGCCGCCCCTCAGTTCCAGACCACGCATCCCCGGCAGGGCGCGTTGGGCGTGTGCCTTGTCCGTGAGGACAAGGCACAACGCCACTGCAAAAATTATCGCTACCCGTTTGCAGAAAATTCTTCCGTTCGGCAGAATACAAAACAAGTTTTGCTTCTGCTCTCTCTTACCCGAATTTTTCATATTACTTTACTTTTAATTCGTCAATAACCCTCGCACGTACCAGGTCGGCATTCTCCACCGTAAAGGTCTGATGCCGTCCGCCCTCTTTCTCGTATAGTTCGATAACCAGATGTTTGTCGTCCGGAATAGTAAACTTGGGCAATGTGAACACGGTGCGTTCACTTTTCTTGCCGCCTATCAACGTCATATTGTTGTGCGCCCTCAGCGGCCACACGACCTGTTCCTGAATGGCGGTGCGCTTGGCGACTTTCTTATCGACGATTTTGAACGTGATGTGATCCACGTCGAACGGAACGTGCGACAAGTTTTTAAGTTGCAAATGAAAGTACAGCAACCCATTGTGCGAATAAATCCCTTTGAGTAGGTACTGTATGCCGAACCTTTTGGAACCGATATGCTTTATCTCCCGCTTATCGTTCTTGTAGATACTGCGCATAATCAGTTTGACCAGCAAGGGCGATTCGCTGCCGAGTTCACGCATATAGATTTCCATAGCGTTATTCGGGCGGTTTACGGCTTCCCCGTCGTGGATAAAGTCTTTCATTTCGATAGACAGTTTTACAGGCTCATCGGCATATTTTACATTATAGGTATAGTATGCCCCGTCTTCAGTTATCACTGCCAGATTACTCTCCCGGCTGAAATCCCGCACGGCGGCTTTCACGCGCAACACGTTTTCCGTGCCGTCCGCTTTCGCCGCGAGAAGATCTGCCGAACCCAAATCCACGTAACGGATGGCCGACGGGAAAATGATATGCACCGTTTTGGAGAACGTAACCTCCAGCGCATAGGGCGGTATCATACGGTTGAACGTAAGCGGGCGTGTGAAGCCCTGAAAATAGTCGCCCGTCGATGGGCTGGTCGCTACCGTTTCCTTGACGGCTTCCGTGTTGTCGATTTCCTGCGCATTGGCTGAAAAGATGCACCCGAATAGGACGAGTGCGAGAAAATACTTTTTCATACTTGTTCTTTTTTTAAGTTTATAAATGGAATTTTTAGTGGTTGGTGGCTACGGCCACTCCGAATTATTTTGTTATTTCAATGGGGGAAGTAACAGCACTTTGTATCCGGCTTTGAGCGTTACCTTTACCGTCCGCATCTTTTTACTGATAAATTGCGACGTTCCCTGAATAGCGCTCCGACCCAAATCTGCCAGCAGTTGCGAACCGGCATCGTCGCTGATGGTAATGGACGCCCCCATCGAAGACCCCATATTGGCGGCAATCTCCTTTACGGCATTGATTTCCTCCGAACCGGGAACATAGACACCCTGTCCGCCGTCGAGGTCGTGGACATTCAGTTCGACGGGAATAACACTACCGGCGTATTGCACGGTATTGACGGTTATACTCATCCGTTCCCCGCCCAGACGAGCCGTGCCGGTTATGACCGTATTTTGAGGGATATATACCTGTCCGGCTCTCATCGGCTCCAACAGGCGAAGCTCCACCTCCTGACCGTCGGTTATCGTTACGCTTTTGTAAATGGACGCGCTGATGCTGTTTTTATCGTGAACATCCTCGTTTCCCGCGACCGTGTTGAATCCCCAATTCCGGGGTTTTACAAATTCCTCCTTAAATTCCTCCTTAAATTCCTCATCGGACATGGGAGCCGACAGCAGTGAAACCACATTGTGCCGCACCTGCGAAACGGGTTGTACCGTTACTTTCCCGCCGGGCGTTGCGGCGACAGGTTGCGTAGCCTGCGCTTCGTTTCCGGTTTTATTGACTCCGCCACCCGCATACCGTGCGGCGATCTCGTAGGATTTTTCCAGCAGGGCGAGTTGCTGTTCCTCAGCCGATTTACGTTGCTGTTCCTCGGCGAGCCGACTTTCCAACTCCGCAATACGCTGTTCCAACTCGGCTTGTTCATCGGCATCCGTCGCCGGTTCTTCGTAGAAACTCCCCAACTGACGGTTTAAGTCCTGATAGGCGTTCGCCGACGACTGCATGGGATTGGCGCTGCGGGACGACGGATAGTTATTCCCGTACATTTCCGGGTTTTCGTGGTATTCCACAGGCTTGGGAGCCACATTTAGCCGGTGCTGATCGCGGGCTTCTCCTTCCGATTCTTCGCCCAACTGAAAGGCAAAGTCCTGAAGCGACTGCATCTTCGCCTGTTGCTTGGATTGCATCGCCTCTTGGGTATAAGCGTCGATTTTGTCGCCTATAATCCCTTTCTCGTTCGGGTTCGGCAGTTCGGTGTTGAAACCGTCCACCTGCTCATCGCTATTATCTCCCGACGGGGCGAAGATGAGCCACATCGACCCGGCAAACAGGAGGAACAAAAGCGGGAAAATGACCATCTTCTTGCGCTTTTGCAACTGCTGGGGCGTGAGGGCTTTCTTTTCCTCTTTCACCGCCGGAGCTTCCTTATTCGGGGTCTTGTTCTGATTCTCGTTCGTACTCATAATTATAAATGTTAAACTGTTTTACACTGTCCAATTCGGACTGTTTCTGCCTAAGTTCCAATTCCAGCTTTTCAATATGCTGAATCTGCAACCTTTCCCCCTCGCCCTTTCCGAAGCGGTAGATGGAGGAAATTGTGAAATACAGGGATAACCCGGTAAAGAGCAGAAACATCGTCAGGATTACTATGATCCGCTTATCCGGGGTAATCTCCCCGCACAAGCGCCGCAGGTGGTCTTCCAACCACTCCCCGAAGGCTTTAATTTTCTTCCGTGCCATATCTCTATCGGGCTAAGGTTTGCAGGTCGCGGTTCTCGATAATCTCGAACTTTTCCATCGTAAAGCCTTGCGGGTTGTTATCACTCCGGACGGAATTGATAAGGTTGCACCGCGTAACCAGAGAGCGTTCGGTAATGTTGCTGGAACGGATAATCCGTTGCCGGGCATAGGTTACCGCCTGATAGGGATAGGTATTGAAATTGCAGGCGACGGAATCAATCAGTATCATCTGATTGATATTCCCCGCCACGATGCGGTTGTAGTACCCCTTTTCCTGTAAGTCCTGATAGTAGGAAAAGGCGCTTTTATCGACCAGAAACAACGCCCGGTTGATATTGGATTCGATAGCCGCCCTGTCCGGGGAAAGCGTAAAAAATAACTCGTGAAAGCGCCTGATATGCTCTTTTGCTTCGACCGGACGATTTTGCGACAGGTCTTGCGAGAGCGCCAGCATAAGCGATTTACCCTCGTCGAGTATGTATATTTTCTGCCGTTGCGCTTCGGCGAACTGGTAGGACTTCACTACCGCAAAGACCGCCGTTATAGCGCACAGACAAAGGAATACGATACCGAAGAGCCTTATCTGCTTAAAGCTGGATTCTATGTTTTTTAATGATTTAAACTCCATTACGTTATTGATTTATTGATTATTATTAGCTTGAACCGTAGCCGCCGGACGAGCCGCCGCCGCTTTGCGTGGCGAGGTTTTCCCCGCTGGGAGAACCCGAACCGCTGCCGCCACCACCGCCGTTACTTTTTTTACTGCCACCCCTGCGGAAAACTTTTCCCACAGCGTTTCCTGCCACACCTCCTGCTACGCCCATACCGAACGCCCCGGCTCTGTTGATACCGCCCATCGCGCCGCTTGCGCCGCCACCCGATTGGATAATCCACTCGGCAACCGTCGGAACGCTGAAATATCCGATAATCCCAATGATTAAGAATATGATATACACGCCGTTGCTTCCGTCGGGTATATAGGTGGGGTCTTGCAGCATGAGTATATCGCTTTCGAGCATCAACGCCCTGATTTTAGAGAGTACCGCCGAAAAAATATCCGCTACCGGGAGCCATAGATAGACGCTGATGTATCGTGCTATCCAGTTGGTAAGTGTCGAATGAAAGCCGTCGTATATGGATAGCGCGAACGACAGCGGCCCCAATATGGCAAGCACCACAAGGAAGAAGGTTCGTAACGTGTCGATGGTCAGTCCGGCGGCATTGTAGAGCAGTTCAAAAAAGTCGGCGACCAGTTGCCGGAACCACGCTTTTACGTTATACCACGTATGTTCCCACCACATTGACACCATTGTGCCGATTTGCCGGATGCCGAGTTCGCTGAACTTTTCCTCGTACACCTCATCGTTTACCAGCCACTCTTTCCCCTCGCGTACCCTCGCTTCATATTCCAGATCGTCGCGTTGCTTTTGCAGGGCATCCACATTTTCTATCTGGCTTTCCAGAATAGCGTGGCTTCCCTGTACGACAGGCGACATCACGGCGTTGATAGTACCGAGTACCAGCGTGGGAAAGAACATAATACACAAGCCTATGGCGAAAGGTCTGAGCAGCGGGAACACGTCGATAGGTTCGGCACTGGCAAGCGACTTCCACACCCGGTAGGCTACATAGAACAGTGCGCCCAGCCCCGCTATCCCTTTGGCTACGCCAATCATATCGGAACATAACGGGAGCATCTTCTGATACAGAGTGCTAAGAATCTGATGCAGATTGTCGAAATCTATTGCAAGTAGTGTCATGGCTTACCAATATCTTTCCGACGGGCTGCCGTAAAGGGAACGAACACGGTCGGTATCGCCCTTTTGCTGGCTGCGGATGAATGAAACACCGATATTCTTATTGGTAAAATACCGTGTCATGTTCCGGTAGTCCACCATTTTGTTAAAAATCCGGTCTATTATTTCCATGCGCTCCGCATCGGATATAGACAAGCCGTTCTTAGCCGTTACAATTTCTTTCAGCTCTGTAACGAGCGCACCTCCTTCCTCCAACAACAGCGTGTAGCCGGTTGAAATGGCTTCCAATTCCGCGACGGAGAAATTGGGGTCTGTCAGCATTTTGTTGAACCCGTTTACATAGATGTTGGTTATCTCGCTGACCATTTCGATGGTCTTTTTCACCTTTCGCGCGTCTTTGATAAGGTTGCTGACCGACTTCAGGGCATCGTAGTATTCTTTGCCCTGCTTGTAGATGTTGGCACATTCTTTCACATTGCTTATCATATTGGCGGCAGTCGATGTTCCCTGTACCGCACTGATGATATTCTGCACCAGATTCGTCGGGTCTGTTACCACCCATTGCGCTTTCGCGTGGTACGTGAAGCCGAAAAGCGCCACGCACATAATTAAAAGTATTCGCTTCATATTGATCTAATTTTAATTGTTAATACTTGATTGAAAAGGGAGAGGACAGCCGGGGCTAATCCTCCGCCCTCTGGTAGTCGCCGTAGTCCGAAAGGGTCAGTACGTCCCTTTCGGCATCGTAACTAAGCCGGATACGCCCATACAGGAAGAAATAGGTTACGCCCCACCGATGCCATAAACGGCAGTTGAAAGCTGTTTGGGGGTCGTAACAAAACCTGACGCGGTGATGGTGTACCCCTGTGCGGTAAATATGCACTTCCGGCATCCGGCTCCTGTCCCCGCCGCAGCTTACCCATTTTCCCCTCACTTCCTCCAACAGAAAATACTGTTGGGTTTTCAACGGGTCGGACGTACTCCTGTTTCTCCTGTTCATGGCAGTACCCTCCTTACATTTGTGTTCCCGTTACACGGGTGTAGTCAGCACCCGGAGAAACCATTAGCGTATCGGTTTCGGTATTGTGCGCCAAAACCGTAATCCGATCTCCGTACCCGTAGTAGAGAATGTCCCCGTCCGACCAGATCAGCACGTACCGCTCATCGGTCGGTCGCCCGTTACGTTTGAGGTGGGTCAGGATGAAATGTTCTCCGGCGCGGGCTATCTCGATGCCGCAACGATGTTCGCCGATAGTCCACCGTCCGCACAGACGGCTCAAATCCCGCTCCCTGCGTCGGCGGTCTTCCTCTTGCCAGTCTATCGGCGCGGGCGGTAGGTCAATGTGTTGCTCGATGTCGAATGTGGCGCTATTGCAGGGTTTGTTTTTCCTTGCAACCACGTCAATTATTTCATCAAAGTTTAATCCTTGCGCCAACTCCGACTTGCCGGGCTGGAACATAACTTCCAGCAACACATTGTTTACGCCTGCGCTATGCAGGGCAAGCCGCTTGAATTGTTCGTTACTTATATTTTTCAACATAATTCTTTTGAATTGTGGGGCGGATGATTACCGCCCCGGTTAATGATTATTTTTCGGTTAGCTGTTTAATCGCCAGTTCTATATCCCCGCCCAGCTTCTCGGACAGCGCCAGCACTTCCATTTTCTCCGATTCCTCGGTCGTATAGGTCAAGTACTCGCTTTTGGATACTTCGGTGGCGTAAACGGCGCTTTGCACACCGCCCAATCCTATCCAGACTTCTTTGTAAAGCCTGCCGGGATGGTTTGCCATGTTGATGGATAGTATCTGGGAGCGTTCCTTGTCCGTCAGACCGAGCAGGGATTGGATGGCGGTAAAGCGGTTCATGAATTTCCGCTGGTCGAGCAGTATCTTACAATCGGAATTGTTGATGATACTTTCCTTTACCACAGGGCTGGAAATGATGTCCTCAATCTCCTGCGTTACCACGATTGCCTCGCCAAAGTATTTACGCACAGTCTTATACATGTAGCGCATGTACTCCGCCATGTTCGCCGATGCCAATGCCTTCCACGCTTCCTCAACGATAAGTTGCTTTCTCACCCCTTTCAGGCGGCGCATCTTATTGATAAAGGCTTCCATGATGATGATGGTTACGACGGGGAATAATTCTTTATTTTCCTTTATCGAATCTATCTCGAAGACAATGAAGCGTTTAGAGAGCAGGTCGATGTTTTCTTCCGAGTTCAGCAGAAAGTCGAAACGACCGCCTTGATAGTATTGCCGCAGGGTGGTCAGCATGTTATCGATGTTGAAATCTTCGCGGCTGACTTTTATATCCCGTTCGTCCAACTCCCGGCGGTAATCGCGCTTCATAAACTCGTAGAAAGTATTGAAGCACGGTCGTATTGTGCGGTCTTCCTGAATACGCCGGATATAGGAGTTCACGGCGCTACCCAATTCGCCCGATTCGGTTTTGCTGACCTTATCGTCTTCGCTTTTCCACAGGGTAAGGAGCAGGGTTTTGATGCTGTCCTTTTTCTCCACGTCGAACACGTAATCGTCCGTGAAGAACGGGTTAAAGCTGATGGGCGATTGCTCGGTGTAGGTGTAGTAAATTCCGTCCTGCCCTTTGGTCTTGCGGTTTATCATCTCGCAAAGACCCTGATAGCTGTTTCCGGTATCGACCAATACGATATGCGTACCCTGTTCGTAATACTGGCGGACGAGGTGGTTCATGAAAAATGACTTTCCGCTGCCCGAAGGCCCCAACACGAATTTATTTCGGTTGGTAATGATGCCCTTTTTCATCGGCAGGTCGGAAATGTCCAGGTGCAGGGGTTTCCCTGATACCCTGTCGCACATCTTAATCCCGAACGGGCTGGGCGAATCACGATAATTGGTTTCTTCGGTAAAGAAACAGAGCGCCGGTTCGATGAACGTGTAAAACGATTCTTCCGACGGGAAATCCCCGCCGTTGCCCGGCATCCCTGCCCAATAGAGTGTCGCCGCATCCACCGTGTTATGGCGCGGGCGGCACTCCATAAGTGCCAACTGCGACCCCACATCGTTGCGGATATGCTGCAATTCATCCGGGTCTTCACTCCATGCAAGCACGTTAAAGTGCGCCCGGATAGAGGTCAGTCCGAAACTGTGCGCTTCGTTCAGGTATTGGTCGATCCACTCCTTGTTAATCTGGTTCCCGCGCGAATAGCGGGAAAGCGACTGCATATTACGGGCTTGTTTCTCGAATTTGCGCAGGTTCTCGGCGCTGTCGTCCAGAAACAGATATTGGTTGTAGATATGGTCGCAGGAAAGCAACAGCCCGACGGGAGAAGCGAATGACAAAAGGCAGTCGCTCCGGTCGGTGGATAGTTTTTCATACCGTATGTCCGTTCCCACCCGTCCCGGCAGGTCTTCCACATCGGAAAGCGTATGCAGGCATACGCGCTTATCCCCGATGCGAAGTCCGTCAGTCCCTAATTCCATATCTTCCAGCGATGCGGCATCTTCCAGAGAGAGGGCAAAGTATTTCTCGATCAGTCCGGGTTTGTCCGGCGTTCCGGTTATCTCATCGTCCGTCAGCCGTTCGATAGAAACAAAACCCGAATCGTTCACGATACGCTCAAACTGTCCGATGGCTTCCATAAAGCGCGTCGCCGTGTCCTTGTTCACCTCTTTGGGGATAATATTGCCCCGGCAGAGCGTTGAGAAATTCGACTGCATCCGCATCCGATCTTTCGTCGTCTTGGTAATGAACAGGTAGCAGGAATGGTTGAGGAACGGGCGCTCGTTAAAGTGTCGTTCGTAACTGCGGGACAGGAAACTCATATCGCCGTCGCCCGTTTTGGGGCGGTACTGCTCACGGATGAACCAATCTTGCTTGTGAACCACCGTGTAATCCGGCAGCACCTTGACGGCTTTCACCCATGCGGCGTGTATGGTTTCATACTCCCCGGAGGTTACGGTGAACAGTTCCGGCAGTTCTACCCGGTAGGCTACCGTTATATCGGCATCCTTACTGATGATACACCCGTGTTCGACCGCCAGCAGGGGAAACTTGCTTTCGATGGTGGCGGCTTTCATCATGTTACGCATTGGCCACCTCCTTTCGTTTTCTTCTATGGAACAGGCGGCACGGAATTTTCCGGTTGATGAGGTAACGCGGGTGCCGGCGTTTCGCACCCAGCTTCATTAACCCGTGTTCCCCATACTTTTGGTTGAAGTTGAAAGTCAGCCACACCAGCACCGAAGCCGCTATCACGCCGAATCCTATGCAAATCCATTGGTCTATACCTATCATGTATAGGATCACGAACAGCACGAACACGGACAGCAGACCTCCGGCGAAGATGAATAGGTACTGACTTTTCAGCCCCTTAAATTCCACGCTCTTGCCTATCCCTTTATTTATATTATACTCCATATTTACGGTTTGAATATGTTGTATTACAGGAAGAAAGAGCGGAGGATGGTCGCCGCGACGATAAGGAAGATACACGCGCCGAACCAGCTTGCGGCGGTCTTCGAGGTGTCGGGGTCGCCGGACGAAAATTTGTTATACACTTTCACGCCGCCGATAAGCCCTACGACGGCTCCGATGGCGTAAATTAATTTCGTTCCGGGGTCGAAGTAGCTGGTTACCATGTTGGTAGCATCGTTGATGCCTGCCAGTCCGTTACCCTGTGCAAAGGCGGATGATACAGCGGCAAAGGCAAATGCCGCCGACATAAGAACTTTTTTCTTATTCATAATTCTTGATTTTTTAAAAGTGGTGCGGGGTTGGATAGGCCCCGCACCGGGTGAAACTTGTTTTACTTGGAATTTTTAGTGGTCTGTGGATAGGCTCGAAAGCTATCCGTAATCACGCTTTTTCATCTTGATACTTTTTAGTTACATAAACTCTTGGACATCAAATCCCTCCGGGACGACACCCTGCGGAGATGGGCTTTCCGCTGAACTCTCGGACATCCTGCGATGGAATGCCGACAGATAGGTGTCCATTAGGGATGTTACCCTGTCTTCCCGTTCGGGATGACCTGATACCATAGCGCGAAGCATATCGGTTCCTTTCAGGTCGAGAAGAACACGTCCGGTTTCTTCCCTTTGCTCATTTGTAATAGGTGGATTATGTACCACATGGCGGTAGGCATCGCCTAATTGATCGAAACTAATCCCCTGGGCGGACTGTCTGCCTGGGATGGGCAAGTCCTCGTTTTCGTTTTCGTCGTCCTCGTCATTGAAATAATCCGCGTCGCTTTCCGGGAATGTTTCTTGTACCGGCGGTAATTCAATGTCTAAAGGCTCATTGGCTTCCCCTTCGGGAGCCATGCCGAAAACCTCGTCCAGTTCGTCCGGCGGAATCTGCCGGGGGTGTTCGGGTACATTTTCTGGGGCAAATATATCTTGTTTTTCAGTCCGATTTTCGTTTTCGGAAGCTGTGGCAGTAAGTGGCTGCGAGTGGCTCCGGGATGGTAGGACAAAGCGGCTTTTGCCGACTATGTCCCCTTTCTTTTTACTCCCTGAAGAACCGGCGGGGCTGCCGTCTTTCTTCCCGCTGCGCTCCGTGCGGCGGCTCTCCCGCGTAAGGTAAATCATCATCCATACGGCATAGATAACTGCCACCGCAAGCAACAACCAGAGTACATGGGAGGTGCTGACCGCGCCCATTACTCATCTGTTTTGAACAGTTCGTTATCATCCTTCCGGTACAGGGTATTGATAACATCCCGGTTGTCGTCAAAGTGTGCTTTCAGCACATTATCCAGATAGGCGATGAGCGAAACTCTATCATGACCTATCGTTCGGGTGATCGCCCGAATACGGTCGTAATATTCCGGGCGTACCCTTATCGTTCTCCGGCTTCCGGTTCTTCCCTGACTAAGCCATACAAATCGGGCGAGGTATATATCTTCCTCCGTTTGGTCTTTGGGGTGTACTTCCATCGAAATTTCTTCCGATGGCGAGGCTTTCACGATCTCCCTGTGCCGCTTGGCACGGCGAATGAACACGGCGGCTATGACTGCGACAGCCGCCAGTACGATACATAAAATGATTGCGTTTTCTGACATGATTGAACAGTTTTAATGGTTTATACTAAGTCGTTTCTCTCCCGGCGGTAGAGGTGGTTAATCTCCGCCTTATGTTTTTGGATATGCTCGGAGATTACATTGTCGATGTAACCCCCGATAGTCAGTCCCTTGACGTTCAGCGAACGTATCAGCGAGGTCAGCACGTCGTGGTTGCCCTTGCTGATATACACGCACCTCCGGCGGTCTAACTCGATAGGTTTCAGGTATTGCTCCTGATAGGATGCCATGTCCGAAATGGTTTCTTCCGGCTCTTTTCTTTTGTTCTTTTTCATTGAAAATCTTTTTATTGGGTTCATACTATGATTTTTTTAAGAGGTTGATGCCTTTATGTTTCTCGTCATACAGGCGGGTAATTTCCGCACCGTAGGTTTCAAAATGGTGCGCCAGCACATTGTCGATGTAGCCGGACAGCGATACCTCGCCGCCGCCGATAACATTGCATACGGATTGTATGGTGGCGTGAAAATCCTTGCGGATATAGACCATTTTGCCCGTGCGGGCGGTTACTTCGGATTCCCTGACAAACAGCGTTTCGTAATCCGGTTCCTTGCCGCGCTTGCGTCGGGTTTCCTCTTTCGGTTCTTCCGGCGGCTTGGGTGGTTCCGGTGGTGGCACGGGCTGTTCCCCGACGCTTTCCTGTGTTTCACGCATGAGCGAATCGTGATCCGTAGCCTCATCGGACAGGAAAGAAGCGATTATCGCTTTCTCGTCTATATCTTCTTTTTTTACAGTCTTCCCCATGTTCCTATGCGTTGATGATTGTTATTATCTCATCCACAAGCGCATCCAGATTGCTTCCTTTGAGCAGGGACTTATCCGGCGGGAACATCGTGGAACGGAACAGGGCTTTGTGGGAACCGGGCAGTTCCCGGCGGAATCGCTTGCTGTCGGGAACAAAGGTTTTCAGTACCGACAGGGCAAGGTCGGAGATAACCTGCTCATAAACTCCGTACAGTTCCGATTTCTCGCGCCCATCGACCATGTTCCAGATAAGGTGCAGACCCTTGATATTGGATTTTCCCGTCGTAATGATGTTGTCGTTCAGGCGGGATGCGAAACGCAGGGTACTTTCCAGCACGACCCGGTCGGCGCTGATCGGAGAAAAGATATAATCCATAAGCGCAAGGGTGTAGATAACTCCTTCCTTATTGACCGTTCCGGGCAGGTCGAAGAAAATTATATCGTACTTGCCTTTCTGTAATAGGGCTTTGGCGGTTTCGGCAGCCTTTTCAGGCAGGCTCTTTACCACCGGATACATTTTCTTGTTCAGCCGGGTAAATTGTTCGTATGCCAACGCCTTGTAGTAATCGTCGTCCGTTGCCATTTTCAGGTCGCGTTCCCGCATTTCGTGGACGCTGTATTGCGGATAATCGCAATCCACTACCGCCACATCGTAACCTTTGACATAGTGCAGGTAGGATGCTACCAGCACCGTAAGAGTTGTTTTGCCTGCTCCCCCTTTTTGGGTGGAGAAAGCGACGCACAAATTTTTCTTTTCCATTTGATGAATCATTTAATTGGTTATACATTCGGTTGATTGTTCACTTGATTAGCCGATTGGCAGACCGTACAGCTATCCGTATGGTCATTCATCCGGTCGGCTGACCGTTTGAATGTTTTAATGATTGACCAGCCAGCCGTTTTATCATTCAAATGGCTGGCTGTTTGACTGGTCAAACAGTCGGTTGTCTGAAAGCACATACCGTCAAACAGTCGCACATACGGCTTTTCAACCAGCCGGTTGTTTGTCCGGTCAGCCTGCTGAATTATCAAACTTTCAATAGGTCGTATCATCGGTCATACATTCAAATTCTTGTGCAAATAAACTCCGAAAGAAGGTCGCTTGTATGCGATTTTTCGGCTATGGCAGTGAGTGGCTTCAAAGTGGCAGCGAGTGGCACTGTTCGCTGTAATACAAGCGATTAGAAAGCCCGGTATCTTTGCCGATGTAACCGATCCGGGTGGAAAAGGATAGCTTGCCTTTCAGTTGAGGCAATAGAAAAAGAGAGCCTGCCTTTCAGATGACGGTAAGCTCTCTTAATGTCTGTCCGCAGACGGACAGATTTATTTGCAAAATGGCAAATAGCAAGCTGTGTTTTCAGTTACCCTAAATAAATTAGGTAACTGAAAACGCTTGCCCGCAAGGGGGAACGCTCCTCCAAAGTCGTTGCTCATTAGGGGGCGGCTTCCAGCCACCGAAAGGATCGGATTTTTATAAACCGTCGGGCTACAAAAGAGCCTGACTTAAAAATCCGATGTGATGGAAAAGAAAAAAGAACCCCGAAGGGGTAAGGGCGGCAGACCCGCCAAAAACGATACCGCTTCCAACTGTGTCATGGTGCGATTTACCGATACGGAAAACGCTCGTTTTACGACGATGTTCGAGCAGTCCGGCGTGGCGGCGAAAGCGGTATTTATCAAAGCACGGGTATTCGGCGACACGTTCCGGGTGGTTAAAACCGACCGGGGAACGCTTGAATACGTGGCGAAACTGACCCAGATGCACGCGCAATTCCGAGCCATTGGTGTCAATTATAACCAAGTCGTAAAGGAATTGCACACGCATTTTTCCGAGAAAAAAGCGCTTGCCCTGCTCTATAAATTGGAGAAAATAACCGGGGAATTGGCGGCTATCGGGAAAGAAATACTGGCGCTATCCGAAGAATTTAACAAGCGATGGTAGCCAAAATCACCACCGGAAACAACCTTTACGGTGCTCTGGCATACAATCAGGAAAAGGTGGATAAGCAGCAGGGAAAGGTGCTGGCGACGCAGTTCGTCCGTGAACCGGCAGACGGGATTTTTAATGTTACCGGAACAGCCGAAGACCTTGAGCGGTGGATGCCCTCGCACATTCGTTGCGAAAAACCGGTTATCCATATTTCGCTCAATCCCGACCCCCAAGACAATCTTTCCGACGGACAGCTATCGGAAATTGCCGCTAAATACATGGATAGCATGGGTTGGGGCGAACAGCCCTACATCGTGTTCAAACATTCGGACATCGAGCGGAAACACATCCATATCGTTTCGGTACAGGTAACGCCGGACGGGAAGAAGATTAACGACAAACTGCGGAACGAGCGCAGCGTGGCAGTTACCGAAACACTGGAAAAGGAGTACGGTCTGCGTCCGACCAAAGGTCAGAAGCGTTCGGAAAACTGGCAGTTTACCCCCGTCGATTACACGAAAGGCAACCTGAAAAAGCAAATAGCAGCGGTCGTCAAACCCGCCGCAAGTATGTACCGCTTCCAAACTCTGGGCGAGTTCCGGGCGCTACTGTCATTATATAATATAGGTATAGAGGAAGTGCGCGGGGAACGAGGCGGTAAACCTTATCGGGGATTGCTTTACACTCCGCTGGATGCCGACGGCAAACAAGCGGAAGCGACACCTCTGAAATCTTCCATATTCGGAAAGGCGGTCGGTTTCGATGCGCTGGAAAAGTATATGGAACGCTCCGGGGCGAAAATCGAAAAGGATAAGAGCAGGGAAAAGCTGCGCCACCGGGTAGCCGAAGCGTTTTTGGATGCGCCGACCGAGCGCGAATTGCGGGATAAGTTGCGGGAATCCCATATCGACCTATATCTGCGGCGCAACGACACGGGACGCATCACCGGGGTTACGTTCATCGACCATGAGGGGCGATGCGTTCTCAATGGCTCACGGCTGGGCAAAGCCTATTCCGCTAACGCCCTGAATGAACGCTATCCCGAACCGATGAAAAAAGGCGGTGCGGATCTGCATACGCTTTCCGGAAAATCCGACGCATGCCAGATTAACACCGAGAAAAAGTCTGCTAAAAAGAATAAGCAGCGAGGGAGACAGGTGTGATATTAATCTTCTTTTAAGTAAGATTCATACTCTTCCGGAGATAATGAAAACTTATGATTATGTTCATCATTATATAATAGAGTATCAAAATCATCAATGCTGATTAACCATTTGCAAATCCGGTAATTGTCAAACTTACTACTAAAAGCATACTCTATATCAGAAGGATAACAACTTACTTGCTTTGAGTTATTTTTCTTTTGAAAAAACTCTATTTTATTTTCGTGAAGATTAACGATATAATATGTTCCTCTGTAATAATCAACCTGATGCCCTTTGTTGTCGTTATTTTTGGGTATTTTACCGATAATCAGTTCGAAGCGAGTGTCGTATTTATTATCTATTCCGAGCGATAAGTTTACAAGTTTTCCAATAGAATGTCCAAGAGACAAGTTATCCTTAAAGAAATTATGGTAAAAACGATAATAGACGGTCTCGTTTTTCTCGTCTCTTAACATATCTTCGATATCTTCCCAAAATTTAATCTCAAACAGAAAGCTGTTTTCTGCTGCGAGTTCATTATTTATTTCTCGTTCATATGTTTGAGTATTAACATCTCGGTTTAATGTCGTGAATAGATAATATTTAGAAAGACTTGGATTGAATTTCTTGGCCTGATTAATTTCGGTTAGTAGTTCTGTTTTTGAAAAAGAATTATTGAATGAACGAACTTTACATTGGATACCAATCCATGTTAGATCGTGAATGTTTCTACCGTATATATCCACACCATCTTGCTTTTGCCCTGGTCTTCCATGAACACTTACATTCTGGATTGATGGGTCTGCTCTTAATAAAGACTTCGCCAAATCCTCTAATAATGTATCGTTTTCAATTTTTGGTATATCTATAAATCTTAAATTCATTCACCAACGAAACTTTAGTATTACTCGTGCATTGTTTTGAACTTATCACACTTAATCTTCTAAAACCACATCCAAAGCATTTATATACAAGGGCATTTCTGTCACTTCAATCCCAAATCTTTTCTCAATCATAATCTCAATTATCATCATGCCATCAATTAAAATAATAGGAACCGCACCTTTTTTTGTTGTAGCATTCAATGCCTCTTTTGAGAATTTAGAAGTAGTAATAAATATACCTTGTTCAAAATCGCCTTGTATAGCACCTCTAAATTTGTCAATCTCTGTCCGTCCAACAGTAGCATTTTTCCAACGTTTACATTGAACAGCAACATTTAAATAAGAAATTCCAACTTTAAGTTTACCATATCCATCAATTCCACCATCTTTTTTTGGCTTAGTGACTTTTAAATCTTTAAAACCATATACTTTGAGCAACTTCTTACAAAAAACTTCAAATGTTTCTGGATCAATTCCCTTTAGCTGTTCTAATAGTTGAAGTTTAAATGATTTCACATAGTCATCATGAGTTGTTTTAAGAGTCGCTATTAATCTTTTCTCATCATTTTCTATGATCTTTCTCTTCTTATCCTCTTTGACGAAAAGGTGAGATTGTTCTATTAAACAATATGTCCCATCGTTAAGAATTTGAAAAAACTTATTTTTTGACGCTGTCGGAAAATCCACACCTTGACTATGACGACGTAATTCAACTCGAACAACACTTAACGGATCTTGCGCTTTAAACTGATAGTAATCATTTGCTATTATTCTATCATATATAACTTTAACGGATAATGGGATGCTGCTATCTGTTAAAACCTTAGTTATTGCATCTATTATTGTTGTTCGACCGCTTTTCATAATTATTGTTCCCTCTCTAATTCTTTCATTAATCTTTGAAGCTCTCGCTCTTTTTGGTTTGCATCAATTTGATCAGGATATATCTTCAAACTCAAGGTTAGATATAATATTCTTTTACCTTTAGTTGACATTGGGAATATAGATGTATCAGAAAAATCGATATTCCCGATACGATTCAAATAAGGATTAAATGTGTCAACATTGAATAAAGTTATTGTTTCTACTCGTAATATATCCACCATTAGGGACAATAATGCTTCAAATCCCACCGTGGATTGAAGTATATTCTGAGGTTTGGAAACACCATCATAACTCCAAAATTGAGGGTAGATTTTTCTTATTGAATTGAAATAGAAAAATAAACAATCAGATATCATCCCGTCTTGATCATTTGCATAGAAATCTCTGAATGGAAGAAATTTATTATTGGTTCTATTTCTTAAATCTTTCCTTTTCCTGTATTTATCGTTTTCGGACTCTCGTAAGGTTTCACTTATTAAGGCAACTATATTTTTAATCATAGTCGCTTGAGACAAAGGTGGGCTTTCTCCTTTTCTATAATTCCCTCCATACAATTTTATTCTTTTGTAAAAAGGAGACTTCTTATGAGCATTTAAAGCTAAAACTACTTCTAATGCTGTTTTATAAGGAGTATCATCTGTTGAGAGTCCAAATAAGCTGTAAACCAAATCTTGAGAAACTCTTTTTTGTGTTCTATTTATAGTCGAAAATATCATAGCCTGATACTCCAAACTTTTATCAACAAAATAAGATACCACTAACTCTATTGACAACAGGTTGCGAAGTTTCTCTTTCTTGGTGATATACGAGTCATTATTTCCCGCTTCTCCTTTTTCCTCTAATTTTTGCAACTCTTTTGTCAATTTCTCTATCGCAATTTCAATACCTCGAACTCTATGTTGCCCATCAATAATCGTGATGTAAGTATCAGTATCTTCCCCTGTTTCTTTGGATTTTTTGACTTGATAAAAAACATCTTCTATTAGATGAATCTCTATAATGTCTTCTTTTTTCTGTTGTTCTTGAATTGCCTCGATTGGTATTCCTAAGACAATATTAGTGGGAAATGTAGCCTCTTTGTCATTTATAAGATAGTCAGCAATTTTATTCACTCTGGCCTGTTCTACTTTCCGTTGTACATGCTCATTATAAATTGGCTTTTCTTCTTCATCATAACCTATAATAACTCGTTCGGTGTATTTTGCAAATCGAAGAAGATCATCTATTTTCATTTTTCCAATAATGAATTCCTGATCATTTTGAACAACAGGAAATCCTTTTATCAATGTTTTATGCATTATCCCATTCTCCATCTTTGTTATGATTTTGTTGCGTCTTTCTTTTTATCATCATTTCGAACGATTCATCACTTAAATACTCATTATCATGATTCGCTATTACCCAAAAAAATAAAGCCAATAAAAAACTAAAAATAGCCGCATAGATAGAATATGCCTCTCTATTAACACTTAACACAAGAAGCCCAATACTTAAAAGGACAATAAAAATTGAAACTAAAGTTGAGCTTACTTTGTTTTTTAGTTCATAAAAAGATAATAAAATCGATATTACAGCAGGAATTAGCAATGCTATCGAATATGTCGACAAATTGCTTGAGATCAAATGTTTTTTAATACTTATTATCTCAGTCGCTCCATTAATTTCTAAAGAAGAGAAAATAGAAAATAACACTCCTAATCCACCTAATAAAACGACGACTAAGATTAAATATATTGAAAAGGCGACACACCAAGGTTTCCTGAAACGCAACCAATATTCTTGAAAAATATTCAAATCCATATAATTATCTATCTTTAAATTGCTTAATCCAGAACAAATCTCCCTTGTTATATTCTTTTATGTTGCTAATAGCCTGTCCAGTCTGAATCTTTTCCATGCTACGAGCAATCTTTTTACTTCCTTCGCCGGACATGCCCAAGAACTTCTCCATAGATTTCGTGTTTTTGTCCTTAATATCCAAAAGGAATGCGATCTCACACATACTGGAAAAATCGAAATTAGGTTGATTGTATTCGTCAATCCCCTGCGATAATAAGACAACGGAGACTCCCTTAGAACGAATCTCACGGAGCAGTTTTTCCAAAATATCCTGATATTTCTTCTCCTTAAATAGTACGTGCGCCTCATCTATCAAAAGCACATAGCGCAGAGCTTTCACATTGTTCTCAATAGGACTATTATCCATATTCATAAATGTGTTGTACAGATAATTTATGATAAGGAAAAGAGAGGTGAAACGAACAGAATTAGACAAATCCCCTGAAAGTGAAAGATATAAATTTGAGTTCAGGAAATTGGATTCGTTTTTTGGGTCATCTATGAAAATTTTATAGCGACTCAACTCATCCATTATTTCTGTTAAGGTGTCCTTCTTATCTCCGACTATTTCCTGCAATCGGTTATTGATCTGCTCTAACGTGGGATATAGACCTCCTTTTTGCTCAACAAAAGCCTCATAAGTAGCTTCCCGTAATTTGCCTTTCTGCTTGATACCAAGATTAGAATATTTACATACGATATCTACAAACTTATCAATCCCCATCGTTTTATTGACTTCATTTATGTTGTCAATGAATGTCAATGGATTTACAGGAAATGGTGTTTGTGGCACATCCACAAAGTTTGTTTTAGTATTCTGAAAGAACTTGTCTAACCGCTTAACGTCATCCTGCTTCAAACCCTTGAAATCAAGATAGATATAATTTACATGCCCATTCGATTGTTCGTAAATCTGAGATAGAAATTCCAATGCAAATTGGGTTTTTCCTGTACCGGAGTTCCCGGCTACGGCAATATGGCAATTATTATATAGCTTGGTGTCGTTGAGATTAAGGTATATCGGTTCTTCAATTAGACTTTTCCCAATTTGAATCTTAATCGGATTATCGTAAAAAGATTTCTCAATTTGTTGCTGATTATTTCGGACTGCATCCATTGAAACATTCAGGTCTGTTAAAGCCAGCGTTCCCTTTTCGATGTATTCTACCAAAAAATCAAAAAATGTATAGTTGTAATTGTCTTGGAAGATTGTATCCATCAACTCTAACCCATGATCAATGTGCAATTTGATGTACTTGGGAATATTGTCGTCTGTCTTATAGAGGCCATAGTACTGGCATATTAAAGCGATAAAGAAATCACGATACTTAGCATCAAACAGAATATGATCTTTATATTCTTTCCCTTTGGAATCATATAGGTTAAAATCACCGGTTTGAAACTTCTTGCCGGTTTGCAAAGAATATCCCAATGCAATTCGGGCGATTACATTCTCTTTAGTCCCGTAAGGTAGTTTCGTCGTTAACTTACGAACAACCTCCTGATTTTTCTCCGATGTTCTTATGTTAATTTGCATTGTATAGATCGTTGTAAGTTGTTATAAACTGCTCAGGAGTGGTTTCCAAAAATTCGGAACTATCCGTAGAGGTATTATTTATCAAGAATGCTTTGCAAACTTTCGGTTGGAGAATCTCATACTCTTTTGCCGTAAGTTCTTTATTGATAAGAGGAAATATTACCACTTGCTTGGATACATTCGGATAGAAGTGTCGAATGATATTTTCCGCATGTTCTTCATCAAATTTCTGCATCGGGCTATCAATGAAGACCGGAAACTCGATTTCGGATTCGTCCACCAATGAACTCAATAAAGCAGAAGCATACATCTGTCGTTCTCCCATAGATAGCGAACTCTTATCAATAATCTTGTCGTTCCCGTTATAGAGAACAATATCTATATCGTCTCCCGACATGCTGATGTCCACATCAACTTTTCGGATAAAATTCTTCTTATGTAAAAGGGTGTCAAGCGAAATGAGCATCTTTTCACCGAGAGATTTCTTCTTCTCTTCCTTAAACAGATTAATGAACTTTTGTAAACGGTTAATCAACTGCTTCGTTTTTTGCTCTTTTTCTGAATAAACACTTGATTCATCTATCTTTTTACGAAGAATTTCCTGACGTTGCTTATGAGTTTTCCCTTGATTACTCAATTCACCTATTTTCAGAACGATAGACTCTATCTCATTTTCAATAGAGATAATCCGTTTATCTAACCGCTCTTTGGTATCTCGTAATGCTGCTATATACTCGTCTTCCGCGCTTTTTTCCGCATCTCGTATCTTTCTGATAATGGCATCAAGTTGGTTTTTGACAAATGAATATTCTGTATTCATCTGAGAAAACGCATCCTTGAAACTATGCTTAATGGTGCTGACCAACTGATTAAACTCATTAGTCTCCACATTAGAAAAATCATGTAATATTTTGATATTCTCCGGGAGTTCCTTTAAGTCCGAATAGAAGTATTTCTTGACCAGTTTTCTTATCTGGGCTTCATAGAAATCACGGATATTGACATTTACCACAAAATTTGTTTTAAGGCGTTCAGCTTCAATATCCTGTCGTATTTGGTCTATTTTCTCGTTAACATCATCCTGCCTGTATTTTTGCTCGGATAAATCTTGCTCATTCTTTACCTGTTCAGAAACACCGGCAAGCGTATCTCCTGCAAGGGCAAACGGAATGATATCCAGCAAATCTTTAAGTTTTTCCTGAATCTCATCTTTTTGCCGTTCCAATTTGACTTGCTCATCCTTTAATGAAGTTAGTTCTTCCAAAGTCATTTTATCTCCTTCGCGAATCAACTTCCGTTGAATGTCCTCTGCCTCTTTCTCCTTTTGATTCCTTTCATGCTTCAGGTCATCAATCTGATCCTGATATTTTTCTATTTCAATATTTGTATTGGCAATATCTGCATGAAGCTGATTGAGTTCCTCCTGTTCTTCCGGTTTGGCAGAGCGGCGACGGTATTCGTCTTGCTTTTCTTCCAGATTCGCTTTTAAATCTTCGTATTTCTGAATCCCAAGAACTTCTGAATACGCTTTACTCAATTGTCTACGTTGGCTGTTAGAGTTTACTTCCGCCAACGATACTATTTTTTCTGCATCGAAGAAGAAAAACTTCGCTATCTCAATAGGGAGAATGAAATCACGGATAAAAATTTCCTCTCCTTTTTGATTCTCTTTTGTAAGGTCATCAATTAGTTCATTCGGATAACCGTCGATTAAAACCTCGACCTTATCCGAAGTGCTTGAAACGATATTATATGAGCGTCTTATCGTAACCTCATTGCAGGTAATATCTGGAATTTTAACACCTGAGAAAGTAATGGAAACCGAAAATTCCGTTTCCCCATCTTCGTATGCTTTGCGATTAAGGCTATTCGCTATATATTTTGTATAATTCCCCTTATCTCGAATCTCTTTTTCGTATAGTTCATCCACTTTCTCCATTTGCTTGCCGTACAAACACCAAACTAATGACATCAGAAAAGTCGTTTTCCCATATCCGTTTTTCCCACTGACAACAATGATATTTTTGTCATCAGAAGGAAGCAAAGAGATTGTATTTGTCCCTTTGTATATTCTGAAATTATTCAGTTCTATCTCCTTGATATACATTATGCCGGCTCTTTATCCAGATACTTTTCAATAACTCTCTCCATATCGTCTTTCAGACCGCGTTTCCTATTCAATAATGCTTTATTCTTTTGCATTATCAACAACTCCTGTATTAAGTCGAAATCAGACGGTTGGTCATCGCAGACGGATTTCAATAAATCTATCTCCTTCTGGATTTTCTCGGTATCCTTCTTCATATCTAATGTTTTATCATAAACTTTGTTGTAAATCTCCGAAACCCGATAATTAAAAAGTAGGTCTTTATGCCAAATAACTTGAATCGCAATTAATTCCTGATTAGTAATCAACTCTATTCCGAGCTTCTCGACCTGCATTGTTCGTTGGGCTGTCAGTAGTTGTTCCAGCAATGCGGCTCTATACTTGGGAGTATAATTTCCCTGATTGACACCATCATCACTTACCGCTGCTTGTCCATTTCTACGGGTAGGCAACCTATTCTCCGAAACATTTCTCTCATCAAACATACTTGTTCGCAAAGAGAGAAGAGGTTGTAGCCATGTTTGCCCTTTGGCTACTTGCGCTGTCAGGGATTTATCTTCTTTGACAACAGTGCATGTCCAGCATCCAAAACGGCTTTGCCCGCAAGAACCGTGGCTCTTATCGGTAACCATTGTAGGACATTCATAATCATCTGCACTTGCATCAAAGTAGATCTGGAATAATTTAGCGTTGTCAGCGCCCCACGGGGAAGTCATCGTGTTGATGATATACCAAACTTCTTCCAAAAACAGCTCCTTTATAGGCGAATATACAAATGTATTGGGATGATGAGGATGTTTCGTTAATCGCTTCCCTTTTATTTCGTGCTTTTTAATTGATCTGGCTCTTGTTGCACTCTCTGAACTCCGCGTTCCGATCAAAATAATAGCTTCTCCGTTTTCAGCAACCTGTTCTATTATAAACCGAGAAGTCGGCTTTATCTTCATTTTATCAGTACACCAACGAAAGGCATTATTCGGAACAGGATACCCCCTACCGATAACATTCACCCAAAAAGTATCTTCTAAACGAGGAATTGTATTTTCAACAAAAACAGGTAATCCTTGCGCTACGGCAGAATCTGCTATTTTTTTGAGTACCTCTCCAACATAATCCTGAATTATAGGATTTTCCACCAATGTATCGTTGCAAACTACATGAATTGGGCGTTTACGACTTTCGGCAGGAATTTCCATCAAGGCATACCAAACTAATTGCAACAATACAGTGGAATCTTTTCCTCCGCTGAAACCTATGATCCAAGGGCGTAGAGAGTCCTCTATTAGGTATTGATCTTTAAGTTCTGATATGATGTGCTTTATCCTTTGAGACATAATTTATCATTTACGGCAAATGAATGTATTAACTGACCTAATTATCACGATGTTATACTTCATTGCTACTTATCTGCAAAAGTAATATAAAAAAATGAGGTAAGAATAAAAAACATAAATCATTTGCTTTATATCATCATGCTTGCTCTCATCGCAAGAGATACGAGCACGTCAAAGAATGTGAGTTTTTCAAAACAAATAGCGCCACAAACTGCCATAACAGCGCCACAAGCTGCCACACGTTTGTAAATCAACAAAGTAAAGGTCGTTACTGCATAATTTCGCCTTTCAAACATTTTAAAAGCGAATATTATGCAACAAGAAGATGACCTGCGGGGCTTGGCGAAAGTGATGGACTTCATGCGTGCCCTCTCAATCCTATTTGTAGTGATTAACATTTATTGGTGTGCGCCCGTAAAGGTTACTTTGTAAATATCCCATTAGCAAGGGATTAGGTAAGTGTTCTTTGAGAAACCTATCATCAGCCGTCTACCTGAATCGTGAAAACTTAAGCGACCGGGGAGCGTAGCATGACGGAAAAGTCATAAGTCAGTCAGTTACCAGACTGCTACTGAATGGCGAGATGAAACGATGGATATGAGGATGAAGACCGAATTGTTTGAACGACAGTCCGAGTTGCTTAAAAGGTAGCAATGACGTAAGGTAGCTATTAATCGTCATTCCGCAGTACTGCTCCGGTGTACCAGTACGGAAGCAGCAAGAACTTATTGCGGAACAACCATAATAAATGGGAAAGGGCGGACGTCGCATCCGACAATCCATCACGCTAACAGTTACAAAGTAATAAACGGGGATTGCCTATTCCCGGAGCGCCGAAAGGCTATCAGGTGCAGACCTGTGAAAATCCGGAGTGGCAACGGAGCCTCCATAGTAGTCCGAGCAGGGTAACGTCCTGTACATGGCGAAGGGGGGCAGCTAATTTTCTTTAATACAATTAACGGATAATGTGTGAGACATTATGAGAAATCCAGAAAAAGTATTAAACAGTCTGAACGAACACAGTAAGGATTCAAGCTACAAGTTTGAACGCCTTTACCGTAATCTGTTCAATGAAGAGTTGTTTTATGTTGCCTATCAGAAGATTGCATCGAATGATGGCAGCACGACAAAAGGTTCTGACGGTCAAAGCATTGATGGTATGAACCTTGCTCGAATTACGACGCTGATAGCATCGTTGAAAGACGAAAGTTATCAACCCCACCCGGCAAGGAGGGTTTATATCCCGAAGAAAAACGGGGGAAAACGCCCTCTGGGAATACCTGTCTTTGAAGATAAGCTGGTGCAGGAAGTGATACGAATGATTTTGGAAGCAATTTACGAGGGGCATTTTGAACACACCTCTCACGGCTTTCGACCTCAGCGGAGTTGCCACACTGCACTATTGCAAATCCAAAAGACATTCACGGGAGCGAGGTGGTTTATTGAGGGCGACATCAAAGGGTTCTTCGACAACATCAATCACGATGTTTTGGTCGGAATTCTGCGGGAGCGCATCAACGATGACCGTCTTATTCGCCTAATACGAAAATTCTTGAATGCGGGGTATGTCGAAGATTGGATATTTCACAACACTTACAGCGGAACGCCGCAAGGAGGTATCGTCAGTCCGATTCTGGCGAACATATACCTCGACAAGTTAGACAAGTATGTGAAAGAGTACATCCAAAACTTTGACAAAGGGGAAAAACGCCGAGTGAGCGATGAAACGAGACACTTTGATAACGAGCGGAGACGGACTGTGTATAAAATGAAGTCTGTAAAAGACGAGACAGAAAAGACGGCACTGGTCGCAAGACTCAAAGCCATCGAGAGGGAACGTGCCGCGTTTCCGTACGGAGATGAACTGGACGAAAATTACCGACGACTCAAGTACATCCGATATGCCGATGATTTTATCTTAGGCGTTATTGGAAGTAAAGAGGATGCAAAACGTATCAAAGAGGATATCAAGAACTTCCTTGCTGATAAACTTGCCCTCGAACTATCCGAGGAGAAGACGCTGATAACCCACACGGCGAAAGCAGCGAAATTTCTTGGATATGAGGTAACGGTAACAAGAGACGACGATCAACGACGGGATACGCTGGGTCGCTTGAAACGCACCTACGGCTACAAAGTCCGGCTGAATATCAGCATGGGCTCACTACGGGACAAACTTCTGGAATACAGGGCTATGGAGATCAAACTCCAGCACGGGAAAGAAGTATGGAAACCCGTAGGTCGAAAGGGGCTGATATTCAACGATGACCTCGAAATCCTAAGCCGATACAATCGGGAAATAATGGGGTTTTGCAACTACTACCTTATCGCCAACAACTGTGCAATACTGCATAACTTCCAATACATCATGGAGTACAGCATGTATAAAACCTTCGCGAACAAGTATAAAAGTACGGTACGGAAAATCAATAAGAAATACCGCCGTAACGGACAATTTACCGTGAAATACGAGCACAAAGGGGTGATTAAGTCTCGAACCTTTTACAAAATGAGCTTCAAGCGCCGTAAAACAGCGCTCAACCAGATTCGCGACCTGCAACCAAACTCTGTCGCTGATATGAGCCGTACCAATTTAACGGACAGGCTCAAAGCGGAAAAGTGCGAGTTGTGTGGGGCTACGGACAAGCTACATATGCACCACATCCACAAACTCAAAGACCTGACCGGGAAAGAGAGTTGGGAAAAGCACATGTTAGCTCGCAAGCGCAAAACTATTGCCTTGTGTTCTGACTGCCACGGGTTGCGACATCAAGGTAAGATTTAGACTGAGTAAAATTGGTGGAGAGCCGGATACGCGGAGACGTGTAAGTCCGGTTCGGAGGCGAGTATTTGGAAACCTATCGCAGAAATGCGACAAGGCGCTGGGTACTTAGCCTACACTGCTATGGCCAGATGGTCGTGTGGGGTATCAATGTGGGAGTAATTGATAAAATACTCCTGAATTTTGACCGAACGGCGGGGCTGTTCCATAATATATTATGGACGAAACTTTTTGCCGTCGTATTCCTTGCCCTTTCCTGTCTGGGAACAAAGGGCGTGAAAGAGGAAAAGATAACCTGGAACAAAATCATTGTTTCGCTTTCTGTCGGCTTCGTGCTGTTTTTCTTTAACTGGTGGCTACTATCGTCGCCGCTACCTATGGAAGCCAATACCGGACTGTATATCCTCACGATGTTAGCCGGATATATCTGCCTGCTTATGGGTGGGGTGTGGATGTCGCGCCTACTGAAGAACCGGCTTATGGAAGACCCCTTTAATATCGAGAACGAGAGTTTCATGCAGGAAACCCGCCTGCTTGAAAACGAATACTCGGTAAACCTGCCCTCAAAGTTCTGGTATCAGAAAAAGGAATGGGATGGCTGGATAAACGTCGTAAACCCGTTCAGGGCAGCCATCGTGTTAGGTACGCCCGGTTCCGGTAAGTCGTATGCAGTGGTAAATTCATTCATCAAACAGCAAATCGAAAAGGGCTTTTCGATGTACGTGTACGACTTTAAGTTCCCCGACCTCTCCGAGATCGCTTACAACCACCTGCTCAACAATCATGGCGGTTATAAGAAAGTGCCGACCTTTTTCGTAATAAACTTTGACGACCCCTCGCGTTCACACCGTTGCAACCCGATCAATCCGGAGTTTATGACCGATATATCAGACGCTTACGAATCGGCCTACACGATTATGCTCAACCTCAATAAAACTTGGGTGCAAAAGCAGGGCGATTTTTTCGTCGAAAGTCCGATAATTCTCTTAGCAGCAATCATTTGGTATCTCCGTATTTATAAGGAGGGGCAATATTGCACATTCCCCCACGCCATCGAGTTCCTGAACAAGCGGTACGAAGATATATTTCCGATTCTCACGTCCAAACCGGAGTTGGAAAACTACCTGTCGCCCTTTATGGATGCTTGGCTCGGTGGAGCGCAAGATCAGTTACAGGGGCAGATAGCGTCTGCTAAAATTCCGCTATCCCGCATGATTTCCCCGCAACTTTATTGGGTGATGTCCGGCGACGAGTTTTCGTTGGATATAAACAATCCTGACGATCCGAAAGTGCTGGTAGTGGGCAACAACCCCGACCGCCAAAACATTTACGGTGCGGCGCTGGGGTTGTATAATTCCCGTATCGTGAAACTCATCAACAAAAAAGGTCAGCTTAAAAGTTCGGTCGTTATCGACGAGTTGCCCACCATTTATTTCAAAGGTTTGGACAATTTGATCGCAACCGCCCGAAGCAATAAAGTAGCCGTGTTACTCGGTTTTCAGGACTTTTCGCAGCTTACGCGCGACTATGGAGATAAGGAAGCGAAGGTAGTGATGAACACGGTCGGTAACATTTTCAGCGGGCAAGTGGTGGGCGAAACCGCCAAAAACCTCTCGGAGCGCTTCGGGAAAGTGTTGCAGAAACGACAGTCCATGACCATTAACCGCAACGATAAGTCCACATCCATATCGACCCAACTTGACAGCCTGATACCCGCCAGCAAAATATCGACGCTCACGCAGGGTATGTTCGTGGGTGCGGTTGCCGACAACTTCGATGAGCGCATCGAGCAGAAGATATTTCACGCTGAAATTGTGGTGGATAATGAGCGAGTAAAGCGGGAAACCGCTAACTACAAAAAAATACCCGTCATTTCCAACTTTGTGGACGAGGACGGCGTGGACAGGATGCAGGAGATGATACAGGAAAATTACGACCGTATCAAAGCCGAAACCCGCCAGATCGTCGAAGACGAACTGGAACGGATTAAGAACGACCCGATACTATGCCATTTGTTGCCGGAACAGGGGTAATAAAAACGGGATTGCTAATAAGTAGCAATCCCGTTTTTCATTCGATCCATTCAGTTCGCTCCCTTGTATCCGCCATTGGTTGCCGATTCGGAGGCATTGAAAAAGTATGGATGCTTTACTCTAATGAAAAAACAATATTGATTTCGGAACTTACCCCCTGTTCGCCGGTGGGAACCGCCGACCCATCAGCCATAGAAAACGCCTCCTCTTCAAAAGCAAAGTTGTTCTGAAATGCGCGGGTTTGGGCGACATCACGGCTCACCACCTCGGAAATATTCAGGACTTTCCCTATTTTTCGGCCTGAAAGTTCGGCATATTGCAGCGCTTTATCATATGCTTTTTGATAGGCTAACTCACGGCTCTGTCGGAACAAGTCCGTCTTATGTTCGATATCGAATTGGATGTTCCGAACCTCCACTTTGTCGATAACCGTAATTTTATCCAGTATGGTCGAGAATCTTTCGGGAATGTTTATCAGATCATTCACGGTTACGACAATGGTCTGTTGTGCCCGCTGCCCGATGGTAACCCGCCGTCCGTTTCTGTATTCGTATTCCACGTCGTAATTGAGGGACGTAGTTTTCATGAATTTATCCTCGACATTTTCCGCCTGCAATATCTGTAATATCTGTTGCATGGTTTGCTCTACGGCTGTTTTGGCTTCTTTCGTCGTAGGTGCAGTGTGAGAAAAGCCAACGCTCATAAGCACCATATCCGGCTGCGCCAATACCGTTCCTATTCCCGAAACCGACACCGAATCCTGACCTTCCTGCACTTTAAGATTACAAGAGGACAGTAAAAAAAGCATCAGTGAAAATGCGATGCCTGTAAAAAGTTTATTATTCATTATTATCTGATTTTAGAAGATGTTATTTCATTAATTCTAATCATTGCGTTGACGTTATCTATGGATGTTTTATCTTTCCCAAAGCAACCAATCGCGCTATATTCCTAACTGTCCTGATTGGCAGCATAACCAATCCCACGACCAGCGATAACGCCAGCTTCACGATAAAGAACAGCACCCAACCGATTATCGGCAGGAACAGAAAGATATTCGGGGTTATCCTTGTTAATGTTTTCCACCCCGGAATAATCCCGGAGAACACATAGGAAAATACCGTGTAAGAAATGATTTTGTGTGAGAGCGGATAGGAATGTCCGGCATCCATCCAGCGCACAAACAATATCGCAAGCAAAATACCCACGCCGAACGTCAGAAGCATCTCTTTGATTATCCCGCTTTTTTCCGATGAAATCCGGCTCTTGTTGCAAGGGGTACATAACGGAGTAAGGTAGTTGGATGCGCAGGTTCCGCACAGCCCTTTTCCGCAATCCGTACATACGGCAACGGCAGGTTGGGTTTGATGATTATAGCAGTTCATTATATTTAATTCTGTTTAAAATCAATATGTTACTGCAAATATAGATGTTTTTTTGCGTCCGGCATGGCATATTGCTACATTAAACATCTAATTCACCGAATTATCCCGATTAAGTGAAAAAGGTATCTCACCCGTAGTCTTTATTTCCAGAGCGTATTTTTCCACTATCTCATCCAACAGGCTCTTATCCAAGTGCAGATAAGCGGCAAATTCCGGATACTCCGTCATTCCGAAACCGATCATAATACCGTCCTGTTCGTCCTCATGGTCGAGCATAAAGACAAACATATTCATTTCGTTACCCCCGTTGATATTGCGTAGTATCAACTCGTCCGGCAACTGCGGCGGGGTAACCCCTTCGGGCATCAGATCGTAATACGAAAAATCCACCCAACCGCCTTCGCGGTAGGTCGAAAACAACTCCCTTAATTGGGCGGTGGACAAATGTTCGATAGAATAAAATCTTTCCATATCTATAATATATCTCGTCTTCAAAGATAGGCATTTTCATCTACTTTGAAGCCACTTGCTTCCACTTCGATGCCACAAGCTGCCGCAGGCTTTTCAATCCTTTCCCCGTCAGATAGTTACCCCTAATTTCGTCCGCACACCGATATTGGTGCTGACTTAAAAATAATCGTAATATGGACGAAAAGTTAAAGAACGATGCCAAGAAAGTAATGCTCGTTCAGCAAGGCGGCGACGGACAAATTAAAGCCGTTACCGACATCAACAAAAAGGGTAAAATCAAAGTTACAGACCCTACCGAACAGAACATCGCAAACCTGTTCAACGTAAACACCCACGATTCCGCACTGGAAGCCTTTTTTAAGAAGTTCGTGCAGGAAGCCGACAATCCCTCGCACACCGGACTGAAGAATGCCGTAACCAAAGTGTTCATCATGACCGAGGATGTGCTGGAAAAGCTCATCAAAATCAACCTTGACCCCGCCGAGTTGGAAAAGTACCGCGTCGATCCGGCTGCCGAACTCCAAAAGATGCAGGAAAGTAAGCAGGGTAAAACGGAAGACAAGGTTCAGGAACAGGGCGGCAGCGGTGGCGAAACCACCCAGACCGTCCAGCCCCACGACCCCGAAAAAATCGACCGTGCCGATTTGGAACGCAAAGGCATCAAATGGGAAGCCCTCGAACCGCACCTGCGGGCAATGTCCTACGGGCACAAATCCAACCAGCTTATCGAAATGACACCCGAAATAGCGCCGGGCGTTCGTGTTCCCACCAAAGGGCGGGTGTCGCTGGAAGAACAGGCGGACGGCAGCCTGCGTGTTGTTCCCCACTACTGGCAGGAGAAACCCAATCTGGACACACCCTTTCACGGGGTAATGTTGCCGGAGGATGTGAAAACCAACATCGAGAACACCCGCCACGCGGGGAGAATCATTGATCTGGAACTCACGCCCGGCAAAAAGGAACCCTGTTACATTTCCCGCGACGAACTGACCAATTCGCTGGAATATATGCGCGTGGCTGACTTTCCCCATAAAAAGGAGATGAAAGGGACTACGCTTTCCGACGGCGACCAAATGAATATCGCAGCGGGTGGGAAAGGATTGCTGGAAAAATTCGTTACCCGTGCCGGTTATCTCCGCGACGGCTACATTCAGGTAGATGCCGCCAACCGCAACTACGAATTTTCCTACGAGGGTTTAGACCGTAACCGCTACGCGCAGGAGAATAAGGAGATATACCGCCAAAAGCAGGGCGAGAAAAAGGCGAACGGCGAGGACGTATCGCAGGAGAAATCCCAAACCAAAACTTTCATCCATAAGACTATGGGCGGGGTAGCTGTTCCCGAAGACACTTACAAGCTGTGGAAAGAGGCGGAAGCCGACCCAAGCAAAAGAGCCGAAGTGAAAGCCGTCTATATGAAGGACATGAAACTGGACGGCAAAGACCAACCTGTCAGCCTGTGGGTAAAACCCAATTACGACGAGGGCAAACTTAAATTCTTCAAATGGAATCCCGACTACGTGAAGAAAACCGCAAAAACGGTCAAACCGACTGTCGAAAGCGAGAAACAGCATGCGGTCAATACGCAGGGTAAGACCGTCGAAGCGACCAAAGGCGTGAAAGAACCGCTTAAACCCGGTCAGCATCAGCCGACCGAAGCCCAGAAGAAAAAGCAGGACGAGAGCAAACAACGCCAGCGTCCGCCCGCGCAGCGGCAAAGTCCTCCGGCTAAGGGTAAAAAGACCAACACGCCGAAAATCGCCTAATCATTCACCATTAAAAAGTTATCAATATGAAAGTCATCATAGCAGAAAAACCCAGCGTAGCGCGTGAAATCGCCGCTATCGTGGGTGCAAAAAGCCGTCAGGACGGCTATTTAGAGGGTAACGGTTATGCCGTTACGTGGGCGTTCGGCCACCTGGTCGGACTTGTCATGCCCCAAGCATACGGGATCGAGGGATTTAAGGCGGAGAACCTGCCGATACTCCCCAATCCCTTTATACTGAAACCCCGCCAGACGAAAGAGGGCAAGACCTACAAGGACGACCCCGGTGCAGTCAAACAGTTGGGCGTAATCAAAAGCCTGTTTTTCAAAGCTGACCGTATCATCGTGGCGACCGATGCCGGACGGGAGGGAGAGCTTATCTTCCGGTATATCTATCACTACCTCGACTGCAAAAAACCTTTCGACCGTCTTTGGATCAGCAGTCTGACCGACCGCGCTATCCGCGACGGGTTGCAGAACCTACGCCCCGGAACAGAATACGACAATCTGTACGCTTCAGCCAAAGCCCGCAGCGAAGCCGATTGGCTGGTGGGTATCAACGCATCACAGGCGCTTGCCATTGCCGCCGGGCGCGGCGTATGGTCGTTGGGACGGGTACAAACACCAACGCTGGCTATTATCTGTTCCCGCTATCTGGAAAATAAGGCGTTCACGCCGCAGACCTATTTCCAACTGAAACTGCATACGGCTAAAGAAGCCACCCTATTCTCCGCACTTTCGACGGATAAGTTCGACACCCGTTCCGATGCCGACACGTTGTACGCCGCTGTTATGGATGCCGCCAGCGTTCAGGTCGTAAAGGTGGAACGTAAGGAAGTAAACCAACAGCCGCCCTTGCCATATGACCTGACGGCGTTGCAAAAAGAAGCCAACAGCAAACACGGCTTTTCGGCAGACAAGACCCTGAATATAGCGCAAGGGCTGTACGAGAGCAAGCTGATAACCTATCCCCGTACCGGGTCGCGGTATATCTCATCGGACATTCTGCCCGAAATACCTGCACTTATCGCCGGACTGACAAAATATCCCCGCTTTGCGGAGTATGCCGCCTCGATGGATACCGGATCGCTTAACACCCGGAGCGTGGACGATAAGAAGATTACCGACCACCACGCCATTCTTCCGACCGAGAACCTGCCGGGAGAACTTTCGGCGGAACAGCGCACCATCTATGAAATGGTAGCGGGGCGTATGTTGGAGGCGTTTTCGCCCGTCTGCCGAAAGGAAAACACGGTAGCCGTCCTGCAATGTGCCGGAAAGGATTTTACGGCACACGGTACGCTCATATTATCTGCCGGGTGGCAAAAGGTATTCGGTCATCAGGACGAAGAAAAAGAGGACGATGCGACCATTCTGCCGGAAATTGCCGAGGGCGACACACTTCCCGTAAAAGGATGCGACGTTTTGGAAAAACAGACCAAACCGCGCCCGATACATACCGAAAGCACGCTTCTGGCAGCAATGGAGAGCGCAGGCAAAGAGGTGGAAGACGAAGCCGAGCGCGAAGCCATGAAAGAGGGCGGTATCGGAACCCCGGCTACCCGTGCCGCCATCATCGAAACGCTGTTTGCCCGCGAGTATATCCGTCGTGAGAAAAAATCACTGGTTCCGACCGACAAAGGACTGTCCGTGTATGGTGTGGTAAAGGACAAAAAGATAGCCGACGTTGCCATGACGGGCGGTTGGGAACTCGCCCTGTCGAAGATAGCCGCCGGAGAAATGGATGCTTTTACCTTTCACCGGGGTATCGAGGTCTATGCCTCGCAGATCACGACCGAACTGCTTTCGGCGAAGATAGAGGGCGCAGGCAGCCGCGCCGGGGCAACGTGTCCCCGATGCAGCCAGCCGATAGTATTCTATCCCAAAGTTGCCAAATGCCAGAACCCCGATTGCGGGCTGATGGTATTCCGCAGCATCGCTCAAAAGGAACTCTCCGACGGACAGCTTACCGACTTGTTCGGCAAGGGTAAAACCGGATTGATTAAGGGTTTCAAAGGCAAAAGCGGTAAACCGTTCGATGCCGCCGTAACCTTTGATGCGGACTTTAAGACCGTTTTCGATTTTCCGAAGAAAAAAACAGGGAGGACAGGGCAAGCGAAATAGCCGGAAATAATCCTTACCTTTGCCACTAAGAATTCCAGCCACTCTTGTTCTTGGTTTTTTACCGGAACTGGTTTTGCAAGGAATTTTTAGTGGTGGCGCTCTGGGTGGGAACCCGGAGCGCCTTTCGCTTTTCCCGTCCCCCACGATTCAAACCACTAAAAATTCCAATGTCATGACCAAAAAGAATGATACGCCCCAGGGCGAACTGTCTTATTACGGCTTATCCCTTTTATCTTACCTGAAGGACTGCCACCCCGAACGTGCGGGCGATGCGGCTTTCATCGCCGACCGTGCCGACCGCGCGGCGGAGGTTTACAGCGACACGATAAAAGCCGGCCACACACACATCGAAGCCGAAGAACGGGCTTCAGCGGAACTCTATCGAGGACTGCACTTTTCCCCTTACAATACCCTTGTCAATATCCTGTGGGACGAGTTTTCGTCGGAAATCCCCGAAGACAACGCCCGCGCCGTCGCGCTGGAGGCGTTACCGCGTTGCGCTAACGTGCTGGCAAAATACGCTCTTGACGACGATTTTGCCGACAATCCTCTGCACGACCGCCTATACACGGAACTGGTAGGAACCATTCAAATACTTCTGGACGATGGCAGCCTTTAATAAAAAGGCGCATCTGCGCCGGAACATCGACGCGATAAAGGTAGCCTTTACGCTCGAAAAGGAGAACCGACCGCCTACCTACCACGAGAAAACAATCCTGCGCTCTTACAGCGGTTTCGGTGCGATAAAAGAGGTATTGGATGCCCCCGGCATTAGCTTGTCGGGCGTGAAACCGGCCCCGGACAGTATGACTGCCCTGCTCGATGAACTCCGCGATGTTATTAAGGAGAATACGGCAAATGAGAAAGAGAGTAAACGCTATTTCGACGGTATTAAGGATTCCATTCTGACCGCGTTCTACACGCCACCGGAAATTGCCGACACTATCGCAAAGGCGCTACAATTCAATGCGCTTACCCCGAAGCGGGTACTCGACCCCAGCGCGGGTAACGGCATCTTTTCGGACAGCATACGGGAAATTGCGCCGGATGCCGAGATCACCTGTTTTGAGAAAGACCCCATAACGGGACTTATCCTTAAACACCTGCGCCCGGAGGACAACGTAAGGATACAGGGCTACGAAACCATAGAACCCAAATACAACGGCTATTACGACTTAGCTGTCAGTAATATTCCGTTCGGGGATGTGTCGATTTTCGACCCCGCGTTTTCCACCGATAAAGACCCCGCAAGGCGGCAGGCAACACGAGCGCTACACAACTATTTCTTTATGAAATCGGTCGATAGCGTCCGCGACGGCGGTATCGTCGCCTTTATTACCTCGCAGGGAGTGATGAACTCCGAGCGCAACCGTCCCGTGCGCGAATGGTTGATGAGCCAGTGCGATCTGGTTTCCGCCATACGCCTGCCCAACAACCTGTTTACCGAACATGCCGGAACGGAGGTCGGCAGCGACCTTATCGTGTTGCAGAAACGCATACCGCCACGAGAACAGGCAATGACCCCACGACAGATGGATTTTATCGAAACGGAGGTACGGTCGGGAGTTTCCACGAGTAAGCTGTTCAATCCCGACCGGAACGAGCGGATATTATCAACCGGCTTTAAACTCGATACCGACCCCTACGGCAAACCCGCTTTCGTATATACCCATCGTGCGGGCAACTCCGGACTTACCGATGTTGAAGGAATGGCGAAAGACCTCTATGAAATGTTGCGGAAGGATATTTACCAAAATATCAACCTGAAGCACTATCATCTTTACGCACCGCAGGAACCGGGGCAGACAAACGCTCCTAAAATGACTATCGGAGAGGCTGACCTGAACCCATTGCACCAGACGCTCAGAGAGGATTTGTTTGATGACGAAGATGAGTTTTGGAATAAAGCAAGGCAAACTGTCGCCGAAGAAGTGAAGCCCGATAACCCCGCCCGTCAGGTGGATATTATACAAGCTAAAGACGGTGCTGAAATAGAGGTTGTCAGCTATAATCGCAAGCAAGCCGAAACGCCGGAACCGTCCATACCTGACGACCCGTTCTGGCAAGCCAAACCGGAGGATTGGGAACGCTTTAACCAATGGTTCGAGGGGCGCGAAGCGCAAATGAAAGCCGAATCAGAGGGTTTTAACCTCGATACTGAAACCGGAGAATTGACACTAATAGAGGTGGCAGAACCGTCGCCGGAAATAACACCGGAACCGGCACGAGATTATCAGCCTACACCTGAAGATCTCGCCGAGTTCGGCGCATGGGCGGCAGAACAGGATCGCCGACAGTTTGAGCAGCATCCGCCCCAGCCGGAGGATTACGGCATCATGCAGCCGGAAGAAATTGCCGCAGATAGAGCGGCAGAGCCAACACAATCCCAGAGAGAAGCGGTCGAAACGGCGACTACGGAGCCACAAGTGAGCGCCGCGCCCGGCTCTTTTGCGAGTACGCTGTTCGATATGGACAGCCCTGACATTGTGAAAACCCCAACGCCGGAGTCTGCCAAAACGGAGGTAAACGTACAGCAGGAACCGCTTATCACGCTGTACGACCTGTTCGGTTTCTCCCAGGAGGAACGCAGCCAGATAAGCCGACCACGCCGCCGGAAGAAAAAACAGGCTAAACCGAAAGTACAACCGGAACAGCGCGTACTCGACTGGCGCGAGGAACTGATATTGGAAAGCCGGCAGCGGGAAGAAAAACGGCAGGAACAGCAGAGCCAACCTGCCAGCCCGCAGTCCGTTTATCCCATAGAGGATGCCCGAAAGACCGAACTTGAAGAACAGCTACGCCGCATCGAGCAGGAAAAGCGGCGGGAAGAAGAACAGCACGAGAGGGAAGAATATTTTAAGCCGATACCGTTCAAAGCAGAGATTTTGCCGCATTACCGCGAGGGATCGCTGGTAACGGACGAAAATAACCGTATCGGCTACCTGCGCAGTATCGAAGCTCTTCAACCGATGTTCCATCCGTTGGAGCTTTCCGATGCGCAGGAAACGAAGGTGTCCATATACATCGAAATACGCGACACCTATTACCACCTCTACCAAAATGAAGCGGAGAGGTTGGAAGCCAATCCCGCCCTGCGTGAGATGCTGAACCGCCTGTATGACGGTTTTACGGAACGCTTCGGTGAGCTTAACGATAAGAAGAACCTCGACCTAATCAAAATGGACGCGCGAGGGTCGGAAATCCTTTCGCTCGAACGCTACATCGACGGCGTGGCGCAGAAAGCCGATATTTTCAATCATCCGGTAGCGTTCAACCCCAACGAACTGACCGAAGCCGCCGATGCCCGTGAAGCGCTGGTCGCCAGCCTGAACAAGTATGCCACCGTAAACCTCGACTATATGGCGGGCTTAACGGGAGGAACAAAGGACGGTATTCTGGAAGAACTAAGCGGCAGTATCTATTTCAATCCCGATATAGAGGGCTACGAGGTCGCCGACAAATACATTTCCGGCAACGTAATCGACAAAGCCGAACGGGTGGAGCGTTTTCTGAAAGAGAACCCCGACCATGAGGCGGCAAAGGAATCCTTGAAAGCCTTGCAGGAAGCGACGCCGAAACCCATTGCGTTCGACGATCTCGACTTTAACTTCGGTGAACGCTGGATACCCAAAGGCGTGTACGAACGCTACGCATCATGGCTTTTCGATACGGATGTTTCCATATCGTTCGCCCCGAACATCGACGAGTACGGCGTAAAAGCCGACCGCCTGAACGCGAAGATATGGGATCAGTATGCCGTACAGTCCGAAAGCCGCACGTTTAATGGTCTGCACCTATTAAAACACGCCCTGCATAATACCACGCCCGAAATTACCAAGAAAGTCCGTAAGCTGATAGACGGCGAGATGCAGGACGTTAAAGTGCGCGACGGGGAGAAGATACAGCTTGCCAACTCCAAAATAGACGAAATCCGCGACGGGTTCTCCGATTGGCTGCGGGAACAGTCGCCGGAGTTCAAAGACCGGCTGACCGACCTTTACAACCGTTCGTTTAACTGTTTCGTCCGTCCGCAGTACGACGGTTCACACCAGACATTTCCGGGACTTGACCTGAAAGGGCTGGGTATCGACGACCTCTACAAAAGCCAAAAGGATGCCATTTGGATGGATAAATTACAGGGCGGGGGTATCTGCGACCACGAGGTCGGCGGAGGCAAAACCCTTATTATGTGTGTCGGGGCTATGGAGAAAAAGCGGCTCGGACTGGCGAATAAGCCCATGATTACGGGATTGAAAGCCAATATCCACGAGATAGCCAAGACGTTCTGTACCGCCTATCCGAACGCCCGTGTGCTTTATCCCGGCAAAGAAGATTTTACTCCCAAAAACCGGGAGCGGATCTTCCGCGAGATAAAGAACAACGATTGGGATGCCGTGATATTGACCCATGAACAGTTCGGCAAGATACCGCAGTCGCCGGAATTACAGCGAGAGATACTGCAAACGGAACTCGACAGCGTGGAGGAAAATCTGGAAGTGCTGAAAGCGCAGGGCAAGAGCGTTTCGCGTGGTATGCTGAAAGGGTGCGTCCGCCGCAAACTCAATCTGGAAGCCAAGCTGCAAACCGTCATGCACAACATCGAAAACCGTAAGGACGATGCGGTGGACTTCCGCCTTATGGGCATCGACCACCTGTATGTGGACGAGAGCCATAAGTTCAAAAACCTTACGTTCAACACCCGCCACGACCGGGTAGCCGGGTTGGGTAATCCCGAAGGAAGCCAGCGGGCGCTCAATATGCTGTTCGCGATACGCACCATTCAGGAACGCACCGGGCGCGATCTGGGCGCTACCTACCTTTCGGGTACGACCATTTCCAATTCGCTGACGGAACTGTATCTGCTTTTCAAATACCTCCGTCCGCAGGAAATGGAACGACTCAACATGAAAACCTTTGACGCATGGGCGGCGGTTTTTGCGAAAAAGACGACGGACTATGAGTTTTCGGTAACGAACGAGGTCGTACAGAAAGAGCGGTTCCGTTTCTTTATCAAAGTGCCGGAACTGGCGCAGCTATACGCTGAAATTACCGATTTCCGTACCGCCGCCGATATTGGTATCGACCGCCCGGAGAAGAACGAGATTCTTTATACCATCCCGCCGACGGCAGACCAGCGTGATTTTATCGACCGGCTCGTAAAGTTTGCCAAGACCGGCGACGGCGAACTGCTTTACCGGGGTAAGCTATCCGAGAACGAAGACAAGGCGAAAATGCTATTGGCGACCAACTATTCCCGCAAAATGTCGCTCGATATGCGTATGATTGACCCCGTGCGTTTCGGGGACGACGTGGACAATAAAGCCAGCCACGCGGCGCGGAATATCGCCAAGTATTACAACGACTACAACGAGCATAAGGGAACGCAGTTCGTGTTTTCCGACCTCGGCACGTATAAGCCCGGCGAGTGGAACATTTACAGCGAGATTAAGCGCAAGCTGGTGGAGGATTACAACGTCCAACCCCATGAGGTGCGCTTTATTCAGGAAGCCACCAGCGAAAGGATGCGCAAGGATATGATCGCCCAGATGAACGAGGGCAGGATACGGGTATTGTTCGGCTCGACCGAAATGCTCGGAACCGGCGTGAACGCTCAAAAACGGTGCGTCGCCATTCATCACCTCGACCAACCCTGGCGACCCAGCGACCTGAACCAGCGCGACGGGCGCGGCATCCGCACCGGGAACGAAATCGCCAAATACTATGCCGACAACAAGGTGGATGTTGTGCTGTATGCCGTCGAAAAGACACTGGACGCTTATATTTTCAACCTGTTGCACAACAAACAGCTATTTATTCAGCAGTTGAAGACGGGCAGTATGGGTGCGCGTACCATCGACGAGGGTGCGGTAGATGAAAAGTCCGGCATGAACTTTTCGGAGTATGTGGCAATCCTGTCCGGTAACACGGAACTGTTGGAGAAAGCCCGTCTGGAAAAGAAGATTACCACACTGGAAAGCGAACGGCAGTCGTTCGTCCGGGGCAAATCTTCCAGCCGCTACAAACTGGATGAGATACAGCAAAAGGTGGAGAAGAATAACGGTCTGATAGAGCGCATCGGCAGGGATTTGGAGAGTTTCAAAAGCCGTGTGCAGTTGAACGAGGACGGCTCTTATAAGAACCCCATCCAACTCGACGGGGTGCAGGGTGGCGATATTAAGTTTATCGGCAAACATTTGAACTATATCGCTGACACCGCCCGTACAGGCGGCGAATTTCAAAAGATAGGCAGCCTGTATGGTTTCGACGTTCTCGTGAAAAGCGAAGCTACCCAGAAAGAGGGGTTGGATTTGGTACAGAACCGTTTTTATGTCCGGGGCGAGGGCGATTACCTCTATCATTACAATAACGGTAATCTGGCCGCCGATGCACGGCTGGCATCCCAAAATTTTATCAATGCGCTGGGAACCATCGAACCCGTGCTTGAAAAATTCCAAAGGGAGAATGAGAAGCTATCGCAGGATATACCCGTACTGCGTGAGGTGGTGGATGGAACTTGGCGCAAAGAGCCGGAACTGGCGGCGTTGAAATCCGAACTGACCGATTTAGACCGCAAAATACAGCTTTCTCTTAAATCGGTGGACGATGATGAGGTGCAACTACCGGACGAGCCGGTAGAGGCTTCAAAACAAGCCCCTGCGGACAATCGGCAGCAAGCTCCGGCGGTCGGTAACGACCAGCCGTATATTCCGTCCCGACTGCGGGATATTGCGGCTGGCTCCGACGGACGCATCGTGATCGGGTCGGTCGGCAGCACCGCCCAAAGCCGAGATAACCCGCCGAAGATTAAGATTTAACGCAAAAGCCGTCGGAGTTGCTCCGGCGGCTTTAACTTTTCAAACAACTGTGATATTACACGATTTCTATACCCTTAAAATCATAGTTTTTTCCCGATATAGAATACATACCCGTAAAACTCTTTGTATTTATCGTATAGCTTTTTCTCATGCCGTTGGCCAGCTATGAGTTCTTCAGCTATCTTGTTTCCGGGGTACTTTTCGAGAAACTTCTTTTGTGCTTCGGGCTGGGGAGCGAAGTAGTGTTCCGTCCAGCAGTTTTCAGGCAGAACAAACGTAGCGACCGGAACATAACCCGCCTTTTGCATTTGGCTTACCTTGTTAGGTATCGTGTCTATTTCGGTGTAATGAGCCATCCAGAAATCCGTTATTTCATCGGGACGTTCGTCTGTAAACCATGTGGCTTCCGTAACGGCGATATAGCCGCCTTGTTTGATATGCTTGCGCCATTGGTTCAGCCCGCGCTCAAATCCGATATTATAGATAGCGCCTTCCGACCAGATCAGGTCTAATTCCTCGCTGCCGAAAGGAAGTTCCTCTGTCATTGAACCGACAATCCCTTTCACACGACCGTGCAAGCCTAATTGCTCCGCATTTCGGTTGAAGATTTTGATAAAATCAGGAAACAGTTCAAGTCCTGTAATCTTTCCCGGCGCATGCTGTGCCAAAACCATTGTCTGTCCGCCCGTTCCGCAACCCAGGTCGGCAATGCGGGATTTATCGGTTAAGTTATCGACGAAACTTAATGCTTTTATCGTCATTTCTGGACTTCCCGGCCCCTGACGTTCCAGATTGGCGAAGTATTCGCAGATTAAGTTATAATCGAAATCGTGAATTGTTTTATTTTCGTAACTCATGACGTTAATTTTTGATGATGATTCAATGGAACAAAATACTGCCCACTGACTCATCACGGATTATAATATGTATAGATATGAAAACAACTCCGACAAGAAAATGCCTGAGTATAGCTGAGGGATAACCGAAGACAGAAAGTCAACGGTTATTTACTTCACGGACTCCTTCTTAGCTTTAAACATAGGCAACAAAGGTATGCTTATTTCCTGAAATAGAAAAGTTGGCTTACTATTATAATTGGAAATTTATCACGCTATACCGACTGATATATCCACTCTTTTCAATAGTTTTTTGTGAGGCTATATTGTCTATCGCACAACCGCAACTTGGCTTTAATCCGTTTTTCAGGGCAAATTCCCGCAGGTTCAGAATTATCTGTGCGCCGAGCGATTTTCCTCTTTGCGGCGGTGCTACCCAAACCCCCAGATCGCAAAAGTTCCAATCGGGATGCGTTCTGATTACCATTCCGCAACCGAAAAACACTTCGTCCTTGTAAAATTCAAAAACATCATGGTTTTGAATATAATAGGCAACCTGCTCCTTCGTGTCGAAAAGCTCCATGATCGAATCGTCCTGACTTGCCAGAAACTCTGCCGACGAAAGGTGGGATTTTTTATATGTTACTTTCGGGGCTGTTGCGACAAGAGGCGCAACGTAATCCCGATACAACAACCCGACAAGAGAATAAGAATATAAGTTCAGCAGGCAATTATTCAATAGAAGCGAATCGAAAGATTTGCAATATATGTCAGTTATTGATAACTCGCTGATAACCTGCTTGAAAATTTTGTTACTTTGGGATATGTATTTGGGGGACACGTAAAATTCGATCAGAACTCCCTCGTTGTTGAGAATAACATAACCTGTTTCCACGGAATCTATCCGGAGAATATAGCAATCTCCAATCATTAATTCCAGAAATGCTTCCTGAAATTGCGGTAATGAATCAAAATAATCTTTTCGATATTTTGAGATTTTGTCGATTGTCGTTTTTAGAATTTCCATTTTCCAAAGATACGAGATTTTTTTAATGCTTAATAATCTGCTCTTTCCCATCCATGCGGCATTATTAACCATACAAAAACCGCCACGTTATCACAACGGGGCGGTTCTCACACAAAACAACAGAAAAAATGAAAGCAAAAGAAACTCAAAAACAGGTCGAAGCCTTTATTTCTTTTTGATATTGCGGAACTTCTCAAAATTCCGCTCGATGAACAGCAGTACATCGGATTCCTTATAATACGTCTTATGTTTGTTCATCTCATAGGGTAAATCCCCGGTTGAACGATAGCGCTGAAGGGTGCGCTTACTGATATTTAGCATCTGGCATACCTCAAAATTATCCAGCATCTTTTCTCCATCCATAACAAATTCTTGCTTTTGCTTCGACGAGGGATCACACAGTTTCTCTATGCGGTCTAACCGCCCTGCGATGCTGCGCATCCATCCGTCGAAATATTCCTTGTCTAAAAACATATTCTTGATTGTCTTTTGCAAAGGTCGGCGATATATGGATGCGTGATAAAGAGGTCGGTATGACTTTTCTTGAATTTTTTTGTAGTCTTTTTATTTTCAGCGATTTATAAAGTTGTTTTCTCTCGAAAACAGGAAGAAAAAATACGGGAAAGGTCGGTATAGAGACATTTATAACGTAAAACGCCCGATTTCGACACCTTTTTAGTCAAAATCGGGCGTTTGGGGCATACATACCGACCTCTGTATTCCTATTTTCTTCCCATACGCCGGAGCAGAGCATCTTTCAACTTGTCGAGAAACGGCGTTGGAGATAGCCGTATTTTCAATTCGCTGAAACTCCGGGATAAATTACTATCCAACTGGATATTGAAAACATTTTGAATATAGCCGTAAAGCTGTGTAAGCGGAACATCACCGAATGTTCCGGCACTATCCCATGATAAGATTTGTTCTTGCAATTCGGCTTTCGTGCCTTTCCATGTCAATTTAGTGGCGGGAAAACCGAATGTACTCATTGTTATTCCGTTATCGGTCAATGCTTCAATCTCCCTCGTTAGATAATCGGAAAGCATATCGTTTGCCAGAATTTTGGCTACTTTAAAATCGCAGTTAGTAGAAAAAATAGGGTCAAATTCATGGGAGAATGTTTCCAGATATTGTTCCGTACCCGTTTTTCCTCGTAAAAAATAAAGAGCATCTAAATGGGAGGAGCCGGATCGGTAATAACGGATAAAATCGAGCCGTTTGCAGTTATATCTATTTATATCATTCAATACTTCGCTTAGGTATTCCCGCTGTTTCTCTGTGCCGGTAGGCCGGTTCATTTCGATATTATACAACTTGCAGTAATAAATTAGTCGAAAACACAGTCTGGGTTTGATCTCTTTAAAAAATAAGATTTCTTCTTCCTCGCCTTGAAAGCTATATGATAAGACAAACATTTTTAATTGATTGAATGCTTCTCTTAGTATTCGTGAAGCCTCTAACGACTTCATCATTATACTTTTTTCCGCACTTTCTATTTGTTCAATTTTGGCATCAACTTCATTCTTAAGACGGGAAGTAAATTGAATCATAATTATCTGTTATTACATTGTTTAACCGCTTTATTGATTAATCTCTATTGGTTGCTCCTGACGTACCCAAATTTCTGTTTGGTAGAATACTCCCCAATATCCACGTATTTTAAGTTTCCCTTTTTCAAGCCATGCGCTGCATTTATATGTTTTCCCTTCCTCCGGATCGTAGATCGTGCCGTCTTCCCATTTATTGTTTTTGTATTTCAAATCCTTTAGGATTATTGCTCCGACCAAAGGAGTATTGCGTTTACTTTTATCCGGGTTTTCTGTGTCTGTAAGCGGACTTCCGTTCTCATCGCATGGCGACTTTAACCAAATAATCTTACCGAAAAACTTACCCTGTTCCTGATAAATTTCCACAGATGCTTCTCCGTCAGAGGTAGTCCATCTGCCGACAATCTGATCTTGTGCAAATCCGGTTAATGCCGTTACAGAAAAGATGATGATAAATAATACCTTTTTCATTTATTATAAATTGTTGTTAAGTGATTTACCTATTAATGACTTTCTTTTTCTTTATTTTGCCGAGCAAAATATTTAGAATATGGGAAATAACAGTTATGCCTAAAATCAGAGCTATTACCGTTAGATATGAACTGTTTTGTATCCCGAACAAACCAATGCTCCAACCGATGATTACCCAATGGATAAAATATATATTTGTAACTCCCCGGCTCCATTTGTATATCAATTCAAATAGAGGATTTGGCGGAATACGGTCGGTCAGTAATTTTGCGATATAAAGCCAAAGCATAACGAATCCGCACATGAATATCATAGCGCCCTGCCTGCTGTGATAATAGTCGTTGAATTGATATTCCGGATTCACTACTACAAAGACGGCTCCAATGAGTAACACAATCCCGCCGATAAGCCCCATTGTTTTGAATGATTTGGTTTGGTTGGACGAGAATTTGATCGTTTCGCCGAGAAACATTCCAAGCAATGGGAAGGTAAGCCAGGGGAACAGCGGAAATGCAATACTATTTTCAAACAGAGGCACTTTATGATCGCCCCAAAGTAGGTCGAGAAAAAAATCGACTATGGGAATATCGGTTGATATTCCCCATAATAACGGAGAAATTAGTGTGGAAACTACCGCTATGCACAGAATCGCCCACTTATTGATATTCATTTTCTGAATAAGCGCCATAATCATAAGGGCGATTCCGGCAAATTGCAAAATATCGACTGTTGTAAATAGCGTATAGGCACTCAATTCGCTTAAAAGTGTCGATTCGATCAGATCCGGCATTAGCCATTTGCCTGTTTCAAACGGAATAACGAACCTGAGCAAGTTCAAAAGATAACCTGCTAAAAAAATCGAGAATCCACGCAGTAATTTAGCTTTAAATTCTGTTTTATGAGAGTATATAAATGAGAATCCCATCAGCAGCATAAAAACAGGGGCGGCTGGCGGGCCTCCAAAGAATTGTATTACCTGTCCGAAAACAGATTCCTGTACCTCTAAATTGCCAAATACGGTAAGTACATGGACGGCTATCATAAAAAAGACAGCCAGTCCTCTGGCTAAATCGACCGACAGCAGTCTGCCGCTTTGTTTTGCATTATTCATTATTAATTGCATTACTAATACCATAAAGGTGTTTTAAAGCCTAATAGCAAACTTACGCCGTGTAATCGCTGATTGTCCAATGACGTTTTAAGAAATGTAGATGAATATTGTATTTCTCCGAACAGGACGAAATATCTGGTTATTTCGTAATCTATACCTATCGCAGCGTTAAATTGTGGAAAACATTTCGTTTTCGTTCCAAAAATAATTTCTCCGCTATCTGTTCCTGACTTGATAAACGGAGTATCCATAAAGGTAACGCCTGCGCCAATATAGGCATACGGAGAAAAACTTCTTATCGGTAGTGTATATCCGAAATCCAAGCCGATATTGTTAGCGTTCAGCTTATAGTCCAAAGAACTAACAACATCGTTTACCACAATTTTATCTTTTTTATAATTGA
>Ga0172382_10000767_pt1 | contig 59434 bp, 47 predicted proteins | sample Leawel138RmetaG_FD_122245 | JGI IMG/M metagenome (GOLD analysis project Ga0172382, IMG submission 122245) | Leachate microbial communities from a municipal landfill in Southern Ontario, Canada - Leachate well 138R metaG | ecosystem: Engineered > Solid waste > Landfill > Unclassified | place...
CAGGTCTTTCGCATACTTTTCTGTCAGTAGCATTTCCCTTTCCCCCGTCTGTTCTGTATAGTGTGATTATACTGCAGACGAGCCGTTCGTTAACCTTTTTGGTTCCGGCTTGTCCGGGTTAGGATCTCCAGGTAGTCCCGGTCGATGTTGGTGAAATGGACAAACTGGTAGTGGCTGAGCGAATCGAAGGCCAGGTATTCGGCCAGCTCGCGGCTGGCCTTGCGTCCGGTCCCGTCGACACCGCTCAGGTTGACCACATACTCGCTCCACAAGGTCATCTGCAGGTGCAGATCTGGAAAGCCGGCCGCACGCGCTTTGCCCCTGAACCGGTCCAGGCCGGCCTTCGTCCGCTCCAGGCCGCCCAGGCCGCGGATCAGGTTCTCCAGGTCGTAGATCATGAAGACGGGTTTTCCGTCGATCCGGTAATACATGTCCAGTCCGAAATAACGCTCGATCAGGCGGTCGCAGACGCGATCGAACTCCCGCTCATCGACGGCGCCGTCCCAGATCAGGTTGCCTGGATCTCCGGAATTTCGGATGTCCCAGGTGTTGTTGACGCTGTGGTTGGCCCACATCAGGTAGAACTTGACCCGGTCGTTGTTGCGCGCCTTGAGGTAGCCGTTGTTCAGGCACTGCTCCAGGAAGGGGCGCCGGTCATACCAGTACCAGTCGTAGATCAGGACGTTGACACCGTGGTCGGCGGCCGCGTTCAGCTCCATTTCCATGACGTAGGGGTCCGCCTCGTTGACATAGCCCCAGAGCGGCTTGCGCGGCCAGTCGTGATCCGGCCGTTTCCTGACCGCGTTCTTGACCGACTGCCATTCGCCGATGCCCTCAGGCCAGAATGTCCTCGTCCTCGGCTCGTCGCCCGTGTAGGCCGGCCAGACATAGGCGGCCACATCGTATTTTTTAGCCATGATTCTCCTCCGTCGCACACCAGCGGGCGATCCTGGCGATCAGGTGAAGCGGCACCGTCTCGCCGATCGGGATCTGCCACGCGCCTTTGCTGGTCTTGTAGCTGGCCAGTTCGTCAGCAAAATGGGCGATGGCCTGGTCGCCCGGATAGATGCCGATATGGTTCTTGAACGCCGCGAAGTGGATCATGTTGCGGTTTTGCCAAAAGGTCGGCATTTGCCAGGAGATGCGCTCGCTGGCCTCGGGCAAAGCCTGGCGCAGCGTATCCCGGATCTGGTTCAGGAGAACCTGTACCGGTTCCGGCTGCGCAGCGATATAGTCTGTCACGCTCCGGGGCCCGTCCTGGCAAAAATGGTTTTGGTTTTTCTTCTTGAACGACCGCCCGCAGGTTGGGCATTGCCACATGGCGCTCACCTCTTTCTTTCCGCAAGCGTCACACCGACCCAGTCGCCAGGCCGCTTGCCGATCCTGGCCCGGATAGCCTTGCTGAGGCCGATGATGTGGCCGGGCGTGCCCATCCGAACTACCTGCCCGTCGTACGGAACGCCGTCGAAGGTCGCGTGGACGAGAACCCGGCCTTTGCCGTAACGTGCTTTCACGTCAAAGGGGATGGCAACATAGGCGCCGTCCTGGCCGGGAACCGGCTCGATCCGGGCACGAAAGGCCAGCAGGCCGGGGTTTCCGTCCGCCCGGTCGAGCAGGCAGGCCGCCAGCTTATCCGGAAAATTGACAGTCATGCCGTCGACGCCAAAGTCCAGCGCCTTTTCCATCAGGAACGGATCGGCAACGCCCCAGGCCCGGACCGAGAAGCCCTGCCGCTTGGCCTGGCCGACCAGTTCCGGCGTCAGGGTCGCCGCCCGCGGGCAGATCTGACGGATACCGATCGCCGCCAGGCGCGCCAGCACGTCGCTGTCGATCTGTTCGGTCAGAAAACCCAGGGAGATATCCGGATCGAGCCGGCGGACTTCAGCCAGGCTCTCCCAGTCAAACGAGGTGACGACAACCTGGCTGCGGCAGCCGTGCCGGGCGATGGACTCCAGGACGGCCCGTTCGATCCCCGTTTGCTTGATCTCAAGCGCCAGATGTACTTCGAGGCCGGAAAAAGACGCCAGGAACGCGTCCAGGGTCACGATGGCCTCGTTTTCATATCGGGGACCCATGTGACGGCCGAAGTCGAGCTTTTGCAGTTCGCTATAGGTCAGGTCGCTGACTTGCCGATCCAATCCGACGATTCGCTTCAGGGTCTTGTCGTGAAACAGGACCAGGACCCCATCGGCTGTTCGCTGAATGTCGGTCTCGATGCCGTTGGCCCCCATTTCGAGCCCCAGGCGAAAAGCGGCCATGGTGTTCTCCGGCGCCTGCTCGGAAGCGCCGCGATGCGCGTAGTTGATCAAGCCTGCCTCCTCCCCGTCCGCACGGCACGGCCGGTGCGCGGACGTGTGCTGCTTAACCCATTATAACGGACGGGACACGGCCTTGCACGAGCCGTTAAGGCAGAGGAAAGCCGGCCGCTTCTGATCAGCGGCCGGCTCCTGTCCAGGTAACCCGGGGTGCGTTTAGATGGTTCTGCCGATCGCGTTGCCGGCCCAGATCGCTTCAAGGACCTTGGCGGGCTTGCTGGCGTCGCCGATAACCTTGTGCGTGTAGCCCAGCTGACGGACCATGTCGGCTGCAGCCGTGTTGCTCCTGGCGCCGGTCGCCATGACGACTGCCTCGCAGGGGAGCTTGACTGTTTCGCCGTCCTTGCAGAAGGCAATGCCGTCGTCTTCGATCGCGACACACGCCGCGTTGACATGGGTTGCGATGTTGTGCTTGCTGATAAAGGCAACCGCATAGGGCCGAATATACATCTCAAGATCCTTGCCGATCTCATCGAGCATTTCGAGGATGGTGACCGTCTTGCCCTGCTCGGTCAGGATTTCAGCCGCCTCAAGGCCGACCAGACCTCCGCCAACCACGACGATGTTCCTGGCCGCCAGGTAGTTATCCGTCGCGATAACGCTGCGCGCCTCGAAGACATGCGGCTTGTCGGCGCCTGGGACGGCCGGGATATAGGGGTCCGATCCGGTGGCCACGACGACGAAATCGGGGTCGAGGGCTTTGATCCGCTCCGGAGTCGCGGCGGTGTAAAGGCGGATATCCACACCGGCCTTCTGTGCCCGGTAGCCCATATGAACGGCAGCCTCGGCGAAAACTTTCTTATGCGGGGCAAATCCGGCCAGCAGGTACTGACCGCCGAGCTGGGCGGTTTTCTCAAACAAAGTCACCGCGTGTCCGCGCTCTGCGGCAACCCGGGCGGCTTCCAGTCCGGCAGGGCCGCCGCCGACCACCAATACTTTTTTCTTTTCCAGAGCCGGCTTGACGACGACTTGCGCCTCGTACCCGGCTGCCGGGTTGAACACGCAGGACACGCCGTGCCCGGCAAACATCCGTTCTACGCAGCCCTGGTCGCAGGATACGCAGCGGACGATGTCGTCGACGCGATCTTCCATGGTCTTTTTAACAAAGTCCGGGTCCGCGATCTGGATCCGGCCCAGCGAGACAAAGTCGGCCTTACCGGTGGCGATGATTTCTTCCGCGAGGTCCGGACTGGTGATGCGCCCGGCGACGATCATGGGAACATTAGTGTTCTGCTTGATCCGGGCGGCGTTGGCGACATTGACGCCGATCGGAAAATAATAAGGCGGTACTGTGTAGGGCATGGCGCCGTAACAGCCCTGGGATATGTCAAAGGCGTCGACACCAGCTTCCTCATAACGTTTAGCGGCCTGGATGGCATCCTCCAGCACGATGCCGCCCGATACATTTTCACTGGCGCTCATGCGCATCAGGATCGGGAAATCCCGGCCGACCTTGGCCCGGATGTCGCGGATCACATCGCAGCCGAAGCGGGCCCGGTTCTCCAGGCTTCCGCCGTATTCGTCCTCGCGGGTGTTGGAATAGGCGTTCAGGAAGCAGTCGATCAGGTAACCGTGCGCGCCGTGCACTTCAATGGCGTCGTAGCCGGCCTTTTTGGCGCGCAGGGCGGCGTCGCCGTACGACGCGATCACTTCCTTGATTTCCGCGACGGTCATGGCATGGGGCGTTTCGCAGATCATGGGGCAGGCGATCGCGGACGGTGCCCACGGTTGGCCGTCAAACGGTTTTCCAGATGTCTGGCGTCCGCCGTGCCACAACTGGATGCAAGCCTTCGCACCGGCCGCCTTGATCGCCGCGGCCAATGCCGCGAGGCCTGGGATAAATTTGTCATCGTAGATGCCCAGCAGTGCAGGACCGCTTGTCGTGACATGGACACCGGCGATTTCAACGATATTCATGGCACAGCCGCCCTCCGCCCGCCGGACATGATAATCGATCAGGCGCTGTGAAACGGTGCCGTCGACGTTGGGGAACGCCGTTCCCATCGGCGGAAAAATGGTTCGGTTTTTCAATTCCAGTGTTCCGATTTTCCCCGGGGACAGCATTTGCGTGTAACTCATTAAATCAACCTCCGTTTTGCGTAATCGCGTTGGACTTTGCTCTCCACAGCCTTGGTGTAAACGTTACCGGCACCGCATTGACCGACTTGCGCTAACCAGAACGATAAATAAGACTGCGGTAATACAATTATATCACCGAGGTATTATTTTCGCAACATTTTGATCGAACAGGCTGGGATGGGTTTCATCCTGGTTAATTTCCTTGTACAATAGATGTGTTCATCGGCCGCCGCCGGAAATGACCTGGGTCTTGACGCATCATTAACAAGGAGTTCAGCTATGAGTACCCCCGCAAACACCGGTAAAAAATACGAGATCCTGAAGCACGCGATTGAGCTTTTCCGGATCCATGGCTATGATCGCGTAACCATCAACCAGATCTGCAAGGCTGCAGACGTATCCAAAACCACGTTCTACTATTATTACCCGGCAAAAGACGCCCTGATCGCTGATTTTTATGACCAGGTCAACCAGTTTGCCCGGGAAAACCTGGTTTCGATCCTGTCGGCCGAGGATGCGGTCAGCCAGCTCTGGCAGATCTGCGAGATGTACATTCGCCCGGTCGCTGAGGCCGGCCATGTCATTGCCAGGGAACTTTATGTATCCAACCTCAAAAACGACGCCCTGGCCATCGCACCGGGGGACATCCTGCTGCGCGACGCGATGATCATGCTGCTGAAGCGCGCCCGGCAAGCCGGTCAGATCGGCAATCCCGCGCCTATTGAACAGCTCTACGACGCCCTGGTGTACCTGATGGACGGAATCAGCTTCATCTGGACAACCAAGAAAGGATCGTATGATCTGATCGAGGGATCCAAAAAGGCGTTCGATACGCTTCTGCTGCCGTCCGCCCGCCAGGAACCTTGAAGGCGCACGGCGGGTCAAGGCAGCTCTTGTGTTCATGGTATAATGCCTTTATGAGACCCATGAACCGGACGGCCAGGAGCACGCTGTGAGCCTATTTCAGAATATTCCGGAAAACCTTTTTTCCGTACTCAGTTCGCCGAACCGCGCCCTGTATGTTGAGGCGCTCTTTGCGCTGCGCGAAGCGTTCAAGCGCGAAATCACGATCGAGCGCGACGTCCTGCTCCTGATGCTGGCGGACCGCCTGGGCGAACAGGTGTTCAACTGGCAGGAAGACGATTGGCTTCCCGGCGCGGAACCGGAGCAGCCGGTCTCCAGCCTGGGCGATCTGGCCCGGGTGCTGCTGCGCCGGCTGGAACAGACAGGCTGGCTGGAAATCGAGTACAAGCAAACCAGCTTCGACGAGCTGATCACGCTGCCCCCCTACGCGGTCGCTATCCTGGACGTGCTCTGGTCCCTGACCGAAGACGCGCAGCAGGAATACGGCCGGCATGCCTTTTTCGCCTACACGATGCTCAAGTCTGCCGATGCCCTGCGCCGGGGCGAGCCGGACCAGAGCCGTCTTGACGAGGCCTGGATGGCCCTGGAACAGGCCGCCCGGGAAGCAGAAAAGCTGCTCGACGCGCTTAAGACGCTGCGCAACAACATCCGGCGCTACCACCGGCGGCTCAGCGAGGCCATCAGCACCGAGGCGATCCTCAAGGGCCATTTCGACGAGTTCCAGGTGCTGGTCAACGAGCGCATCTACCATCCGCTCAAGACGCGGGACGCGGTCCAGCGCTACAAGGTGCCGGTGCTGGGCCTTTGTGACAGCCTGCTGTCAGACGCCGGTTTCCTGAACCAACTGGCTGCCAACGCCGAGCAGGAGCCCGCCCTGGCCCACGAGCAGCTGTTCCAATGGCTGCGGCTCGTGTATGACGTGTTTGACAGCGTCGACGCGCTTTTGGGCGACATCGACCAGAAAAACCGGGCCTATACGCGCGCGTCGGCCGACCGCCTGCTCACCATGCTCAACGAGGAAGAAAACATGCGCGGCTACCTGATCAAGCTCATCGCCGGCGCCAGGCATCTGACGCCGGATCGGCGGCAGGTTCTCCTGCAAAGCCCGGTCCTTTTCCACCAGGGCGCCTTGGGCCGCGATTCGCTTTACATGCGGGCGATGCCGCGCATCAACAAAGATGAAAAACCTCTGGCGATCGACCCCGCTGCCGAGGCCGGCAGCCTGCAGGCACAGCAAGGGCATGCGATCGAGCAGTTTTTGCGCGACACCGCCAACCGCTATTCCCAGCAAAGGGTGATCGACTATGTGCTGGGCCTGCTCGAAGGCCGGGACACGATCGGCAGCGAGGAGATCGAACTCGTTTCCGACGAGGCGTACATCTTGACCTTGTTGGCCGTTGTCCGGCAGTACGAACGGCAGATGCCCTACCAGATCCGCCTGGCCGAACCGGCCAGGATGACCGGAAACGGACCTTATCGCGTGCCTGTCATGACGATCAGCCGCAAACAAATCCGCGAGGTGAACCCCCATGATTGACGCCCAGTGGCTGGAAAATTACGACAAGCTCAGCAGCGCCGACCGGGACCTGTTTGCCCGCGAGGTCAACACCTTGCTGGCACGCACGTTCCTGGTCCGCGACCGCTTCGACAGCGCCGTCGGCGAAATCCGGGCCTCTGCCGCCTACCGTTTCGTCGACCGGCATTTCGACTTGTTCTCCGACTACCTGGCCCTGGCTGGCTGGCACCTGGTCAAGGACCGCCATTACGGCGTGATCTATGTCGAAAGCGACTACGGCCAGAACAGGCGCCGACTCAATTTGTTCCAGACCCTGGTCCTTTTTTGCCTGCGCCTGATCTACGACGAAGAGCGCGAAAAGCTGACACTCAGCAATGAAATCCAGACCACCTCGTTTGAAGTGGCCGCGCGCCTCATGAACCTGGAGGCGCGTCGCAGGAAGCCGGCCGACCGCGACATCCAGGAAGCGCTCAAGCTCTTGTCCCACCACCAGGTGATCCAGAAAATCGACGGCAGCTGGACCGACGAACAAGCCCGGCTGCTTATCCTCCCTTCCATCCTCTTTGTTCTGCCCAACCAGAAGATCGCCGACGTCTACCGTCAGCTCAACCCCTCTGACGGTGAAGACAAAGAAGAACCCCAGCCGGAAGAGGCCGACCTGGAAGCCGACGCCGATTTCGGCGATGAGACCTGGCAGACGGAAAGCGAGGAAAAAGGAGATCTATGGCCAAGCACCTGAAACGCGTCCTGCTCATCCACTGGCACTTCTATACGCACCAGCTGATCGAACTGGACCAGATCAACTTCCTGACCGGCAAGACCGGCGTCGGTAAGACGACCATCATCGACGCGCTGCAGGTTGTCCTGCTCGGTGACACCAACGCCCGCCGCTTCTTCAACAAGGCCGCCAACGAAAAGTCCGAGCGGACACTGGAAGGTTACCTGGCCGGCGAGTACGGCGACGACGGCGACCGGGCCAGCCGCAGCCTGCGCCAGGGCCGTTTCAGCAGCATTGTCGCCTGCGAATTCCAGGACAGCGAAACCCAACGCATGTTTACCGTCGGCAGCGTGTTCGACAGCTACGATGTCGGCAAGTGGGCCAACCAGTGGTTTATCTTCGGCGACCGGATCCCGGAGCACCATTTTATCGGCCAGGACCAGACCCCGATGGACATCGGCCGTTTCCGGGCCTGGATCCGCCACCTGCCCGAGCGGACGCGCTACCAGCTGCCGGCCTCCAACCAGCAGTACCAGAACCAGCTGGCCGCCTACCTGGGCGGTTTGAAAAAAAACTACTTCACCTTGTTCCGCCGGGCCGTCGCGTTCACCCCGATCCAGGACATCACCAGCTTTATCACCGACTATATCTGCGAGGCGGACCGCTCGATCGACATCCACGAGCTCAAGGAGAACCTGCGCCATTACCGGCGGCTGGAGCTGCAAGCCGCCCAGATCAAGGCCCAGGTCAACCATCTCCGCGAGGGCATCGACCTGTACCGGGAATACCAGAATGAAGCGGCCAACCATCGCCTGTTCAGTTTCCTGGTCCGCCGCGGCGAGCAAGCGGACATCCTGGAACAAGTCAAGGCCAAGGAACTGGAACTGGCCGAGCAGGAAGCCCGGCTGGCCGGTCTGGTCGAGCAGCTCGCCCGGCTCGATGAGGAAATGCACGGCCTGCAGTCCGACCTGGCTGACCTGGAGCAGGAACGCTATGGCAGCGACTTGTACAAGAAACTGCAGGACTTGCAGGAAAACATCGCCCGGACACAAGACACGATCGACGCGATCGAACGCCAGTCTGCCACGGCCATCGCCTACATCCGCCAGAAAGCCGGGCAGTTCGCCCGCGCTGCCGAACAGGCCGCTCATCTGGCCGGACAGGTGGCCGGTACGGGTAACGAGCCGCCCGATCCCGGCCTTGCTGCCGAAGCCAGCCGGCTCGAGGAAGCCCTGGCGCAGCCGGGTCTGGGCCTGGCAGCGCCGGCCGCCGAGCTTGCAAAGGCCTGCCGGACACTGACCGGTCTGGACGAGCAGGCTGCGTTACGTCAGCTGGGCGACCTGGCCGGGTCGCTGCGCCAGCTGGCCGGCCGCATGAAGCAGTTCAGCGGGGCCGCCGCGTACAGTGCCCATATGCTGGAAAGCAAAAAGACAGATGTCAGCCAGGCGCTGCAGCAGGCCAAAAAACAGCTGCAGGAACTGAACCAGGGCATCAAGCAGTTCCCCAACCCGGGCATCAAGCGGCTGCAGGCCTTGCTGGAAAGCGAGCTAAGCGCACGCTACGGCCGGCCGATCCCCGTCTGGATCATCGCGGATGAGCTGGAGATCGCCCAGCCGCGCTGGACAGACGCACTCGAAGGCTACCTGCACACGCAAAAATTCTATCTTCTGGTCGAACCGGCTTGGTTCGAAGAAGCCCTGGTCCTCTACGACGAAGCCAAAGGCCGCCTCAACCTGTACGACATCGGCCTGATCGACATCGAGCGCCTGGGGGCGGAAAAACCGCTGGCCCGGCCCGGATCGCTGGCGGAGAAGGTCCGGACGGACAACCCCCTGGTCCGGCTGTTTGTCGACTATGTGCTCGGCGACGTCATTTGCTGCGACCGGACAGGCGATCTGCGGCGCCACCGCAAAGCCATCACGGACAGCTGCATGCTCTACCAGAATTTCGTCGCGCGCCAGCTCAACCCGGCGCGCTACCGCGACCGGACCATCGGCAAGAGCGCCATTCGCGCCCAGATCGCAGCCCTGGAGAAAAGGATCGTTCTGCTTGACCGTTTCCAGGCCGCAGCTGCCACGCTTGGCGGTCCGCTGGCGGACTGGGCGGCCCTGGGCGGCTTCGGCGAATACGAGACCGACACGCTGGCGACCACGCTGGGGCAGCTGGGCGAAAAGCACCATCTGACTGAAAGGTTGACGGCGTTGAAGCAGGAACGATCGGCCCTGGACTTGTCATGGCTGGATCGCCTGATCACGCGAATCGGGCAGGTTAAAGGCCTGCTCAAGGAAAAAGAGGCGCTGCATCGCGACCTTTTAGCCAACCGCTACAAGCAGGAAGCCGGGATCGGGCTGATGCGCGATCAGGAGCTGCCGGAACTAAACCGGCAGGCAAACGAGCTGTCCGACGCGATCCGGTCCCATTTCAGTGCGAACTGGCTTGAGGAAACCGGCGAACCGCGTTTTGCGGCCGAATACAGCCAGCGCGGCAGCGGCCAGGCTGTGCGTAACGCCTTCTTCTCGCCGCAGAACCGCAGCGAAAGCCAGAAAAAAGTCAAGTGGGAGCGTGTCCTGACCAACCGGGCCGAATTCAACCGCCTCTACCAGGCGTCGGTCAGCATCACGGCCGAAAACAACAGCGCCTTCGAACAGCGCCTGGCCCGCCTGGAGCAGGAGAAGCTGCCGGAATACCTCGAGCAGATCAAGCAGGCGCAAAAACTGGCCTACGAGCAGTTTCAGTCCGATTTTCTCGGCAAGCTCAAGGAAAGCATCGACGCGGTGACCGAGAACATCCGCGGACTGAACCGAACCTTGAAAGACCGCAGCTGGGGCAACGAGCGCTTCCAATTCGTGGTGGAGCCTGACCCCAACTACCGCCGCTTCTATGACATGATCATGGACGATCTGCTCATGCAAGGTTATTCGATCACCTATGCCGCGTTCCGGGAAAAGCACGGGGAGACCATCGACGAGCTGTTCCGCCAAATCCTGGCCGTCGACGACGACGTTTCCGGCGACAAGCGCAGCGAGCTGGACCGCAACATCGACGCCTACTGCAATTACCGGACCTACCTGCGCTTCGATCTGCACACGATCGACGAGAACAACGAAGTCCAACGCCTGTCGCGCACCTTGCGCAAGAAATCAGGCGGCGAGACGCAGACCCCGTACTACATCGCCATGCTGGCTGCCTTTGTCCAGCTCTACCGCATCGGCGACCGCAATCGAAGCTGCCTGCAGCTGATCATCTTCGACGAGGCCTTCAGCAAGATGGACGGCGAGCGGATCCGCGAGAGCATCCGGCTGCTCCGCCGGATCGGCTTCCAGTGCCTGATCTCGGCGCCGCCGGACAAGATCGCCGACATCGCGCCGCTGGTTGACCGGAATATTTGCGTGCTCAAAGACCGTCACCGCTCCTTCCTGGCCTATTTTGACAAGCAGGACATCGCCCGCATTGAGGGCGAACTGGGCAGTACGGAGGCTGACGATTAGCGATGGACATCGCACGGCGCCTGTTGGCGGATCTGCTTCAGAAGTACGAGTCGAGCAAAGCATTTGCCTCGTCAGAACCCGTGCTGCGCCGCGTTCAGCTGAATGTCTACAAGGGCGAGTTCGAGCCATACGACATCGAAGACTACGAGCGCAAGGTCCATATCCACCAGATCGTCGCAAAGCTGCGCGAGGAGGACCTGATCGACTACAACTGGATGCGCGGCGAGGAGAACCACATCCTGCATCGCGTCTGGCTCAATCTCGACCAGATTGACGCCGCCTACCAGCGGGCCGGCCTGGTATCGCCCAAGGCAAATGCCGAGCGTGTCCGTGAGGCACTCGACCTGGCCTGGACCGATTTTCTGCGCGCCGGCGAAGCCCGCGCGGCAGAGTCCATCGCCTGGATCGGCATTGTTCTGACGGACATGCGCCAGGTTCTGGCCAAGCGCCAGCGTTTGGCGTCGCCGCTGCCCACGTCCCCGGACCAGGCCCTGATGCTGGTTGCAGCTCTGCGCGGCCTGATCGCCCTCGGGTTATCGGGACAGGCTGAAATGCCCGAGCGTGTCTTCAGCATCCAGATCTACGGCGACAGCAAGGCGTTCGCCCAGCAGGTGCGCACCCGATTGGCCTCCCTCGTCCGCCGCTATCTCTTGCCCGGCCTGCTGGGCTATCCGGCCGACCGTATGGATGATCTGGAACTCTCGGAGGACGACCTGCTCGGGCTGGTCAATCTGAGCCGATCGCCGGAAATTTTCGAATGGTCCGGCCCGCTGGTCCTCGTGCGCGGAGAGCGCCGTATCGATGGCGGTTTTTTCCCGCTGTGCGGCACGCTGAGTGCCGCCGAACTGGACGGCTTGACCGTTGAACTGCCGCCGCAGGTCCGGCGCGTCCTGTTCGTGGAGAACCGGACCAATTTTCACTACCTGGTGCAGCAGCGCGGCCAAAACGCTGACTGGCAAGACGCGCTGCTGATTTATCACGGGGGCTGCTTCAGTCCTGCCAAGGGGCGTTTTTTCCAGCTTGTGCGGCAAGCCGTCGAACGGGCGGCCGCCAGCGGGCAGGACCCCGTCGCCATCTACCACTGGGGCGATATCGACCTGGGCGGTTTTATCATCTTCAACCGGCTGCAACACAGCTTCTTCCCTGACCTGCGGCCCTGGCACATGGACTGCCATGACCTGATCCGCAGCCTTGGCCAGGCCCAGCCGATCAGCAAGGCTTATGCGGAGCGCCTTAAGGCGCTGCTCGCGGACGAGCAGTTTACCATGTTCCACGATGTGATCCGCCTGTCGCTGGAACGGGGTGTCCGGTTGGAACAGGAAGCCCTGCTGGGCAAGCTTTAAGCCGGTCGGGCTAGGACGCAGCGGCGCTGAAGAACGCATCGATATTGGCCAGCGGTGCCTGGGGCGGAATATCGCAGCCTGAAGACAAGACAACGTTCGGGTGACCGGCCATTTGGCGCTTCAGGAGCCGCGTGGCATCGGCGACCGATTGGGGCGTGCCGTGGGTGAATTGGCCGGCCGGGTCGATGTTGCCCATCACCAAACGGTCAGACGGCACCTGGCCGATGATGTCCGATAACGAGACGGCGTTGCCGAAATGAAAAGCCCGGGCGCCGGTGGCAACAATTTCGGGGATCAGCTGGCGCACCTGGCCGCAATTGTGATAAACCACCAGGAAATCGTCGTCCTGTACCGCGGTGACGATGCGCGTGACATACCGGGCGGAAAAATCCCGATTCCAGTCCGGCGGCAGCAAACCGGCCGCCGGTTCTGCCATGACGATGCCGTGGGAACCTGCCTGTCTGAATGCCTGTACATAGTCCGTGAGGAACCGGGTGGTTTTTTCGAGCAGTGCGTGGACCATCTCCGGCTCATCGGTCGCCAGGTACATGATTTCGGTCAATCCCGCCAGGCGGGCAGCCAGGGAGAACGGGCCGATCACACCGGCGAGGACCGGCCGGTCCGTGATCTGGCGCACGGCCAGCTCGATCGCGCGGATGCTTTCACCGGTCCTGCCTTCGCCTGGACGGGGGATCGCAAGCTGCCTGACATCCGTTTCGGATTCAATCAGGTGTCCTGTTATCACCGGCACGTCGTCATCTGGCATGATCGTCCGGGCGCCGAAAGCTTCCGCTTCGACCGAAAGATCCATGCAGCTGACCGATGCGAGCGTCGGATAGCGGTCCGCGATCGCCTTCATGCAGCGAGCCTGCACGTCACCTCGCTGCACCACGTCCCGCACCGTTGCCCCGATCAGGCGTGCACCGGGGAATGAAAGAACCGGCAGGGGCTTTTTTGCAGGATCCGCGATCACTTGTTCCTGCCACTGTTTCATTGATATATCCATATTCCAAGCCTCTCTTCTCCATGCTGTTTTTATCATATGCCCACAACCGGCGCACGACACGCACTTATCGGACATATTTGGCAAATTTTTGCTCATTTGTTCGATTCCGGATCCGGCGGCACAGGCCCAAATCACGAAAAAACATAGCATGGGGCCGTTTGTGCTAAGATGCTCCTATATTTCAATGGGAGGTACACATGAAACAGATTTGCGTCATATGCCTGGCCGTCGCTCTGGCTGCGCTGACCGCGTCATGCAGTGCTCCCGCAACCATGACAACCACCACCAGCCAGGTCGCCGCCTCTTCGTCCGCACCGGCCGCAACGAAATCGCCCGGCGTGACCAGCCCCGCCATGACGGTCTGGTACAGGCAGAAAACGATCGAAGACGTCATCGGCCCGGATCTTCCAGCGGGTGAATATGTCCTGGTCGCGGATGCGTTCGGCACCCCGGGCCGGTATGCGCTGTACACCTACAACGAAAACAGCGAGGAAAGAGATGATCTCATTGTCGAACAGGCCTTCGATGCCTGCGTGCCGGTCACACTCGAGAAAGGGCAAGTCCTGGTCTCAGAAAATCTCTTAATCTACAAATCACGTGATATGGAGCCGGTAAAGGACAGCGAAGGCCGCTATCTGGCCGGCCTGTACAAGGTGGGCCGGGACATTCCAGCCGGGTCTTATGCCATCCGCGCATATGATAACGCGCAGCTGAGCTGGACGCGTGTTGCCGTGCTGAAGGACCTCGACAACCAGTCGGGTTCTCTGATCCGCCAGGACCAGGTGGACCGATCCAAATCCGTTCAAATGACGCTTGAAGATGGCCAGTATCTCCTGATGCGCAACAGCTACGCCGTTCCGGACTGACGATTTTTCCGTCTGGCGGCCAAGGCATAGGCCTCGCCCAGCCAGTCCGCCAGCTCCGGATCCAGTTCCGCTTCGTCCTGGAGCAGGACATGGTGCGTCCAGCGCCCCGGGTATGACTCTGCCGCGCCGACTACCCGGCTTGATTCGAGGCGATGGCTAAGCCCGAACGAAATAACGAGGTAGTGGTCCGGCCGTCCTTTGACGGTGCGGACAGGAAGCCAGGCCGCCGCGAACGGGTGTCCATGGTCCAGGCTGACCTGGCTTTTTTGCACCCGCAGCGTCGTTTTGGGGAACTGCGGCAGCATCCAGCGGATCAAGGCCTGGCATAGGGCCAGTTCTGCCGGTTTTCCGGCAAAATAGCGTTCCAAGGCGTTTTCGCAATCATGAGCCACGCTGATTCAGATCCTCCAGCAGGCGGCCAAGACGCTCGAGGCAGGCTGTCTCGCGCGACCGGGCTTCGCGCAGACGCCCGACCTTCTCATCAGCCGGCAAAGCCTTGTCGGATACCCGAGCAAGATTGTCGGCGATCGCCAGGTAACCGGTTTCAAGGTCTGCGGCATAGGGAGCCGCCTCCGGCAAGGCTTCGGCCAGTTCCCTGGCATACCTGGCGGCAAAGCGGCGGCACTCAGACCAGACCTGGCCGTTCCACCAGTTGCCGTGACCGCCGCCATACCCGTCTTCGACCGCCTTGATCCAGGCGTCGTATGCGGCCAGCCCGCTGTGGTAGCCGTTCTCGTGACTGGCATGCTCATTCGGGTCCAGGGCCCAGCGCAGACTGGCTTTGACCGCAGTCAAAAACGGCGCCGGCCGAACCCGGGCAAAGGTCAGGAACGTGACATGAATCTCCGCTCCCATTTCCTGCCAGCTGCCAAAGGTCAGGTGCCCGGGCGGAAAGTCTATGCCCGGCCAGGGCTGGCTGGTCAGAAAGCCGGTCTCGTCGCTGCCTGTGATCAGCTGGTATTCCAGGTTGACAAGGCCGCACGGTTCGCCCCGGTCGAGCCGGCCGAGCAGATCGGCCTCGACGGCGCGCCGTTCCTGTGCCGTGCTGTCGCTTCCCATGAAGGCGCTTTCTGTGATCTGGATGCCGACATGGCTGAGCGTCTGGTAAAAAGGTTTGCGGTCCCAGCAGTAAGGCCCGCTGGGGCATAGCGTATCGTGGATGTTGATCTTGAACGCGTGACCGCTTAAACCAAACAGCATGGCGTCGCTGACGGGCAGGCTATATGCGTCGGCAACGGCGCGCACCACGCCCATCAGGGTCGTGTTGAACGGCGGCACACGGGCAGCAAGCAGCATATTCTCACCCTCCTGTCTTTAGATAAACGTCTCTTGGGTTCCTCTTATCTCCATTCTAATACGCTGACGCGCCCGGGACAACGCACGCAGGTCCGTGTCCTGCATCACGGCAGGGATGGCTGTGCCGTGCTACGTTTATTTAGACGACGTGTAAGCATGACAAGGAGATGGTCGATATGCGTCAAACCGAATCAGGCCTGGATCAGGCCAAGCGCAGCGAACTGCTGCGGATTATGCAAAGCCGTTTCGAAAATCACCCGGAACGGCATCCGGATTGTACTTGGTCCGATGTCATCGGGCAACTGGAACAGCATCCGGACAAACTGCATTCGCTGTACGAAATGGAACAAACCGGCGGCGAACCGGACGTGTTCAGCCGTGACCGGGAATCCGGCGCGATCCTGTTTTTTGATTTTTCTCCCGAAAGCCCGACCGGACGGCGCAGTCTCTGCTACGACCGTGCAGCCTGGCTGGCGCGCAAGGCAAACCGCCCCGAGAACAACGCTGTCGATATGGCGGACGTCATGGGCGTCGACTTACTGACCGAAGACCAGTACCGGGCCTTGCAGCAACTAGGATCGTTCGACACACGCACCTCGAGCTGGATCACAACGCCGCCTGAAATACGGCAGCTCGGCGGAGCGCTCTTTTGCGACCGGCGCTACGATACGGTTTTCGTGTACCACAACGGAGCCGATTCGTATTACGCCGCCAGGGGCTTCAGGGCCGCGCTGCGGGTGTAGGCCGGGCGCGCACGAGCGACACGACGCGCGCGGTAACCTGGTCAACCTCTTCAGGGCTGGTCATCCGGCCCAGGCTGAACCGAACCGCTCCCCGGCTGCGCGCGGCAGGCAGCCCCATCGCCTGCAGGACAGGCGAGACGGCCGTTTCGCCCGCGTGGCAGGCAGATCCGGTCGAGGCGGCGATTTCGGGCATGCGCGATAGCAGTTCCTGGCCGTTCCAGCCGGAGAAGCTGACGTTGAGCATATTGGGCAAGCGCTCGGTCGGATGGCCGTTCAGCATAACCTGGTCAGCCAGGCCATCTTTGAGTTGGGCCCAAAACGATGCGGTCAGATTTGCCAGAGCCGGATTGCCGACCTGGCGCGCGGCGATCGCGCAGGCTTCGCCCAGGGCGACATCCCCGATGACATTTTCGGTCCCGGCGCGCAGGCCGCGTTCGTGGCCGGCACCGTGGATCAAGGGTTCGATTCCGATGCCGCGGCGGATAAACAGAGCGCCGATGCCTTTGGGCGCATACAGCTTGTGTCCGGCGACACTGAGCAGGTCGACACCCAATTCCCCGACATCGGTCGGTATCTTACCGACAGACTGGGCGGCGTCCGTATGAAACAGCGCGCCAAACCGGTGGCTGATGGCCGCCAGCTGGCGGATCGGCTGAATCGTGCCGACTTCGTTGTTGGCGTGCATGATGCTGACCAGGATCGTCTGGTCGGTCATCGCCGCCTCAAGGTCGTCAGGACAGACCCGCCCGGTTGTGTCAACCGGCAAGCGGACGATGTCAAAACCTTGCTGTTCCAGCCAGGCGCAGACCTGGAGCACAGAAGGATGCTCGATCGCCGACGTGATGATCCTCGGGCCGCGCGCGCGATCGTGCCATGCCACGCCCTTGATCGCGGCGTTGTTGGCTTCGCTGCCGCCGCTGGTAAAGCAAATCTCATCCGGCTGGGCCTGGAGCAGGCCGGCAACCTGCCCGCGCGCCTTCTCCACCGCTTCCCTGGCGATGCGGCCCTGGATATGATCGCTGGACGGATTGCCGTAATAGCTGGAAATAAAGGGCAGCATGGCCTGCCTTACGGCCGAATCGATCGGGGTTGTCGCGTTGTAGTCGAGGTAAATCATCGGCAGCACCGCCTTCTTGGCCTCTCTTGAGACGCCTGGTCCCACTGTACCGCGGGCCGGTGCGTGCTGTCAAACAGCTTTGTCCCTCAATGCTTGTGCCGGTGGTGCAGGTCGGGGGTGTGCGCATGCCGGTGGACAACGGCTTCATGGGTGTGCAGGTGACTGTGCTCCCCGCTGACGGCAGGTTCGTGCGTATGGGTATGGTGGCCATCCTGGTGGCTGTGCTTGTGCTCGTGCGCGAAGGCCTCATGGGCGTGGGAATGGCTGTGTTTTTCACTGACTGCCAGATAGGTGCCCAGCCCCATGATCAGCAGCGCGGCCAGAAACGTGCCGGTAACGGCCTCGCGCAAAACGAGCCACGCCAGCAGAACCCCGATGAACGGCGCAGCGGCGTAGTAAGCGCTGGTCCGGGCGGCGCCCAGCTCCCGCTGGGCCCTGATGTAGAAGAAGATGCTAAGGCCGTACGCGACAAAACCCAGGAGCAGGGCCAACAGGACTTGGGGCCAGCTGCCGCCGATCTCCCGCATCGCGAAGGCAATCAAGAGCGAACTGAAGCCGGATCCAAATCCCTTGATCACGACGATCTGCAGCGGGTCTTTGAGCGACAGCACGCGCGTCAGGTTGTTTTCCAATCCCCAGCAGATACTGGCCAAAAGGACAAAAACCGCTCCGGGCATCATCCTGATCTGCCCGATGTCGCCGATCGACAGCAGCACGCTGGCCACGGTGATCAGGAAAATGGCCAGCCACATCCGCCTGCCGATCGCCTCCCTGAAAAAAAACAAGGCGATCAGGGACGTGGCGACGATTTCGAAATTGTTGAGCAGGGCGACGCTTTCGGCCGTGGTCAGCTTCAGCCCGAGCATCAGGAAAATAGGGGCGGCGCTGTCGAGCAAAATCATCCCGACGACGGCCGGGCGTTCCCTTTTGGTCAGTCGGGCTTCGAGCTGCTGACGCTTGCCGAGAAGACGTCCGGCGTTCACCGCGAGCATGCCCAGTCCGGCCCCGAGATACAAGAGCGCGGCCATCAGGAGCGGCGGGATCTGCTCCAGCAGCAGTTTTGACAACGGCGCACTGGTCCCGAACAAGACTGCGGCCAGGATGGCCATCCCGATGGCTTGTTTCCTTTTCATCGTGACGCTCCCTTCGACGGTCTAGGCTGAAACGGATACCTTTGCGGTTTAAGGCCAGCATACCGCAAGGCATCATGTTCTGTCACGTTCTCAGCGCTGCGGTTCTTGACAGGGCTGGCTGCTTTGCTATAATACATATGAATAGTTGTTCATATGTTTGTTTAAGGAGGGTCCTATGCCGAACGATGTTATTGGTGCCGAGCGCTGCGACTGCGATGTCATCCACGACGATGTTGTCGCCCGGGTCCGCAAAACCATACCCCGGGACGAGACCTTGTTCGACCTGGCCGAGCTGTTCAAGGTTTTCGGGGACTCCACGCGCATGAAGATCCTCTGGGCCCTGGACACCTCCGAGATGTGCGTCTGTGACCTGGCCTACCTGTTCAACATGACCCAGTCGGCAATCTCGCACCAGCTGCGCGTGCTCAAACTGGCCAAGCTGGTCAAGAACCGGCGCGATGGCAAAGTGATTTATTATGCTCTGGACGATGAGCATGTCCGGCAGATCATCGACCAGGGGCTGACCCATATCAAGGAACTGCCGTGAACGGGGCGGATGAAAGATGACTGCTTTAACCAGACAAGAATTCCTGATCGAACACCTCGACTGCGCGGACTGCATCGCCAGGATCGAGCGGCACGTGGCCGGCCTTGCGAACGTCGCCGAGGCCTCGTTCAACGCCGCCACCCGGCTTCTTTCTATCACGCTTCGGGATGCAGGCGGGCCCCAACCGGTTCTGGACGAAATCCAGGCGATCGTCACCAGCGTCGAACCCGGCGCCTTGGCGCACGAGCATCCCCCGATCGAACAAGAGGACCAGAAAGTATGGCTCCTGGAAGGGCTGGACTGCGCAAACTGCGCGTTTAAAATCGAGCAGGCGGTGCGCGGAACCGATGGCGTTCGCCGGGCCAGCGTCGATTTTACGAGCAAAACATTGACGTTTGAGATCCAAGGACGTGCTGACCCGCAGCAGGTCATGGCCCATGTCAGGCAAGCCGCGCTGGATGCTGAGCCCGACATCCAGATCATCGACGCCAAGCGCCGCGATTGGGCGCATTCGGAGGAAAAAACGCCGCGCCGCACCCTCGTCCGGCTCCTAGCCGGCGCGGCTATCTTTTTCGTCGCGCTGCTGGCCAAATTGGACTTCCCGTTCGAGCTGTCGCTCTACCTGGCAAGTTACCTCCTGGTCGGCGGCCCGGTTCTGCTCCGCGCGGGGAAAAACATGTTGCGCGGCCAGCTGTTCGACGAGCACTTCCTGATGAGTCTCGCGACGATCGGCGCGCTGGCCATCCGCGAATTTCCCGAAGCGGTCGCCGTTATGCTTTTTTACGAAGTCGGCGAACTGTTCGAGAGCCGGGCGGTCGGCCACGCGCGCCATGCCATCCGGGCTTTGCTGGACATCCGCCCCGACTACGCCAACCTGAAATCGGACCAGGGTCTGCTCCGGGTCGCGCCGGAACGAGTTGGCGTCGGTGACCAGATCGTGGTCAAGCCCGGCGAGAAGGTTCCGCTGGACGGCCGCGTAACAGAAGGAAGCACGCTGCTGGACACCGCCGCGATCACAGGCGAATCGCTGCCCCGGGATATCGGGGTTGGCGATCTGGTCTATTCCGGTTCGATCAACAAAAATGGGCTCTTCACAATGGAAGTCACCCGGATCTACCGCGATTCGACGGTCGCCCGCATTCTCGACCTGGTCCAGAACGCGGCCAATAAAAAAGCGCCGACCGAGAAATTTATGACCCGGTTCGCCCGCGTCTACACACCGGCCGTCGTCCTGGTCGCGCTGCTGCTGGCCGCGCTGCCGCCCCTGCTGTTGCCCGGAGCCGTTTTTTCCGACTGGCTTTACCGGGCCCTGGCGTTCCTGGTGGTGTCTTGCCCCTGCGCCTTGGTCATCTCGATTCCGCTCGGTTATTTCGGCGGCATCGGCGCCGCCTCGAAGAACGGGATCCTGGTCAAGGGCAGCCACTACCTGGAGGCGCTGACCAAAGCGGATACCGTCGTGTTCGACAAAACAGGCACCTTGACGCGCGGATCCTTCCGTGTCAGCCAGGTACACAGCCGCATGAAAAGCGTCTCAAATGAAGCCTTGCTGAGCCTTGCCGCCCACGCGGAACACTATTCCAACCACCCTATCGCCCGCTCGATTGTCGCGTCTTTCGGTCCGGATCTGATCGAACCGGACCGGATTCGGGATTTTTCGGAAATACCCGGACAGGGCATCGCTGTCACCATCGACGGACAACCTGTTCTGGCCGGCAGCGCCAGGTATTTGGCTGATTCAGGTGTCGCCGTTAAGCCGGCTGACGATCCTGGCACCGTCGTTTATATCGCCGTCGACGGGCGCGATGCCGGATACCTGGTCATCGCGGATGAAATCAAGCCGGATGCCAGGCAAGCCGTTTCTCGTCTGCGTTCCCTCGGCATCGGCCATATCGCCATGCTGACCGGCGACACCGCGGCGATCGGTGAGCAGATCGGACGCGATCTGGGGATCCATGAAGTCTATGCCGGGCTTTTGCCGGAACAGAAGGTCGATCGCCTCGAACAGATCGCGCGCCAGACGCCTAAGGGGCGCAGCGTGGTCTTTGTCGGCGACGGCATCAACGACGCGCCGGTCTTGGTGCGAGCTGACATCGGCATGTCGATGGGCGCACTCGGTTCAGACGCGGCGATCGAGGCCGCCGATGTCGTCCTGATGACCGATCACCCCTCCAAGGTGGCCGACGCTATCCAGATCGCCCGCAAGACCAAGCGGATCGTCTGGCAGAACATCGTTTTCGCCTTCGCGGTCAAGCTGGCTGTCCTGGCCCTGAGCGCAGCGGGTATGGCTTCGCTCTGGGGCGCCGTCTTCGCAGATATCGGGGTGGCCCTGATCGCCATCTTCAACGCCATCCGGGTGCTCAACCATAAAAGCGGCCTGCAGGATGCGCCGCAAGAAAAATAAGGGTGTTCTGCTGACAAAAATATGCAGGGTACGGTAACCTGACGGAACCAGATATTGTCCATGTACCTTATGCGTCAGCTTGCAGTACAGGTTAGGCGATCGTTGCCCGGTTCTTGCCCGCTTCCTTGGAGCGGTACATGGCCCGGTCAGCCCGCTTGATCGCGTCCATGAATCCAAGGTCTGTACGGATGAACCGGACCAAGCCGATCGAGATCGTGATCTTTATCGAACCCATTTTATTCAGTGTCGGGATTTCCAGGCCGGATACCTGATTGAGTAGCTTCGCGGCAAACGCAGCCGTGTCGCTTTCCGGCATGGACGGACAGACCAGCAGGAACTCGTCGCCGCCCCAGCGGCATAAGTGGTCGGAACTGCGGATCTGGTGCGACAGGGCGTCAGATAGTTGCCGGAGCACGGCGTCGCCCTGGTCGTGCCCGTACATATCGTTAATTTTCTTGAAGTCATCAATATCGAACATGAGTATAACACTGTTCTGTCCCGTGATTTTAAACTGGGAGAATAATGACTTCATCAGTTCCTCAGCCGCACGCCGGTTATAGGCCGCCGTCAGGTGGTCAAGGTCTGCTTTTTCTCTGAAGGCCAGGTTTGTCTTGCGAAAATACCATCGCTCCAGCAGGGAGAGCAAAACCAGGGCCACGGCCATCAGGCACGCCGTAACCGCCGCGATGACAAGCACGAGATGCCTGACGCTGCTTGCGCTGGCCACATTTGCCTGGTCGGCGTACGCTTCAATATCGTCCAGGTGCACACCCATGGCGATAATCCAGTTGTACGGCCGATACAGTTTGGCATATGTAACCTTTTCAGATACGATGTCGCTGTCTTTCTTCTTGAAAAAATACGTGAAGAACAGTTCTCCGTCGCGTTTGACCCCTTCCAATTCGGTTAGGTAGGGCAAATTTCCGGCAACATCGGTCATGTCCGTCGAGAGCAGCATCCCTTCTGTTTCTTTCAGGTTGGGATGGATACGCCGAATCGCGTAGTCTTTGCCGCCTTCGTACCGGACGATTTCATTGACCCAGAGGTAGGCATCGTTCGAGAACACGTAGCGATGGATTTCATCCCGCATCTGGTCCTTGACATGTTGATCGATAACCGCTTGGCGAACGAACAGGTTGACATCGTAACGTCCTGTCGTAAAGCGCGAAAAGACTGGTTCTTCTTTTTGCATCGCCAGCAGATCTGCTTCGGACCATTCACGCGCACCGGCACCGCGTTCCGACTGGTAGACAATATTTCGGCTTATCTTATCACGTATCACGGCAGATACTTCCGGGTGTGCCTGGAGAACCTCCCTGCTGTACCCGATGAAAGCCAGGTCTTCTGGCTGGCTGTAGACAGCCAAATGCCGTCGGATTTCTTCCACCGCGCGTGTGAACGAAGCGGTTTGCACCGCAAGCTTGTCTTCGATGGACCGGATGGTGTTGTTAACCGTATCTTTGAGGTAGTCCTTCTTGATCGCGATCATGCTGGCGCTGGCGCGTTCCCTGTAGGATCGGGCGATGTCGCGGATGGCCAGCGAAAACACCACGCTGATCGCCAAGGCGAAAACCAATAAGGTGATGATGATTAGAAGCCGATATCTCCTGCGAATGCTTTCCATGCGCAACCCACCTGGTCATATGCCAATAATCAACTGCACCACGTTCGCGGCGCGCTTATAAACAAGCTACAGAGCAGGTTAAAAATACAAGATAGCCTGGCATCTGTCAAGCCTTGTGCCTGCTTTTCCGCATAGCGGCCGACGGTGACAGCGCCGGAGGCGGTCATGGATTTTTTTCGTCGCGCTTTTGAAGATATGCGTTATAATGGGAAAATGGGCCACGCAGAAAGGAAAACATCTTTTTATATCATCAGCAAAAACCTCCGGCGCAACTGGGTGAATTACGTCTGGCAAAGCCTTGTCGCCGGTTTGTTTATTTTTTTGATCTTTTTCGTGTTGTCCGAGCTGATCGGCGTCGTTGTCCTTGCCAGCATCGGTTCGACGTTCTTTACGGTTTTCGCCCTGCCCAACAACAGGACCGCAAAGCCGCGCAACGTCATCGGTTCGCATGTCGTCTGCATCCTGATCGGCCTCGCCTGCTGCCCTATTGCCTCGGTCAGCCTGGGGGCGGGCATCGCCGTCGGCGCATCCGCTTTCTTCATGGTCATAACGGATACGGAGCACCCGCCGGCTGCGGGGATTGCCCTGGGACTGGCTTTGGCTTCGTCACCTGCGCTGGCCTTTTCCAGCGCGGGATTTGCCCTGGTGGCAGCCTTGTTGGCCTCGGGCCTGAAAAAGCTGCTTTCACCCTGGCTGAAGGATCTGGTCTGAACCGGGAGGTTATCCGGCCAGAGAAGGTTTTTTTATGGTTACCAAGCAAAGCCTTATCGCCAACCTCAAGCAGCAGCTGGAGCCATTGGACTATGTCTATGCGCTCTGGCTGGAGGGTTCGGATGCCAACGGCACAGCAGACGCGTATTCGGATATCGATCTGTGGGCGGATGTAGCGGATGAAAAGGAGCAGGAAGCGATCGCGTCGGTCGAAAGCGCCTTGCGCGGCATCGCGCCGTTCGATTTTTGCCACATCATGACACATGGCCATCCTAAAATCCGCCAGCGGATTTACCACCTGGCGGGCACGGACCCGTACCTGATGATCGATTTTTGCTGGCAGCTGCACAGCCGTCCGCGCGACAGCTACAGCTTTGATCCCGACGACACGATCGAGACGGCCCGGGTCATCTTTGACAAAGACGATGTCATCCGGTTTTGCCCGCGCGACCCGTTAAGCTTCGCAGCGGCGAACCAGGCCCTGCTGGCGGACATGACGTACCGCATGGCCCAGCACATCCGGGTGGTCAAATACGTCAAGCGCGGCCTGTTTCCCGAGGCTTTTGCCGCGTACGGTCAATATGTGCTCGAGCCCCTGGTCGCGCTGCTGCGCGTCATCCACACGCCGGCGCATACCGACTATGGCTTGTTGCATATCTCGAACCATCTACCGCAAGATCTGGCCGCCAGGCTAGCATTCTTTGTTAAGGTCGGCTCACTTTCCGAGATTGAAGACAAAACTGCGTGGGCGAAAACATGGTTTGACGAGCTGAAGGCTATCATAGATCGGACAGAAACGTGAAGACCTGATCAGGAAAGCCCGGCAAGCGGTTCATGCCGGAAGAAACCAGGCATTATGCTTGTCTTGCCCGATGCCGGCCGATGTTATTTGCATAAAGATCGCAGCCAGGCAAGATTTGTCAGTTTCCGCGCGGCCTAGGCGTGTTATGATTAGGTAAAGGGATCAAACCGCCAGGCGTCAGGAGGGGCATATGCATGACCGCGACCGGATTTTGACAGACGAAGACCTTTTTCCATACGCGCCCGAATGTCATGTCCACAATACAGTCGACCGGGGATTTTCACGCGGTTTCGGGGCTCATTTCCACCCGGTTCCCGAGTATTTTGTCGACAGCCATGTGCACTATGCGGCCGGCCGGACCGGGCTGCCGATCCTGGAGGCCGCCCGCCAATACCTGGCCCAAGCAGCCGAACTGGGCGTGAAAAAGCTGGTCCTGATCCCGCCGGTTTGCGTCACCAGCCAAGGAAACGCGTTGATCCGGCCGGATGACGCGCGCATGCTGAACCCGCACCTGGCCCTGCCGCGTAAAGACCGCCGCCTGGCCTGGCTGATCTACCTGCGCCACGATATGCCGGACGAGACATTTGTCCGCGAAGCGATCCAGGCCGGCTGCCACGGGCTTAAGCTGCACATGGCGCCCCTGGTGATCGCGGGTGCCGACTGCCGCTTGTTCCTGAACGCAGCCTGGGATTGTGTCTTCGCGCGGCTGGAGGCGCATAGGTTGCCTGTCCTCTTCCACGTCACGCAGTACCTGGGCGGCAGCCGCTACAAAAACCGGGGCGGGGCGGACCAGAACCTGGTTCGCAACCGCTACTTCAGCGAAGGCTGGGCCCACGGCCTTACCGATACGAACCAGGATCTGCTTGACATGTTCCTCGAATTGGTCCGGCGCCATCCGGGCATTCCCTTCATCGGCGCCCACGAGCTTTACCTCGGCCTGGACCGCCTGGACGACCTGCTGGACCGGCACGAAAACCTGTATGTCGATACGTCCGGCGGTTTCCTGCTCAACGATGACGACGATTTCTATCCCCGGGACCGGGACTTGATCAAGCCATTCGTGCTTAAGCAAGCCGACAGGCTGCTGTACGCCTCAGACGCCGCAACCGAAACGTATGTATCCCAAGACGAACAGCGTGCCCTGCAGCGCTGCCGCATGCGTTTCATCAAGCGGCTGATGTTGCCGGACGAGGCCTTGCAAAAGGTTTGTCACCGCAACGCAGAACGAATCTTTGGTTTTTAGGGCGATTTTCGATCCGGGATACGCTCACCGGTCCGTGCATGTCAGCAGGGGCTTTCGGCACAAACCAGCGATCAGGGCATGGACTGTGGCAGGGATCATCAGCAAACTGCCAAGGAGCATGACCGCGATCTCATATCCTAAAGAGCTGCGCGCGTCGGGGCGGCCGCGCAACCGGTTGAAAAAGGACCCCCAGGGAATGCCCAGGACATTGCCGATCATGATCGCCCGGGCTGCGCCAAGGATGCCATAGGCTTTTACCTGACCGGCGTGCCCGGTCAGCGTATGCCATGCCTGATGCGATACTTTCCCGCGGCTGTCGGCGTAGTGCTGGGCAAACAGAACCGCCTCAAGCGCGTCTTCCAGAACCCCTGACAGGTCGCCGGCGAGCATTTCCCGGATCTCTTCGTGGCTCATCCCGGTTTCCAGGGCCATTTTTGCGGGGGCGTAGGAGCAGACGGCACAGCCGTTGACTTCGGTCACCGCCAGCATGACCCGCTCGATGGTCTGGGGCAAGAGCACATGGCGACGCCTGGCCCTGGCCAGGTGCGGCATCGTGCGCATCCCATCCACCAGGATCACATAGATCTCGCCCAGCGAATACAAGCGATGGCCCATTCCGGTTTGCATGCGGTTACCTGCTTCCCTTTTTCCTTTGCATTGTAACATGACCGCCCACAGCTGTCGCCGGAATCCTGTGCTATAATCCCCTTGAGGGACCGTTCATCAATAAAAGAGCAGCATATTTCAAACCAGATCCTTGTCTTCTTTTTCTGGAGGCGCCTATGAATACCACCGTCGGCACACGCTGCAGTCAGATCCTGATCAACAACCAGCCCGTCTACAGCGAAATCCCGGGCGTTAATCCAAACGTTTTGGGCTTGTTGTTCAACCAGCGCCTGATCCAGGGCGTTTTCGACGACAAAACCGATCCCAGGCGTTTTGACGACCTGTTCGGCAACGGCCGTTTCGATCCGGAAGCGAACACCGACAACCTGGTCCACGCCCTCCCCGCCTGGTATGCGTATGGCCTGCGCGCCATCACGGTCGGTTTCCAGGGCGGTTGGCCGGTCGGCCATGTCGACGTGCGCGAGATCGACAACAACCCCTTCGGCACCGACGGGCAATCGCTGGATCCGGCCTACGCCCGGCGGATGGACCGGATTATCCGCGCTGCGGACGCGCTCGGCATGGTGGTCATCGTCAGCCTGCTCTACTGGGCCCAGAGCCGCCAGCTCAGGGACGGCCGGGCAATCCAGGCAGCAGTCAGGACGGGCGCCAGGTTCATCCGGGACAACGGCTACACCAACGTCATTTTGGAAATCGCCAATGAATACAACATCAGCGGGTTCAAAGACCACCCCCTGGTTCATGAGCCGGAGGGCATGGTCAGCCTGATCGACCTGGCGCGCGAGCAGTCCGGCGGGCTGCTGGTCGGTTCGAGCGGCGGCGGCGGCATGGCCGACGAGGCGGTCGTCAAGGCCTCCGACATCGTCCTGATTCACGGCAACGGCCAGTCAGCCGGACATTACTACGATTTTGTCTCACGCGTCAAAAGCTGGGCGCCGGACCGCCCGATTGTCTGCAACGAAGATTCGCCCTGCTGCACCCGTGTCGAGGTCGCCCTGGACACCGGCACCTCTTGGGGCTACTACAACAACTACACCAAGCAGATCCCACCGGCCGATTACGCTGTCACACCCGGCGAAGACCTGTTTTTCGCCCGGCGCGTCGCCCGTGCCGTCGGCATTCCGGTCACCCCGCTGCCGCGCGACGAGCAGTTCGTGCTGCAGGGACTGGAACCACAGACCGCCTTCGGGCACAAGCGGGTGATCCGGCTCGCCGCCGAATTCCCGGAGCAGATTCACAAAGTGGTTTTTTACCAGGATAACCGCCTGGTCTACACCAGTTACGACGAGCCCTTCTTCTACCGGCGTGAAGCGACCTGGCTGGGCACCCCGTGGCATGTGGATCCGGCGGTTCGCGTATGGACAGCCGTTGTCCATCTGGCCGATGGGAGAAAAATCGTCAAAACAGCTAAGTCGCCAGGATAAACGCGTAGGTGGCGTCATCGGTCGTAAACGTAATCTTGTAGCGGTGTCCCGGCTGCGCATTGCGGAGCAGATACGTGTGCGCAGGCAAGCCCGACGGGAGAAAAAAGCTTAAAACATCCCCGCTTGCGGCATCCGTGATCGTGTAGTGGCCGCCGTATATTTCGCTGCCGTCCAGGTATACAGAGAACGGAACAAGATGCGTCTCGCCGTGGGCCGGATCGTAACGGATCTCGTTCAGGGCCTCCTGGGTGTTCGCAGGTGCCATCAAGCCCAGGCTGGTGCCGGAAAACACGACCGGCCGTCCGGTCCGGACCGATTCTTTCCGGGCCACGAAGACGGCCGGATCCTCCTGCCGCAGGTCAGCCCCGGTCTGGTCCGGCAAATACTCGAGGTTCAGGATGGCCGCCTCCGGCACCTTTTCGCCGTAGGCCATGCCGGATCCGCTGTTGACGGTCAGCCGCCAGTTCTCGTCGATGGGGAAAGCGTAGATGTAGCGCCCGCTGCCGATGTCGCTGCGCGCAAATGGCCGCAAATGCTCCCAGGCCAAGTGCTCACCGTACCGGGCCAGAACCAGCACTTTTTGCAGTGTCAGGACATTCTCGGCCAGCGGGATCAGGGCATCGACGCGCATCAGCTTGTCCTCCTCCGTCCGGTGCGCCAGCCACAGCTCGCCGTCCATTCTGAGCAACTGGAAACGTTCGGAGAGGTCCAGACTGGCTATTTCGCGGTAACCGCTGACGTCGGGAAAGGGCGGCCCGATAAAGCGGCTGTTCCAGTCCTGCACCGTAAAGGGGACGAAATCCCAACGGATTCCCGTAAACTGCTGGTCCACTTCGCCGCTGCTGCTGCGGATGATCCGGAAGCTATCACCGTCGATTTCATACAGGTAGCCGCTGTCAAGTCCCGGCAGAAGCGAACTGATCGGCGTCAAGTAGACGCACGTCCGGTACGCGTAGACGCCGTCAGCGAACCTGATCGCACCGGACGCTTGGCCCAGCAGGGCTTTGATCTGCTCGTAGTCCCCGGGTCCGGCCCGGTAATAACGCTCCTGGCCGGCGGCATAGATCCGGACTGTATCGGTGTTGAAGACACGCAGCCAGACGGAATCTTCCAGCAGGATCTCAAGTGACTCCGTGCTTTTTTCCGCGTCGCGCTGAACCAGGCGCAGGCCGGAGCGCTGCGGATTCCAGGCGGCGTTTTCCAGAACAGCGGCCAGTGCCGCGCCGTCGACCGTCTGCGGGGCGGTTCCTGACTCAGACGACAAACTGGCAGGCAGCGTTTGGGTCCCGGCGGCGATCCCGGCCAGGTGACTGATGTTAAACAGCGAGTCGTCCCCATCCTGTCTCGGATCGGTCAAAAAGCAGACCGCCAGAACCGCGCAGGCCAAAAGCGCGGCGACGACCAGCCAGAAAGCAGGTCTTCGAACCTGCAGCACATTCCTGATCCGCTCCTTGACACCCACTTCGCCAAAGGCCAGCGGACAGACAGTTATCTGGTGCCGCGGCACGCTGCAGGCGAGCAGTGCCTCTGAATATGCTTTTCGATCTGCCGATATCATCTTTTTGACCACCCGCTCGTCGCAGGCCAGCTCGATGTCGCGGCTAAGCAGGTGGTAGGCCAGCCAGACCAGGGGGTTGAACCAATAAACGGTCAAGAGCAGGTAGCCGACCGGTTTTATCCAATGGTCGCGCCGCCGGATGTGCGCCTGCTCATGACGGACGACTGAATCCAGGCTGGCGCCATCCAAATCCAGAGGCAGATAGATACGCGGCCGGAACAGGCCGAACACGAAGGGGGACGCGATCCGCGCGCTTTGCCAGAGATTGCCCTCAAGGCGTACGGCATCCGCGACGCAGCGGCGCAGGCGAACCGTGCTGATGACGCTATGCAGCAGCAGGACAGCGACGCCGGCAAGCCAGACGGCAGCCGCGACAGTCGTGATGACCTGCAGCGGGCTGGCGCTGGCGCCGACAGATGGGGCCAGGGACTCGGAAAGGAGCGGGTTGACCGCCTGGTTGACGATGGGAAAGCCGCTGTGGATCGCCGGGATGGCGTCCTGCAGGACGGCCGGGCTGATCGTCTCCCGACTCGGGATCAGGCTCAGTACGCTCTCCCAGGAAAACGGCCAGGCCAGGCGCAGGCCGACCAGAGACCACAGGACGACCCGGATCGCCTTGGGGGCTTTGCGGAACACGAAGCGTACCGCGATCACGGCCAGGATCAGCCAACTGGCCGCGATGGCCATGTTGAGGATATCCAAAAACAGCGCGTCCATCATGCATCCTCTCCGAATCCATCGAGCAAGCGCCGAATCTCGGCCAACTCGTCCGGCGAGATATCTTTTCGCCGGGTAAACGCGGCGATAAACGCCGGCAGCGAACCTTCGAAGGTCGTCTCCACAAGTTCGTCTAGTTCGGCGGCCTGCGCCTCCTCTTTGGAGACGAGCGCGCTGACCGTAGCGTTTTCATTTTTCACCACGCCGCGTTCCGACAGCCGCTTGATCACCGTGTACGTCGTCGCCTTACTCCAGCCAAGCTCCTTTTTGCACAGCCTGACCAGCTCGGTGCTGTTGACCGGCTCGTGCGCCCACAGGATCAGGCAGAAACGGTATTCGCTGGCAAATATCTTGGGTGTCTTCATCGGCAAAAACCTCCAGGTTGAACCTGTTAGACCCTGACATAAGTTTAATCCGTTAGACCTCGGCTGTCAAGGTTCTTTCAAGGCGTAACCAGGAGAACCGCACCGCGCCGGCACAGACGGTATTCTGGTAGCAGCGAGGAGATGAGCGCATGAAAAAAGGAATCGTTAGCCTATCCATCCTGGCCGTACTGCTGCTGACGGCCTGCACACCTGCGGTGCCGCCGACGACCGGATCGACGACGACGACAACAACGACCCGGCAAACAACGACAGCCGCGACTACGGCTGCGACAACTGCCGCCACCACCACGCCTTCTAGCAGCACGGCCCCCGCAACCGAACCGGTCAGGCTGCCGCCGGTGGAGACGAACCCGCCCAACACTGATTATGAGCCCTTCTTTGCCGGCCAGACCCGGGCGGCCGGCACCGCGACGACAACCCCGTACACGGTCAGCATTCTGGCTGAGGGTTTGGCAAGCCCGTGGGCGGTCACCGCCCTCCCGGACGGCCGTCTGGTCATTACGGAAAAAGCCGGCACGATCCGCATCGCGACGACGGACGGGAGCCTGAGCGGGCCGATCGGCGGCCTGATCGCAGTCGACAGCCGCAGCCAGGGCGGCCTTTTGGATATCGCCCCGGCGCCGGACTTTGCCGACAGCCGGATGCTTTACATGACCCTGGCCGAAAAAACTGGCCGAGGGTCGCTGACCGCCGTGGCCCGCGGGCGCCTGGCGGACGACGAGAGCCGCCTGGAGAGCGTCGATATCATCTGGCGTGCCGTGCCCGACTACGATAACGGCATGCATTTCGGCAGCCGTCTCGTGTTCGATCCGCAAGGTTTTCTCTTTGTCTCGACCGGTGAACGCTCCGACCTGGCCACGCGCCCGATGGCCCAGCAGCTTGACAACGGTTATGGCAAGGTGGTTCGCATCACGGCCGACGGCCAGCCGGCGCCGGGCAATCCCTTTATCGGCGAAGAGAATGTTCTGCCTGAGATCTATTCGTACGGGCACCGCAACGCGCAAGGCCTGGCCATCCATCCCGTGACCGGCGCGTTGTGGATGAGCGAAATGGGCCCGCGCGGCGGCGACGAGCTCAACCTGATTCTTCCCGGGCGCAACTACGGCTGGCCCGTGATCAGCTACGGCATCGAGTACTCCGGGCAGCCCATACCCGGAGCCCTAACCGCCAAAGATGGCATGGAACAGCCCGTGTACTACTGGGACCCCGTCCTGGCCCCCAGCGGCATGGCCTTTTATGCCGGTAACCAGATCCCGGAATGGGAAAACAACCTGTTCATCGGGGGACTTAAGGGCCAGCACATCGCGCGGCTCGTCATCACAGACGGCCGGGTTGAGGCCGAGGAACGCCTTTTGGTCTCAGAAGGCCAGCGCTTTCGCGATGTCGCGGCCGCACCGGACGGCGCCCTTTATGCCGTCACCGACCAGGGCCGGCTGTACCGGATCGGGCCAGATGCCTGAGGGCTGACGCCAACGTTGACCGGCCAAACCGCGCACAGGTTACAGCAGGCAGACCGTGATGCCCTCAAGATAGGGCCATAACAGGTTCAGGAGGATGAAGCGATGAATGTGGTGGGACAAGACGCAATCCGCGTTAAGGCGGACGCGATGCACGATCTGGTCGGCGGGATCGCCCGGAAAGCGGGCATGCCGGAGGGCAAAGCCGATTTTCTGGCGGACATGCTGGTCCAAAATGACTTGCGCGGCGTATTCAGCCACGGGAGCCGGCAGATCGCCACTTATGCCGTGCTGATGCGCGACGGCCTGATCAATCCAGATCCGCAACCGGCCGCGGTCAGCGACAGCCCGGCGGCAATCGTTGTCGACGGCGACGGCGGGCTGGGCTATTTTGCTGCTGCCATGGGCGCTGAAAGCCTCGTCGCCAAGAGCCGCAGTCTCGGCATCGCGGCGGCCGTCACCCGCAACCACGGCCACATCGGGGCCGCCGGGATTTACGCGCGCCAGATCGCGGAACGGGGCCTGATCGCCTATGTGACCTCGGGTCACCAGCTTCACCTGAACCCGGAGCAGTCGATCATGCGAGCCGCCGGCGGTTCGCCGATGGCCTTCGCCGTGCCTTCCGGCGAAACGGTTCCCATGGTCCTGGACTTTGGCACCATGCACGATCTGTACGCCGATTCGCCGCACGTGCCCGAGCTGTTCAGCCTGGCGCCCGGCCTGGTCTTTCGCAGCATGGGGCTGGGTTTCATGTGCCAGGCCCTGGGCGGCTTTTTGGCCGGCGTGCCGCTCGATGAAAAAGAGGCGGCAAGGCGTTATCGGGGCGCCAACCAGGGCAGCCTGATCATCGCGCTGGACATCGCTGCGTTCATGTCCCCTGACGCATTTAAAAGACAGATGGACGCTTACATGGAACAGACGGGCCGGATGCAGCCGATGCCCGGATACGACCGGGCGACCTTGCCGGGCGTGCTGGAAGCCGAGCGCGAGCAGACGTGGCGGCAAGAGGGCATCCCGGTCGACAGCGGCCATCGGGCTGCGCTGGCCAAGGCGGCCGGTCAGTTCGGGATCAGCATGCCCTTCTGACCGCGGCCGCAGCTTCTGCCTTTGCTCACACGACAAAGCCCGCCGCGATGGCAGCCGCCACAATCAGGGGGGCGGGTATTTTCCGTGTCAGCAGCAAGAGGACCGTCGCCAGCGTCACCAGGATGTTTTCCAGCGTGAAGCCGCTTTTTTGCATCAGGATGATGGCAGCGACCGCGATCAGCCCGCCCGCGACGGCCGTGATCCCTTTAAGCGAGATCTTGATTCCCCGGATCTGCTTTAAATTTTCCCATAACGGGTAGACAAAAAAGATCAGCAGCAAGCCGGGCAGAAAGATGGCGATTCCGCCGGCAGCCGCCCCGGCGACCTGGAGCAGCGCGCTGCCGCCGCGGGCAGCCATACCGCCGGCGTAGGCGCTGAAGCTGAACATCGGGCCCGGAAGGCCCTGGACCAGGCCAAACCCGGTCAGGAATTCCTGGCTGGTCATGTATTGGTTGACCTCGACCAGCTCGCTGTACATCAGGGGCACCACAACTTGCCCGCCGCCGATGACCAGGTACCCATAGCGGTAAAAGCTCTCAAACAGGTGGACGATCCGGTTGTCCCAGACCAGCGTCAGCACCAGGCTGCCGATGGCAAAGACGGCGAACACGGCCAGGTAACGCCAGGGAGGGTGGATGCGGACCCGGTTCCAGAGCTTTTGCTCCCGAGTGGCCAGCACGCTGACGATCCCGCCGGCCACCAGCACGAGCGGGTAAATCCAGGGGGTCCGGACAAAGTATGTCGTGACGGCTCCGGCCAGGAACAGCGCGATCGTCATCGGGTCGGTCACAACCTTGCGCCCGATCCGGAAAGCGGCCACCACGATGAACCCGACGGCCATCGGCCCGATGAAACGAAGCCCCTCCTGGGAGAGATTCAGGCCGGCCATGAGCTGGCTGAGAAACGAGAGCAGCGTCATCAACACCAGCACTGGCAAAGCCCAGACCAGCATCGTCAGAAGCGCCAGGCGCGGCCCGCCGATCTTGTGCCCGATTGCCACGATGGTCTGGGTGCTGCTCGGGCCAGGCAGGATGCCCGTCAGGGCGATCAGCTCGACCAGCTCCTCTTCCGTCAGGTATTTTTTCTTGCTCACCATCTGGTCAGTGAACACGCCGTAATGCGCTTCAGGGCCGCCATACGCGCCCAAAGAGCAGATCAGCACATCTATGAGAAAGGTCCGCCAGCGGACCTGTTGGTTTTCGCTTTTTTCGGGCAACTGACTCATCATACCGCTTCCTTCCCTGCACCGGCGACTCGGCCTTGTGCCGTGCGCGCCTGGGTGCTATAATAATATCACATTCCGATATCGATTTTCGTTATATATAGTATACAGGAAAGGAACCTGTTCATGCAAGATAAAATTATGCGCAAATTTTTCCTGGGTTTCATCCAGATTCACATCCTGCACCATGCCGGCCAGGAGCCGATCTACGGGGTCTGGATGCTCGAGGAGCTGAAGCGGCACGGCTACGAGCTGAGCCCGGGTACGCTCTACCCCATCTTGCACAGCATGGCCTCAAGCAAGCTGCTGGAAATGGATGAAAAGCTTGTCGACGGCAAGATCAGGAAATACTACCGCACGACATGTTTCGGGTCCGACGTGCTGCTTGAAGCCAAAAAACGCGCCGCCGAGCTGTTTCGGGAAACGAGCGGGACATGAAGGCCTGCCCGGCTGACGCCAGGCAGGCCTGCTTTGCCTTCGCGTTACGGATTATGCTCAGATGCTGCCGTACCAGTCGCGGTCGTCGTCCTCCAGCCACCGGTTGATCCCCTGGTTGCTGTAGATCTGGATCCCGTTGACCAGGATCTTAAGCCCCTTCAGCTTCCAGCCGCCCGCCGCCCCGTCCGGGGCCTTATGGATGCGGATGGCGCCCAGGGCCGACCGGTAGAGGCCTGTGCCCGGATCGAGGTCAAAGGTGTCGGTATGGCCGCGCTCAAAGTCGTCATGCCCTTCGTTGTCGAGTTTCCAGCTCTTGCCACCCATGTAAAGCGTGACATCGTCGTCGGTCCCGGCCCAGGTGACATCCGCGGTACTGACCTGAACCTGGAGGTGGTTGACGATATCCGATGACGAGCCGCACGAGGCGCTGGCCCACCAGCGGGTTTCGTTTTCCAGCCATTGGCCGATCGCGTTGGCGTCGCAGACCAATTCGCCCCGCAGCCACACGCGCACCCGCTGCAGTTTCCAGCCGCCGTTAAAGCCGTCCGACGATTTGCGGATCCCGATGCGCTTGATGTCCGCGCGCTCCAGGCCGGTGCCGCACAGGGCGAGTCCGTCGATGTTGCCCGTCTCCCGGTCGTTGTGGTTGGGCGTATCCAGCAGGAACGTGCGGTCGCCGATATCCAGCCAGACATCGTCGTCGGTCCCCGACCACAGTTCGCCGGAGGTCGTCAGTTCGACAAACAGGTCGGCCCAGCCGACATGCGCCCGTGTCCAGGGACAGATGCGCTGCTGGTTGCCGCCCATGACACAGTCCTGGAACGGCCGGGCGCAGCAGCCGCAGTTGCCGTTGGGGATCTGGTAGCAGCCGTGCAGGGTGGCGCAGCTCGAACAGGGCGTCCCGCTGCCGGTGTACTCGTCAGCGGATCCAAACAAGTGCAGCACTTCGTGGGCCGTGATCCGGTCGATCGTGCCGATCCCCCAGCCGCCCCAGTTGTTGCGGTTGGCCAGGGTCACCCGGCCGCCGCCAGCGTAGCCGTGCCAGGAATTGGCATATGGGGTGACGAAGATCACGAGGGCGTGCGCCGAATGGTTGTTGCGGCGCATGTCCTCCCGGTAATCGGCGACGCTGCTCCAGGCGGCCGGATAGGTATGTCCGTCGTAATGGAGGGCCGCCATCGCCGGGTCGCGCCAATAGTCTTCCTGACTGCTGTTACTGCCGTTGGCCACGTCGATCGCCACAGCCTGCCAGTCGATCATCCAGGTCAGGTCGGCCGCCAGCGGTGCTTCAGTGGCCAGCCAGTCCAGGCCATCGGTTATTTCGGCCTCTAGCGTGCTGCGGGCGCTCGCGGAAAACTTGGGTCCGTCCGGCCGGCTGGACGCGACAAAGACGACGCCGACCGAGATTTCATTTTCCAGTTTCCAGCAAGCCGCTTCCCGAAAAAAAGCTTCCAGGAAGTCCTTGTCCAGCTCCAGGATAACCCAGGCCCACTCGGGCTCCAGATGATATGCGATCCGGGCCAGCTCGTAGGCCAGCGTCGGGTGATTCAAGTGTTTGTCCAGTTTGGCCTGGTAGGCCGCAAAGGCTTCGCCTTCCAGGCGGGATGGGCGCTCGTTGCGATGCTTGTCGCGCGTTGTCTTGAGCAGCGTTTCCTCATCGGTCTGCAGTTTTTTCAAGACCGCGGCCTTGAAATCCCTGGGATCGCGCAGTGTAAACGGCGGCTCGCTGTCCTTCTCCTTGTCGTTCCATGGCTTGCCCCGTTCGGTGCGGTCTTGCTTGAGCTTGAGAAATGATGCCTCATGACGCGCGTTCCAGCTGCTGATCGCGTCAAGAAGCGCCTTATCGCCGGCTTTCTTCCGATCGAGGGTGACATGTCCGGAAGAGACAGCCGCGAACAGGCCGGTCTGGGCAGCCGCTTCCGCCTGGTCGGTGCTCGCCAGGCCGACCAGCGCGGCAGCTTGGAGCTGGCTCGTGACCCGGACCCCCAGTTCCTTGAGGTAGCGTCGGGCCAGCCTGGCCCCTTCCGGATCAGCCCGGTTCAATAAGAAGAGGTACATGCGCCGCCTGGATCCCATTTGCTCTGCCATAATCAGATCTCCTTTCAAGTTCCCTGCCTCAGGACGCGATCCTGACCTGAACCGTCACAATCAGGTCTGCCAGATCCTGAGGCTGGATCGGCGTATCTGACCAGATCTGCAATTTGCCTTCGTCGATGTCGTCCAGGCAGGTGTTGTCGGGCAGGATGACGGTTTGCTCATAAAGGCCGCTGCCCCGGTTGACCGGCAAGCTGGCGTCCAAAGTGACTGGTTCGCCGCCCTGCCGGCAGGACACGGTCCAGGGGATGCCGGCGCCTGTCTTGACGACGCTGTACAGGCCGATTTGCCCGATCACGGCCTGGCGGCAGCATGGCCTGGTGGGTTTCGCGTGCGATCCGGGCCACGCGCACCGGCAGCGCGGCATAGCTGGTGACAAACCGTTCGGTCGCCGATCCCAGAACAGCCGCGGCCCGGTCGGACGGGTCTAAGAAAAAGGCGGCAACTTCCGTTTCTGACAGATCGGGCGGCCCGGCCGGGAGCCGGTCTGCTTCGTCCCCCTTGCCTCTCAGGGCCCGCGCGGCGACAAAACCGAAGATGTCAAAGACAAGTTCGGTGCTGTTCAGATTACGGTCGACCAGCCGGGTCGGACGCAGCAGGCGCATGTCGAAATCGGTCAGTTCCGTCTTAAATCCCATGGCATCGGTCAGCGCCGACATGATGAGGAAGTCGTCGCCGAAATAGGTGATTTGCTTGTCTTTGCCGCTAAAATCCCGGGACGCGCGGGGCAGGCAGAATTCAGCCAGCGGCTCAGGACCGTACACCAACTGCTCGGTGGCGGTCCACCAGCCGCCGTCGTCCGGACCGTCAAACAGGCCTTCACTGATCAGGCTGGCGGTGGACGCATAGCCGGCTGTGGCCAGTTCCATGGCGCCAATTTCGCCGCGATAGGCCGTGCCGGCTGCTTCCCTGTCGAAAACCTGTGAATAGCGACGGTTGACGGCGCCCCGGGCGGCCTGGACACCCAGGGGCAGCGGCTCTTGCAGGTCGTCGCCGTCATACAATATCCGGTCTGCGCCCAGCTTGCGTTTAAACGCCAGGCGGTCATCCGGTGCTGCCAGAAAGGCAACCGGCGGCGCCGACGCGAACAGGGTTTCGAGGGCAGCCGCATCTTCCTGACCGTTCGCTGCGGGATCGTGAAGCTCATAACGGGTCTGTTCCGCCAGCTACGGCAAGCGGTAATGTGCGTCGTCCACCCATTGGGTGTAGCGATAGACCGTATAGCGGATCTGGATCTCGTTTTGCGCCTGTATAACAGGATCCGGCAGCCCGTCTTCCGGCGGTCTGCCGCAGCTGATAACCGCTTGCTCCAGGACCATCCCGGATTGTTCGTCGAAGCGGATGTTGACCACGCGGCTGACGCGCGGGTGTGCCGCGTCGCGCTCGTAGACAAGCTGCATATGGTCTGTCTCCAGTGCCAGCGCGCAAAGGCCAGCCAGGCGGCCGGCCGGCTGGACGATCCGCACCGTCCTCCCGGCCGCCGTCACCTGGTACGGCACCGCGGCTTGCCCGGTGCCGTCGGGACCGTAGATCTCCTGCCTGACAAGCGCGAATTTCAAGGCGCGCCAGGCATCGTTCACGTCCCTTTGGCCGCATGCCAGGCCGACCGGCAACTCGGCCGGATCGCCGCAGGGCGCGCAGCCGCTGGAGTCCCGGAAATACTCCTGTTCATACCGGGCAAGCACAGCCGGCCATTCGTCTGCCGTGCCGATGTGGTGCCAGGTCCGGGTCAGGCGCGGGGCCGCCGGGGGGTCATTTGGCGTTTCTGCCCAAGCCAGCGATTCATTTTCGGTCAGCTCAACCAGGCCGAACCCGTTGAATTCGCGCCTGCAGCCGTCGTAGCTGCCGTGACGGTAGCGGTAAGAGCGGGTCATGGTCAGCCCCGTGGTCATATCCCGGGTCGTGGTCGCGGCAACGCAAAAGACAGCGAACGGCAAGCGCAAAACCCAAGGCACACCGGCCCGTTTGTCCGCAAGGTAGCTGGCGGTCGCACACTGGTAAGCGACCGTTGACTGCCGGCCGCATGGATTTGTGACGGCGGTCAGCAAATAGGGTTTGACGCCGGATAAAAGGTCGAAATAGCAAAACCCGTCCTGACCCGAAGCGGTCTTGCAGCGGCAGACCAGCACATTCAGGCCGCTGCCGAACAGATCGGCAGCCTGCAGTCGGCCCAAAGCGGCGCGATCCAGAGCCAATCCGGTGGCGATGCCGTCGCGGAAGGCGTTGCCGCAGGCATTTAGGAAAACAATCAGTTCCTGGCCGCCGGCATAGACAAGATCGGCGGCACCGGTGCCGGTCAGGTCGGCCAGCAGCACCCGGTCAGGCCGGAACGCGTCCGCGGCGGCCAGGGTTGGCGCATGCGCCATCTGGACCCGGTCGCCGAAGAGGCCGTAACCGCTGTTGGGCCAATAGGAAACCGCGCGATGGCTGACCTGGACGATGTCGGTCAGACCGTCGCCGTTCATGTCGGCCAGATAAAGCCCGGCTTGGCGGTTCGACCAGATCAGCTGCGCCTCCCCATCCGGCAGCCTGGCGGTCAATGCGGCACCGAAGCCGAGCCGGCCGTGGTTGGGATAGAAAACGACTTTGCCGTCGCCGAACAGGGCGAGCTCGCCCAGGCCGTCCCCGTTGAGGTCGAGGTAGCAGCGGTTGGCCAGGCTGGGATCGGCACGGGGTACCTCTTTGAAAGGCGTGAAGCCGAGAGTCAGGCCGTCGCGGTCCTGTTCGAAGAAGCCCGGTACACCGTCGTTCATGCTGATCAGGAACTTGCGCCCGCCGGGATCGAGGACACCGAGTTCCAGCGGTCGGCCGCCGAGACCGCGCACGGACGGGATCGCCAGCACCTTTTCTGGCTGGCCGAACGCACCGCCGCCCAGGTTGGCGCTGTAGTAAAGGCCCTCCGGCTTTTCGGTCAGGATGCCGGGGACCCCTTCGTTTTCATAGTCGCAGAGCAGATAGCCGCCACCCAGGCTTGTCTCGTCAAGCCGGATGACACCGCTCCGGCTCGGGGTGTCTTCGGGATTGGCATATGCCAGAGTTAACCGGGCAGGCTCCGGCGCTCGAGACGTCCGTCTGGATGCCGGCGCCAGGATGATTCGGTTATGGCGGTCAGATAGTCTGCTTCGCAGGGCGTTGCCGGATGACAGCAGCCAAAAGTCCGGTAAGTCAGATCCATGGACTTGACCGGAACCGGTATGACGGGACCGTCGCCGGACAGGGCTTTGAATCGGTTGAAGAATACGATCCGTTTGACGATCCGCTCGGTTCGGAGTTCAAAACCTGGCCGGAAGGTCGTAAAGGAATCCGCACGCAACGGCCAGCCGGACGGGTTGCTCTGGCCGGGATCCGCATCGTCCTGGTCGCCGTAGTCCAGGACAATGTCGAAAAAGCAGCGCTCGTCGTCGGCAAGATCAGGTGTGTAGCGATGCGTCTCGTCCAGGTCGTAAGGCACCGCGTTTCCGTACTGGATCTGTTTCAAGTAACGATTGGCCTGACCCGGCCAGTCCGGCTGCTCTTTTTTATAGCGAAAACGCATCGTGTTGCCGAGGTTGTCGACGCTCAGCAGCGGCAACCATTTCCAGATCCGTCGACTGTCCTTCGGATCGGCGATGCGACCTTCTTCGGTCAAGCCGTAGAACGTGACCGTGTTGGTTCCGGACGTCACTTTCCAGCTTGTTTGTATTCCCGATTGCACGCGCTCGATCTTGAAAAAATCTTTTTCGACCCGGGGCCGGTAGCGCCGGACGGTCAGGCCCTGGCTGCTCGTTGTGTCCTCGACCCATTGGCCGTCCGCGTCTTTTTTCTGGCATGGGACCAGATCGTCCTGACCGGTCAGGACGAAGGTGTCTGATTCGTCCGCGTCACGGTACTCCGGGATCCGCTGGTCGGTTTTTCGAAAAATGGCGGGCAGGCCAAGATCCCAGCCCATGCCCAGGATGCCGTTCCCGTTAGCAGAGCTGTAATGCAGCGCGATCGGCGGATTGAACGCGTGGCGGTTTTCCAAAAACGGCAGTTTGACCGTCATGTTGAGCATGCCGGTCGCCTGGCTGACCGACAGGTTCTCCTCCAGCCCCGTCAGCGCCCCGCCGCCTTGCGGAAGCTGCAGCTTGCTGCCCATGACGAGCAGCTGCTGTTCCTGGTCCTGGCGATTCGATTCCTGCAACACGCCGCTCCCCCCGTTTCGGCCGAAAACATGCCTTCGGGTGAATCAATAGAAACAGGCGGAAAATACGCAGGCGAAGCTTGTTATGGGGATCGGTCAAAAAAACGGATATCTGCCATGCAACCCAATAATACAAGGGCCGGCCCTAACGGCCGGTTCGGCCGGTTACGCTACGAGCTCCTGTCTGGTCAAGCGTCCAGATAAAACCAGACCATCATCGCTTCCGAGTCTTCCCAGGGTGCAAAAACAAAATGAACGGCAAGTTTTTATTGCCATATTTTCATTTTAGGCTCGTTCACAACGGCTGTCAAGACACGCATCTTGTCAAATTCGTCTGGCACCTGGCACTGCCTCTTCGCTATAATGCAGATAACACGAGCCAAGGTTTCGATCTGCCGGACAGCCGGCAGGGATAGCGAGGATGACATGCCCGATAGCCCATGTCTCGATGATGCCAACGGCAACGCACGCCAGCTCAGCCTGGATCAGATCCGTGAGCTGTGGTCGAAAACCTACAATACGGACGGGAAGCCGGACTGGTCTCACCTCTTCCCCTACTACCATCCGCAGATCGTCTTCCAGGACTCCATCCAGCGGATCGAGGGGATCGACGCGTTCCAGGCGATGTGCCTGCGCTTGACCAGCCGCTGCCGAAGCCTGAGGATGGATATTGTCTCGCTGGCCCGCGAAGGGCCGGTCGTCCTGATGGACTGGAAGATGACGATGTCTTTTAAGAAGTTCCCGGATACGCCCATGTACGGGGCCGACCAGGCTGACGTTCCACGAGGATGGCCGGATCATCGGGCAGCGCGATTACTTTGACCTGTGGGGGGATATCTTTAACGGCATTCCCCGTTTCAAGAAGATGTACCGCCGCTTCATGCGGCGCAAATTCGGCTGATCAAAAAGCTTCAAGGAGGCTGCTTTGGCATCCGAATGGCCGGACAAGCGAAAGTTATTCGCCGACCGCAACGCACCCCAGCAATTATTACCGTCTCCATGTCGGGCAAGGTCTGCGTCATCACGGGCACGACCTCCGGCGTCGGGCTCGAAGCTGCCCGCAGCCCGGCCGATTGGGCATTCGCTAACTTTCTCCATGGGATAACCTCACGATCAACACCGTGCATCCGGGCGATGGGCAAACGGATCTGGGATCTGAGCTTAACGCTGTCCGGCCTTTCTTAATTCCTTGCTGACGCGGTCGGCAGCCATTTTGCCTGTCAGGATGGAGATCGGCAGGCCGGACGGGCTGAACGTCCATTGGCCGGCCTGGTAGACATCGGGCAATCCCGTCAGGATTGATTTGGCGATTTTCGTCATGGTGTGTACAGCCGGCATTTCTGAGTTGGTGAAGGCCCAGCCGGTGATCGCCCCGTCGCTGTTGCCGGTTCGCCGGGCCAGTGTCAGGGGCGTTGCGACAAACGAATCGATAACCTTGTCCTCTAACGCGGGGTAAACCGAATCCTTCAGGATCCGGACCATGGTCCGGGCGCAAAACGTTTTGAACACCTCGTACCAGCCCGCCGTTTCAATCTGGCGCACCAGGTCATAATCGAATAAAGCGCTGACGATCAGGCCGGTCTGACCGGGCGGAGCGAGCCGCTTGTCACGCAGCACCGGACAGGCTATCTCATAGGTCGTGTGTTCGAGGTACTGCCGGATCCAGTCGAGGACGGCCCGGGAGTCATCCGCTTCGACCGACTCGCCTGGCCGCGCGGGCGGTTTAGGCGATACGCGGCTAAGACCGGCCTTTTGGGGTGTATAGAAGAAATGGGGCTGGGAAATGCCGGCGAAATAGGCTGGATCCAGGTCGACGGTCAGGTACAATGTCAGGATCGAGTCGCCGCCGGTTTTGTCTTGCAGACAGCGCTTGCGCGCGGCAACGGCCTGCCGGACCTTTGGTTTTGAAATGGCGATCTCGTCGATGGCCCGGTAGAACGCTTTCTGGTCGGCGCACCAGATCAGCTTCCGGTACGGGAAGGCGTTGCCGGCCTGGTCAAAAACACAGGTTTTCTCCAGGTCGATCCGGACGATCTCGGTACCGCAGCGGATCTCCCCGTGGTGATCGAGGATAAACTGCTTCATCCGGTCAGACAGCACGCCGGTGCCGCCGACGGGGTATTGGTAGTCCAGATAGAGGCTGAAATAGCTGAGGGCAAAAAAGGTGGGCGTGTCTTTGAAAAAGTGCTGGGCGATCATGTCGATTAGGGCCTGGTTGGCCGAGATCCGGCCCAGGTACTCCGCCACCGGCATGTCCAGCCGGGTGACTTTGCGGATGGTCAGCAGGTACTTGAAAAGCCAGGGCAGGATCGTTTTGACCAGATATTCCTTATCTTTCATGAGGTCAAGGAACAACGGGTTGTCGATCCCGTACAGGATATCCATGTACTGCATGATTTTCCGGATCTCGGCGCCGAACCGGCGGACATCCGGGGCGCTTTCGGGAAATTGGTCCTGCAGGAGCCTCAGGTAGTCGTCCAGACTGTCCTTATCGCGCAGGTGGACGATGGCATCCTCGATGCCGATCGACACGCCGTTATGGATCAGGGGAATATCGATTCCGAGCTGGCGCAGCATGGGCAGCACGATGCCGGAATTTTCGACCGCGCGGATCCCGCCGTCGAAGACGAACCCCTTGTAATGGAACGAATTGACCAAGCCGCCGACCGCAGCTTCTTTTTCGAACAGCAACACCTTGTGTCCGGCCTGCGCCAGGTAGGCCGCCGCTGTCAAACCTGCCATGCCGCCGCCTGTGACGATGACCTGATCGTCCATCCTCGATCCTCCAGTATCCTGCGGTTGGATGCGTGCCTGAAGTTATTTTACATCTTCACCGCCAAAATTTAACCCGGTGCCGCATTGCCCCGGATCAGCTGGTCCATCACCCAGCTGGTTCGTGCGGCACTTTCACCGTGGCTGGGGCACGTGCCGGTGCCGCTGAGCTCGTCGACAATCGTCTGGATGAGCGGCTGCTGGATATGGCGTGGGTTTTCGAACGGGAACGCCTCTTCACCGTCTTCTGTCGTCAGCACGACGGGTTCCGAACCAAAGGTCGAAAACGTCAGCTTGCCCCGGCTGCCGATGATCTCGTTGCGATCGCACGTGTCGTAGGCGCAAAAGCACCAGGTTCCCGTACCCTGCACACCGGAGGCAAAGACAAACGAACCGGTGACCATGTCTTCTGCCGGGTACAGCCCGGCCTGGTTCGCGGCATGGCCTTGTACCGCCTGGATCGGGCCGAGCAGGAAGTCCAGGATATCCAGGGTGTGGCTGCCCACATCGAGCAGCAGGCCGCCGCCGGAAATTTGTGGCACGACCCGCCAGGGCCACTGGCCGGTTTGAGGGTCCCTCTGCAGGGGTTTACGCAGGTAATGGACGTGTACGGCGCGCATCTGCCCGATGGCGCCGCTCTCGATCAGGTCCTTGACCTTGAGGAACCGGGGCAGGGCCCGGCGGTAATAGGCGACAAAGAGCGGCACCCGGGCCTCACGGCAGGCCTTGATCATCTCCAGGCATTCGGCATGGTTCATCGCCATCGGCTTTTCCACGTAGACCGGTTTGCCCGCCTTGGCGCAGCGGAGCGTATAAGGCTTGTGGAAAGCTGGCGGCGTCGCGATATAGACCGCGTCGACCATCGGATCGCGGATCAGATCGTCGGCGTCATCGGTCCACTTGGGAACCTGGTGCCGCCGGGCGTAGTCCTCGGCCAGACGGCCCTGCCGGCGCATCACGGCGACCAGTTCCGAATGTTCGGTTTTCTGAAAGCCCGGTCCGCTTTTCACTTCGGTCACGTCGCCGCAGCCGATGATTCCCCATCGAATCGTCATTTGATCAGCTCCTTACCTCGTCAATAGACGAAAAATGCATAATCAATCTTGTTCGTGTCACAATAGTCCCTGAACTTGCCTTCGCCGTCGATGCCGCCGAACCGGACCGCGAGCAACGTCAGCAAATCGTCGCCCGATCCCGATTCGGTCTTCAGGCGCTCGTGGAGCAGTGCCGTCATTTCGGCAGAAAATGAATAAAACCATTCGCGGTCGGAATCGCTCCACGTTTGCTCAATATCCCGCCCGACATCCTGGCCTTCCAGCTTGAGGCATCCGTCTTCGATCCTGGCGGTCAGGCTGCTGCAAAGTCCGGGCCGCTCTAGCTGAAACAGGGCTGTTTCGAAAGCCGCAGCAGCCGGTATCTCCGGCAGTTTGCGCAGGATCTGCTTGGTCGCAGCCAGCGGATAGGGCGCCTGATCGGGCCGGCAGCGCTTGACGGATTCCACCAGGGCTATTTGTTCCGCGTCTTCCGGCCCCACCGGCACGACAACCCGGTCGCCGACCTGGATTTGGCTGTCCGTTGTCTGATACTGGTACCGTCTGCCGCCTTCCTGAAACGAAACGGCGCAAACGATGACCGGCTCCGGTTCACCGGCAGAGATGCCGAACAGACCGAGCAGGCTGTCCCAGTTCTCCGGACAGGATCCGCAGCCCTGATACAGGATGCCGCGAGAACCTTCGAAGCGGACTGACAATGACCATGATATGCCAGGGCAGGACAATCCTTCTTTGGTCTCCGGGTAGGTCCAGCGCCAATACTCGGTCTGCAGGAGGTCCCAGGCCGTTCGTAATTGCCCGGCCGCATGCGGGGAAAACCGTTTGCGCAACATGAGCTGATCTGGCGCTTTCCCGGAAAACAGGAACGCTCGCTGGCCGGTAAAAAGAAGCAGATGCGTGCCATAGCCGCCATGGTTCAGGCAAATCTCATTGACATCCTGGCTTCGATACGGCCAGTCGATTGTCTTCAGCCGCTGCAGCCAGCGCCGCACAAGGCTGGCGTCAAGCCATTCAGCGCGGATCGCGCCCGCGATCAGGGCGAGGAGACAGGGGGCATCCAGCTTATCGATCGCAAGATTTCGCACACCTTCCTGGCTCCAGAGGATATTGTTCCGGGCCAAAACCTGTTCACAGGATGACAGCGTGTGCTGAGGGTTGCTTTCGGCAAACTGGCTGAACTCCCGGGCAAAGGCTTGCATCCGGTCACGGCCGGCAGCATGCGGATCGCAGAGCGAGGATGGCGGCAGATTGTGCAAATACTTGGTCAGGATCCGGTATTGCTCCCGATGCTTGCCGGTAAACGTTTCCCATTGATCGAATATGGCCCGCAGCGTGTTGTCCAGAAAGGTCAGAGCCCTGTTTCGGATGTCCTCAGGGATGCCGTAGTAGGCCTCGGCCAGCGCCCCGGTGATGGCTGCAATCGTGTCGGAGTCCCCGCCCAGGGAAACAGCAGTCCGGATGGCGTCCTCGAACGATCCGGATTCCAGAAAGCACACGATCGCCTGCGGCACGGTCTCCTGGCAGGTTTCGTTGAAGCGGTACGACGCACGGATCTCGTCAATGGTGAAGTCCAGCGGATAATAGCCGCTGGCCATTTTTCGGCGGATTTCGTCTTTCATCTCCCCCTGACGCGCCATGTGGATGGCGACAGCGACGGCTTCGGCGCCCTTGATCCCCTCCGGATGGTTATGGGTGACCGCCGTAACCGCCCGCGCCAGGCCGATGGCTTCCGCCTCGCTGCGGGCGGCAAATCCGGCCGGGCTGATCCGCATCGCCGCCCCGTTGCCGAAGCTGTTATAAGGCTGCGGCCGGTCACGGAACATCCACCTGGCAAACATGCCGCCATAACCGCAGTCCGGATACTGGCGCCCGATGGTCTGCATGCATTGCACGGTCCGTTCACGGAGTCGGCACTTATCGGTCTCGGTAAGACCGCCCACAGGATACGATTCTTCCCTGTCCTGCTCGAATGTGACGATCGCCTGAGCGACGGCCAGGGTCATAACACTGTCATCGGTCACGAAACATGCTTCGCTGAACAGGTCGAAGTCTTTACTGCGATGGTTGCAGAACTCAAACCGCGAGCCGACGATATCGCCGATGATGGCACCTAGCAAGAGTCACCTCCCTGCTGCGAAAGGCAGCCGCGCTCGGCAATTGCCAGTCGCCTCCGTTGTGCTCAAGGGTTCTTCATACAGGTGCAGGACACGGATCACCCCAGGGATGTCGGTAAGGCGCAGCGGCTCTTCCCCGTTGACGTCGCGCAGGTTGGGGCTGAACCGACCCCAGCCGAACGACCGATTTGTGCCGCCGTCGCACAGGATGCCATCGATCACGAACGTGACGATGCAAGGCCCGCTGTCGATCGTTACCACCACGTGGTGGGTCGTTCCCGCCGGCAGCCGGCCCCGATCTGACCGCCAGTGGTTTTCGGTCCGGCCGTCGCAGAGCAGGATCTCAAGCGTTCTGTCCCCAGTTACCTTCAGGCAAAAGCCCTGGCCGCTGGCTGTGCGGCTATCCAGCAGCACGCCTGTTTTGTCGCCGCAATCCAGATCCAGCCACAGCTCGATCGAAAAACCGGCGCGCGTATGGCGGCTGCGGCCATCCGGCATGTCCGGGTCCCGGACGACAAAGGCCGGCAGGCGCGGCAGGGCGACCTTGTCCGGCAATGGCGCCAATTCGTCGCACAAATCCAGAATCCGGCCGCGCGTCGTTTCCCCGTTTCGTTCGAACACGTGCCATAGCCGGTCCAGCCAGGCCGGATCGACGCGGTGGACCCGCGCCTTGTCTTTTTGCGTCTCGAACAGGTACAGCTCCCCGTCCTCCTCAATCAGGTCCGGATAACTCATCCGGATGGCAGGGTCGTCGTCATAGAGGGCGATTTCCGGCTGCGACCAAACCAAAACCCTGCCTTGGTCGCTGTCCGCTTCGCGGCCGCAAGCCAGCCAGGCCGGATTGCGGTCCTCGTACCCGGTGCCGCCGTGGTTGTGGTACCAGTACAGGTAGCAGCCGTTTTGGCAGCGCCAGGCGAAATTGGCCGCTCTGGGATGTTTCATGGGTGCGCCGTCGGCGTATGCCTGGTATTGCGGCTGAGACCAGGTATGCCCTCCGTCCCGGCTGTACGAACAAGCCGGGTGACCGGAGATGGTGCGGTAGACACAGAAAAAGGATCCGTCACTCAGAACGGAAAAGCTCTGTTCCTCGGCAATCGGGCCGCCGCCCGGCGGAGCCCTCAGGCCGGCATCCCCGTCCGGCAAGGTTTCCCAGCGGATTCTTGCCGGATCCGGTTCGTGCAGCAAGTTGGGGCTCTTGAGCAGCACCCCTTCTGAACGCGTGAAGAACCCCGCGCCGAAACCGCCTACCTTGTGCAGCGGCACAAAGGCGTCCGTGCCGTACATGAAAGCTTTGCCGACGTTCCAGAAAAAGAGGATATCCCCGCCGTAAGGATTATCCCGATCGATCGCCATGCGGCGCATCGGGATATCGTAACGTTTGGCCGACCAGGTTCTGCCCTGATCGTCACTGTATTTGAAGACGAAATGACCTTGCGAATCCACCCGGCGGCAGAACCCGCCCGGAAAAGCAGCCGGATCCGCCCGAACCTGGCGCGTGTTGTCCGTGTTGTGGTTATAGAAGCAGTACACGCGCCCGCCAGGCGCTGCAAGCAGCACGGCATACGAGGATTCGGGGCCGTCCGCCGGTTCGACATCCGTCCGATCAATCCAGCTGCGCCCCCGGTCAAGGCTGCGCATCGACACGACATGCTGTCCCCGTTCGCCTTCGCGCCCCGTTCCGGTCGTCATGACACACAGCCAGGCGCCGTCCGATGTCTTGACGACAGAGGGCTGGTCGCTGTACGTCTCGGTCGGAATCTCAGCTCCTGTGCGGATGTTGCGCCAATCCATGAGCATCCCTCCTCTCGGCTGCGTCAGCAATCGACCCAGGTTCCGGTCCGCTCGGCCTCGTAGGCTTTGTCCATGACCGCCTGGATGACGGCGCCGTCGAGAAACGACGGCGTGGCCGGCCGATTGCGGGCGACACAGTCCAGGAAGCTGTACAAGCTATGCACATGGCCCCTGATCCAGCCCAGGCTTGTCTTGGGCGCCGGGAACCGGCCGCCCGGGCTGTCGTAGCGCTGGACGCACTCGATCTGCGTGAAGCCGCGCTCGCCGCCCAGGGAGCGTTCCGGCAAGGTGTTGTCGTAGTAATACAGCCAGTTGGGGTCCATCAGGCTGAAGCGCAGCGCGCCGCGGTCGCCATGGATCTCAAAGCGCATATCGTCCTGGCTGCCGGTCGCGATTTTGCTGGCTTCCAGGGTGCCGATGCTCCCGTCCGCCATTTCTGCGATCAGGCAGATGCTGTCTTCAGCGGTCATCTCCAGCGTCTGGCCGCTGCCGGTCGGACGCTGCGGGTAGAGCACCCGGGACCGGGCCGCAATTTTACGGTAGTCGCCGACCAGGTAACGGACCAGATCGAGGATGTGCGAGCCCATATCGACCAGGACACCGCCGCCGCTGACCGAAGGGTCGAGTTTCCAGCCGGCCGGTTTTTGGGGATCGACGGAACCGGCATGCAAATAGACGGCGCGAAAACCCAGGATGCGGCCGATCCGACCTTCGTCGATCAGCTGCCGGGCACGCATCGTGGCGGGCAAAAAGCGCAGGTTGAACGCGACCTGGTGGACCAGCCCCTTGCCCTGGACAGCCGCCACGATCTCGCTGGCCTCGCTGCCGTTGATGGCCAATGGCTTGTCGCAATAGATGTGCTTGCCGGCCGCCGCAGCCTCGAGGATCATCTCGCGGTGCAGGTGGTTGGGGGTGCAGATGTCGATCACGTCGACATCCGGCCTGGCCAGCAAGTCGTCGAATCGGTCGGTGGCAAAGGCGTAGCCCAAATCCGCTTGGGCCTGCCTGGCGTTTTCGAGGTGCCCGCTGCAGACGCCGGCCAGATACGGTTTGAAAGGCAGCCCGCTGTAATACAAAGGCATCGTCAGGTAGGCATAGGAGTGGGCCTTGCCCATCGCGCCGTACCCGACCAGCCCGATCCCGATCTCACGCATCTTGAAAACCTCCCCGGATAGCGTTCCGAATGACTTGACTTCAGCATACCACACCCTGTTTTACGGGGACAATCGCAAAGCTGACATTGTGCCCGAGCATCCGGTGCTTGCCCGCCGGCTGCTCTTTGCGGTATGCTGAGGCAAGATGCCCCGAAGGAAAAGAAAGGCGGACACAAACAGCATGGCGGAATATGGCCTGATCCTGATCGCGATCGTGATGTTCACCATCCAGACGATCAGCTTCAAAGATTTTAACAGCCGCCTGATGAAAAATCTGGACAGCTATTTCCTGTTCAACGTTTTTTACTTTACGCTTGCTGTGCTGGTTTTCGTCGCGTTCAACCGCAGTTGGGAATCGATCGGGCCTTTGACGATCGGCCTGTCGGTCGGTTTCGGCGTGTTGTTTATGGCGACGATCCTGCTCTATGTCAAGGCCATGGAACTCGGACCGCTCTCTTTTTCGACCCTGCTTTTCTCGATGGCGCTGCTCGTTCCGATCGTCGTCGGGGCCGCTTTCCTGGACGAGCCGATCCGGCCGCTGCAGGTCGCCGGCCTGGCTTTATTGATCGTGACCTTTGTCCTGGCCGGGAAATCGTCTGGCGGCGATGACAAAAAACCCAATCTGCGCTGGCTGATCCTGATCATTCTGGCCTGCCTTGGCAACGGCACGCTGATGACCACCACGCGTGTGCACCAGGCGATCCTGCCGGGCCAGGAAGTGGAAGAGTTTTTGATTCTAGGCTTCTCGACGGCGGCATTGCTCTCGCTGGCCCTGTATTTCGCCCGCCGCACCCGGAAAAAACAAGATATCGGCCATCTGCGCGGCAAACGCTTTCCGGTCGTGGTCTTGGCGGCTGGCCTGACCACGGGGTTTGGCAACCTGGTCGCGATGATCCTGGCCGGACGGATTCCGGCGATCATCCAGTTTCCCATGATCAACGGCGGGCTGGTCATCCTGGCCACCGTCTTGTCCGCCCTGCTTTACCATGAACGCATCACCCGCCGGACCGTCGTCGGGCTTGTGATCGGCCTGGTCGCGCTGATTTTGCTCAGCTAAGGGACTTTTTTATTTTTCGATGTGAATGATGACATCCTTGGGCAAGGCCAGGCCGCAGGCCACTTCCATGCCCTTGATGATCGCGGCGGGCACCGGGCAGGCCAAGTGCTTGCAGTGCTTGTCCGCGGCCGCGTAGACCGCCGATTCGCTGAAGCGCGCAAAAACTTCCGTGTAGCCGTCCAGTTCGGCCAGTTCCGCCTGCATCGCCTGGATGTGCGGACAAGCTGACTCGATCCTGATCGTGACGAGCTGATCTTCGTCGGCTGTCAGGACCACGCGGGTCGACAGGCCGCATATGCCGGGTGTTATGTCAACATTTGCCATGGGAGTCCCCTTTCAGATCCGGGCTAAGCATCCATATGACGGCGGTCAGCCCGTTTATACCGCTATTTTACCCGTTTCGGGTCGCATGTAAAGCGGCTTGCGCCGATCAAAAGATCGCCAATTGACGAAACCCGCTTGAAAGGCTAGCCTTGAGTTAGCAGCAGCCATACCCGGAAAGGGAGGATTTTAGACTATGAAACCGATGACGACCCACGAACGGTTCTCCCGCATGTTTGCCCACCAGGAAGCGGATCGCGTTCCGATCATCGACAACCCCTGGGAGGGGACCTTGCATCGCTGGCAGCGGGAAGGCTTGCCGGCGGGCATGGACTGGCGCGATTTTTTTGGCATCGACAAGGTCGCGAGCATCGGGGTCGACATTTCGCCGCGCTACCCGTACCGCGTAATCGAGGAAACCGATGATCACATCGTCTTCACCTCACCGTGGGGCGTCACGATGAAGCAGTTCAAGCACGCCGATTCGACTCCGGAGTTTTTGGATTTCACGGTCGTCGATCCGGAGCGCTGGGCCCAGGCCAAGCGCCGCATGACGGTCGATCGGGATCGGATCGACTGGAAGCGGCTGGAACAGGATTACCCCGCCTGGAGGGCTGAAGGGCGCTGGATCCAGGCCGGCTTCTGGTTTGGCTTTGATGTGACCCATTCCTGGATGGTCGGCACGGAGACGTTCCTGATCGCCATGATGGAAGAACCCGAAATGGCCCAGGATATGTTCCGCCGTTACCTGGAACAATGCATCGCCCATTTTGACCTGGTCTGGGATGCTGGCTATACCTTTGACAGCATCTTCTGGCCTGACGACATGGGCTTTAAGAACACCCAGTTCTTTTCGCTCGACCTCTACCGGGAACTGTTAAAGCCATTCCAGGCGCGCGCCGTCGCCTGGGCGCACGCCAAGGGTATCAAGGCCCATTTGCATTCCTGCGGCAACATCATGCCCTTTGTCCCTGAACTGGTCGGGATCGGGGTGGATGCTTTGAATCCGCTCGAAGTCAAGGCCGGCATGGATGTGCTGCGCCTCAAGCGAGAATTCGGCGACAAGCTGGTCCTCCACGGCGGGATCAACGCTGTCCTGTGGGACCAAAAGGATGCGATCATGGCCGAAATCGACCGGATTGTTCCGGTTTTGAAGGAAAACGGCGGCTATATTTTCTCTTCAGACCACTCGATTCCCAATTCGGTCAGCTTGGAGAATTTCCAGGCGATCGTCGCCGAGGTGAAAAAAGTCGGCGCCTATACCTAAGCGAGAAAAACCGCTCATGGCTGGCTCTCTTCTGCTGCGAACACCCGGATTACCGGTTAAGCAGCCGAGATCCAGGTACAATGATACAATAAGAACATGCAGAATATGATTTTCGGAAATGAGGACTAGCCATATGAACGGCGCTGTTGACCTCTTCGGTCAATTTTTCAAGATCATCGACGATGAGGAAAAAAGCATGCAAACGGCAAATCTGATGGTTATCGGCAAAACGGGCGCCGGCAAAAGCACCCTGATCAACAGTGTCTTCAGGGACAACCTCGCGGACACCGGTATCGGTACGCCGGTGACAAAGCATTTGCAGCGGATCACCAAGAGCGGGATTCCGCTGGTCATCTACGACACCAAGGGGATCGAACTGAACCAGGCTGTTCAGGAGGAGATCAAAAAAGAGATTCTGGGGGAAATCGACCGGTTGATCAGGCTGAACGAAAAAGAAAACCTGGTTCACATGATCTGGTTTTGCATCAGCAGCCTTTCCAGGCGGATCGAAGATTTCGAAGTCGAATGGATCCGTTCATTTGCCGAAAGATTGCCGGTCATCGTCGTTTTGACGCAAGCGGTTGGCAAGGAAGCCGCCGCGCTGGAAAAGTACATCAAGAACCTCAATCTGCCCGTCAAGAACGTCAGGTCTGTTCTGGCGCAGGATATTGAGATTTCAGACGATTACACATTGCCGGCTTTTGGCTTGAAAGAACTCGTCGACATCACCTTCGACTGTCTTCCTGAAGCCGCGCACACGGCTTTTGTCAATGCCCAGAAAGTCAATATCGAACGCAAGCTCGAGACGGCCAACAAAGCGATCATCCCCTTTGTGACGGCGGCTTTTGCGGAAGGGTTCAACCCGCTGCCCTTTGCGGACGCGGCCTTGCTCGTGCCTACCCAGCTGGCAATGCTGGCCCGCTTGACGGTCATCTTCGGCATCCCGGTCAACAAGTCGCTCCTGACCGGCACCATCTCCGGTATCCTGGGCACGGGGGGCGCGACCTTGCTTGGCAGAACGATTGTCGCCAACATCGTCAAGTTCATCCCCGGCATCGGCACGGGCGTCGGGGGTACCATCAGCGGGACGACCGCAGCGATCATAACGGCCGCCCTTGGTTTTTCATACAACCAGGTGATGGTGATCATGGCGAAAAAGGTCTTTGCCGGCCAGATTGTCGCGGAAACCGAGATGGTCGACCTGATGAAAAGCGTTTATGCGGAGCAGATGAGGAAAGGGAAAGACTTGCTGAAGTAATGGCTGCCATCCTGCTTTTCATGTTGGCCAGACCCAATGGCATGCCTCCTGATGCTGTCTATCCGTGCGGCCTCTTTTTCCGGCGCGGCGGAAACAGCACGAAGGTCAGGATGACGAGCAAAGCCAAACCGATGTAGATGACCTCGAAGAACCAGGCCGGGCAGTCGCAGAATACAACGGATCGCATCAGCCGTTCGACAAAAGTCATCTCCCATTCAGCCGTCTGGCCTGCCTTTTCGCGCAGCTGGTACTCCCAAATTGTCAGCGGACACGGTTTATTCAGCAGGTCGAGGACGGCGACCGCGCAGATGGCAGCCAGATGTGTCAGGCGAAAAACGAGATTGCGCACCCAGCGCCAGCCTAGAACCCAACCCAACAAGATGGACGCCTGGCCGAGGACGACAAACGAAACATATGAAAAATGCAAGAGCAAGAGCAGATTGGCGACCAGGCCGTAGATCTCGGCAACCGTCATGAGGATCACCTCCGGATCACCTGCTCACCTTCATTATAAGTCTGCATCGCGGCAGGTACAAGCGGACCGCGTTCCGGGCATTTGCGATCGGCTTGCCCTTCCGTATCCGCGGACTTTTACCGTTTCAAGCAAATACCCTCTATACAATCGCGTCATCTCGTGTAAAATTCAAAATAAGCCCTGACCATCCACGCGTGTTTCCGGACGCGGTGCCTGGAGGTGACCAGGAGCTTGCGGTTTGACCCTTAGCGCTCGTGTTATGAATTCTGATCCAAGCGCACATTTTCAAACGAGAAAGGCATCCATGAAAAAACACTTGATCATCCTTAACCCGAGTGCTGCAAAAGGGACTGCGCTCAAGAAAAAAACCGAAATAGAACAGCTCTTAAAGCAGCACCGACTCGATTACACGCTGATCGTTTCTGAAAAGCCGGGTGCCCCTGTGACACTGGCGGCAGACGCCTGCGATCAGGGCTACGATGTCGTCGTGGCAGCCGGAGGAGACGGCACGGCGAACGAAGTCATCAACGGACTGATGGCCGCCAAGCTGGCCGGAAAACAAATCCCGAGCCTGGGGGTAATCCCGGCCGGAAGAGGCAACGATTTTGCCGCCAGCATGGGGGTGCCGTCGCAGATCGCCCCGGCGGTCAAAGCCATCGCGGATGGCAAGAGCCGATTGATCGATATCGGCCATCTCACCGGCGGCGATTACCCGCAAGGGAAATATTTCGGCAACGGAATCGGCATCGGCTTTGACACGATTGTCGGCTTTCAAGCTGCCAAGCTGCCTTCTTTCCTTTCCGGAACGCCCGGCTATCTGCTGGCAGCCATCAAGACCATCTTTTTGTATTACCACGCGCATCGGTTCCGGATCGTCATCGACCAGGAGACCATCGAGCAGCCCTGCCTGATTGTATCGATCATGAACGGCCGGCGCATGGGATCGTCTTTCATGATGGCACCGCAAGCCCGGCCGGACGACGGTTTGCTAAATTTGATGATCATCGACCAGATCAGCCGGTTCGGCATCGTCGGGCTGATGGCCAAAATCATGGCCGGAAAACAGGAAGGTCATCCATATGTAAAAATGCCTTTGACAAGTACATTGGAGATAACCGCCGTCACGGGCAGTTTGCCGGTTCATGCCGACGGGGAAACCATTTGCCAAGCGGGCAGCACATTATCGGTTCGGTTGTTGCAGCAACAAATCGACCTGATTGTTGCGGATGAAACACCATGATAAAGGTTGCCGTCTATCTGGTGATCCGGTTCCTGCTGTTCTTTCTGTGCAAGGTGGACAGGCACGCGCTTAAAACGGTTCCCAAAAGCGGGCCCATGATCCTGGTCGGCAATCACATCAATTTCCTGGACGCACCTGTCGCGGCGACGTTTTTGTTCCCGCGCAAAATCATGTCACTGGTCAAGGAAGAGACTTTTGCAAACCCGATCCTCCGCTTTCTTTTTCGGGCTTGGGGCTCGATACCGGTGAAACGAGGTTCGGCAGATTTTCGCGCGTTGACCCAGGCAGTCAATGTGCTCGAAGACGGGATGTTCTTTGCCATTTTCCCGGAAGGAACACGAACAGGCGATGGCTGCCTGATCAAGGGCCATCCCGGGGTCGTCCTGGTGGCGCTGAAAAGCAATGTGCCCATTCTGCCGCTTGTCCACTACGGGACCGAGTCGTTTCGCGACAACATCCGGCATTTTCGCCGCACGCGCGTCACCTTTAACGTTGGCGAACCGTTTATGATCAAAACGGGTCATTCATTTCCAGATCGCCAAGAGCGTCAGCAGATGACCGATGAAATCATGTACCAACTGGCCAAGCTGCTGCCCGAAAAGAATCGCGGCTATTATGCGGATCTTGGCAAGGCGACCACGCACTATCTCAATTTCGATGTACGCAATGAAAAATCCCCCGGTACGGAATTGACGACACAGACACAGCGCTAGGCCCTTGGATCTTGTCCGCATGACGAGGATCAGCAAACCTACCCCAAGCAGCAAACCTTGCCAGTCCTGCAAACACGATCTGCAGGATGGGTGCACCGAATGGCCGATTCTCAGCGATCGATCCCCTCACCGACGGATTCAAGGCTGCCGGCCGGCTGGCCAGATAGCAGCGGCGGCTTGAGGAACCAGAACAATGCGGCACCGACAAGCGAAGCGAAGGACGCCAGGATGAAGGCCGCGCCAAACCGGCCCGTATCGCGGAATATACCGGCAACATACGTGAAAATGATCGATCCAAAACCAAAACCCAGCAGGACCATGCCATAGTTGGCAGCAGCATGGGCCATGCCGAAGAAGTCGGCAGTCAACGACGGGAACACGCCCAGGAAACCGCCGTAGGCAAACGCGACCAGGGCCATCACCGCAAAGATGCTCCATGACCGGACAACCATCAGCAGCGGGATCGACACGGCGGCCAGCACCAGCAGGATCAACACCGTACGCTTGCGCCCGAGCTTGTCTGAAATCCAGCCCCAGAACAGGCGGCCGCCGGAATTGAACAAGGAGATGATCATCACGCCGCCTGTAGCGGCTTCCGGCGACAGTCCGCCGGCGATGCCGATGGTCTTGGCGTATGGGATGACCATGAAGCCGGCCGAGCAGGCAAGCATCAGGGTCAGGGTGACCAGGAAAAACTGGGGCGTGCGCACCATGCCGGCCGTTGCCAGATCCAATCCTGCCGGACGGGCCTTGGCCTGCCGGGGTGTCCATCCTGCTGGCCTGTACCCAGGGGGCGGGTTCTTGATAAACTGGGCACCGGCCAGGCAAACGATGACAAAGATCAGACCGAGCCAGATAAAGGTCTCCATGACACCGCGCCGGCGGATCAGGGGCGCGGCGACGTTGGTGAAAATGATTCCGCCAAACCCGAGAGTCGATACAATGCAGCCGGTGATCAGGCCCCGCTTGTCCGGAAACCATTTCTGGCAGCAGGCGATCGTCGTCGTATAGGTCGTTCCCATGCCCAGACCGCCGATGACGCCATAGGTCAGATAGATCCACCAAGGCGTGGCGGCCGTTGTCAGCGAGGCAAGCACAAAGCCTAACCCCAGGACGGCACCGCCAATCCGAATGACCGGGCGCGGACTGAATTTGTCCTGAAACCGGCCACCGATGTAGCAGCCGGCTGACATGAAGAAAATCAGGAGCGAAAAGGGCAGCGCTGCTGTCGCCTGGCTCCAGCCAAAACGGGCGATCAGCTCAACTTGAAAGATGCCCCAGATGTAGGCGGTTCCCAGACAAAGCTGGATAGCTACGCCGGCTAAAACCGGAAGCAGACGATGGACGGGCTTTTCCCCGATTGTGGCGTGGTTCATGGACATCCTCCGTGGCATCGCCGCATGCATTCAAGCAAAAAAGGGAACTGGAATGAGATCCATTGTAACGGCAACAGCGATCAGCTCCTAGCGCGTTATGCGGGAAGCGCAAAAACAGCCAGGGTCCTTCGCGAAAACCGCATCTGCTGGAGCCAGTTCCCATTTCGGCGCAAAGCCCGGACGGTACAGTCAACCCATATAGCTTGTTACCGGATGAGTGGCCCCATATAATGGATATACAGACCCATACAAGCCGTTATAGAGCCAGGGGAGGTTCATGCATGGCAACGTCACCGGGCCGACTCGGGCATTTGCCGGACAGCGGCTCCTTCACCAAACAGGTGCTGGCCGTCGCCTTTCCGGTCATGATCCAGCAACTGATCATGTCGTCGATGGGCTTTGTCGACAGTGTCATGGTCGGCCAGATCAACGCCGAAACACTATCTTGCGTTGTGGTGACCAATCGCTACTTCATGGTCATGCAGGCGGTGCTGTTTGGCGTTACCAGCGGAGCGGGTATCTTCATCGCCCAGTACTTCGGTGCATCTGAGCACGAAAAAAGCCAGGGTTTTTTTATGCTCAGCGTCGGCGGTTCCCTGGCGACGGCCAGTTTTTTCCTGATCTTGATCAGCGCCATGCCAGACAGGATTCTTCGCCTTTTCGTCACCAATCCGACGACGATCGAAGCCGGTCTCAACTATTTGGTTTTTATCCGTTTCAGCTATCTGCCCTATGCCGTCAGTCTGGCTAGCATGACGGCGCTGCGCGCCATTGGTCTGTCCCGGCCGCCGATGCTGATCGGATCACTGGCGGTTCTCCTCAATACGGCGCTGAACTATCTTCTGATTTTCGGCCGCTTCGGATTTCCTGAGCTGGGCGCGCGCGGCGCCGGGCTGGCCACCTTGATTGCCCGTTGCCTTGAGATGATCCTGTACCTGGTTTTGATCCTGCGCGGCCGCCATTATTTCACCAGCCAGTTTGATGCAATCCGCAGCCTCAACCGCCAAATCCTCAATCGGGCCATCAGCCGGGTTATTCCCCTGATCAGCAACGAGCTGTTCTGGTCGCTGGGCATAGCCACCTTGTTCTGGACGTACGCCCAGGTCGATGAGCCACTCATCGCCAGCCTGGTTATCGTGGAGATGACCGGCAACATCAACTTTATCATCTTCAACGGCCTTGGCGCCGCCGTGTCGGTGTTTGTCGGCACCCGCCTGGGTTCTGGCCGCTTCGCAGAAGCCAAAGCGAATGCCGGCCGCCTGATGACCCTGGCTGCGGTTTGCTCCCTGTCCTGCGGCGTGATTGTGTTTGCCTTATCGGCGTATATCCCCAATCTGTTCAATGTCGTCGACGAAATCCGGCATAGCGCCAGCCAGATGCTGCGCATCAACGCTTGTCTTTACGCCGTCATCACCTTGAATGTCAGCATCTTTTTCATCTTGCGGATCGGCGGTGAAACACGTTCCACCTTGGTCATCGACTCAGGATGCATGTGGCTGATCGTCATTCCGATCGCCATCGCCCTCAGCCAGCTGGCTCAGCCGACCATGGTGATGTTTTACTTGGCGCTGCAGTCGCTGGAGTTGTTCAAGCTGCTGCTGGGCGCCTGGTTTTTCCGTCGCGGCCGCTGGATCCGCAATCTGACCTGATCCAGAACCTGGCCGGTATCTGCACCAGATCGCATCGTAATATCATCAGGATGCATCAAGAAAGAGCGTCGAAACCTATCGATTGAACGGGCTTGACTCACTTCTTGCATCAGACTATAATGGCTATATTAGCTATTTTAGCTATTTTAGCCAACAGCGCAAGGAGGTGCCTATGCTGGTCAATGCAACGGATCTGAAGAACAACCTGGGCA